>Ga0190363_1000349_pt1 | contig 26877 bp, 31 predicted proteins | sample 48721867_MG_FD_161272 | JGI IMG/M metagenome (GOLD analysis project Ga0190363, IMG submission 161272) | Hydrothermal vent microbial mat bacterial communities from Southern Trench, Guaymas Basin, Mexico - 4872-18-6-7_MG | ecosystem: Environmental > Aquatic > Marine > Hydrothermal vents >... | reverse complement strand
GCTAGTAGAGGAAACTCATACTCGAATGTGAACCATAGGAGGATTATCAGCGAGAGTAGGAGGAAAATGGAGGAAGCGAGGTAGAGCTTCACGTCGTCCCTCATTCCGCTTCACCTCCCCTGGTTAGGATGACGGTTATGAGGAAGAAGACGACGATGGCCCCTGCGAAGATGGCGAGCTGGAAGACGGAGACCATGGGGGCACCCATCATATAGTATAGGATGCCAAGCGAGACGTTGGTACAGAGGAGGAAGAGGACAGCGTAGACGATGTTGGGAACTGAGACGGCTAATAGGGCGGTGAGGACGACGATGGCTAGTAGGATGGACGCCCAGATCATAGCCTCTCCACCACCTCATACTTCATCTCCTTATCGGTTAGAACCGGCCTTATACGCCTCTTCAGCATCGGCAGCACCTCCTTGATATCTGGAACCTCAGCCAGCCGCTCTGGGGAGTAGACCAAATCGCTCCGCTTGTAGGCTGAGAACTCGACGAAGTCCGTCATCGTCAACGCGCCCCTTGGACAGGCGTCGACGCAGAGGCCGCAGAGGCTGCAGGTTCCATAGTCTATCTGCGGATATTTACCCTCGCGCCCCTCTACGGGTACGAGGACTATCGAGGCGCAGGGACATATCCTGGCGCAGAGGCCGCAGTGGATACACTTATCGAGATCGAGTCGATGGCGGCCTCTGAAGCGCTCGGAGAAGACTAGGCGCTCATCGGGATACTTAACCGTCTGGGAGCTCCTCGCTACGTAGGGGGCGACGATGAAGAAGGGCCTAACCAACTTCTTGAGGAGGCTCATATCATCAACCCCCACTTCAGGATTATAGTTATGAAAAGGTTGAGTAGGGCTAGGGGCATCAGATAGTTCCAGCCCAGCCTCAGCGTCTGATCCAGCCTAAGCCGTGGATAGACCGTTCTGATGAGGACCACGATGACCACGATGACGGCGAGCTTCAACAACATCCAAAATATATGATCATATAACGGGACTCCGAATAGGCTGGGGCCGAGGTATCCCCCAAGGTAGAGGGTGATGAATAGAAGCGTCCAGCCGAGGAAGACGACATACTCAGCCATCATGGTGAAGCCGAAGAGGATTCCGCTGAACTCCGTCCGCCATCCGATGACGAGCTCGGTTTCGGCTGTGGGCACGTCGAAGGGCGTCCTCTCAGCCTCCAGGATGAGGCCCACGAAGAAGACTAGGAAGCCGATGAACTGGGGTACGGCGAACCATAGAGGCCTCTGGGCCTCCACGATGTCGACGAGATCTAGGCTTCCAGCTAGCAGAGCCGTGGCGGCGGCGCAGATGACAAGGGGTATCTCCCCTGAGACATAGAGATAGGCGGTTCTGAAACTCCCAATGATGGTATACTTATTATTGGCAGCCCAGCCGGCGAAGATGGGGACCACCGGAGCCAATCCAGCTATGGCTAGGAAGATGGGTAGGCTCAGGCCTCCGGCGTCGAAGAGAACCCAGTTACTGTCGAAGGGTATGAGAGTGATGGCCAACGCCGGAATCGTCGGCAACAGGATCGGGGAGGCGAGGAAGAGAGCCTTCTCAACGTCATCGGGGATGACGAGCTCCTTGAAGAAGAGTTTAAGGAAGTCTGCGATTACCTGAAGCCAGCCTGAACGCTTACCACAGTAGTAAGGACCTATTCGAAGCATGGCCCTCGCCAGGAACTTCCTCTCAAACCAGACCACGATCATGGCGAAGAGAAGTATAAAGGCCAAGCCGGGTATCACGATGATCTGGGCTAAGGGCTTGAAGTTGAACCAGATGAAGTCCCAAAGCCATCTGATGAGCTCCGGAATGAGCGTGGGAAGACTCCTGACGAAGTTTATGACCTGGAGTGGAGCCTCCTTGAGAAGCCATCTAACCAGGCCGAGGATGTAAAGCCAGATCAGGGTGACGACATCCATCTCACATCACCTATCGCAGTCTAGATACCAGGGGTCTATAGAGTAGAGTATGACGGGTAGATCCGCTACCAAAACCCTATCCAGCTCAGCTAGACGCTCGAAGACGTACATATTTCTCAGAGTCGGGGAGTTTATCTTCACCCTATAGGGCTTCATCCCCCCATCAGTGAAGATGTGAACCCCAAGCTCACCGCGGGCGGTCTCAACCCTGCTTAGGGCCTCGACGCCGGGCTTAGACCGTGGGAAGAGGGAAACCTTAGTTCTAACTGGGCCCCCAGGTATCTCATCGGCGATCTGCTCCATGATGTTCAAGCTCTGCTCGATCTCGTGGAACCTCACCTTCAACCTGGCTAAGCAGTCTCCCTCCCTCTCGGTTATAACCTTGAAGTCTAAGTCGCCATAGGCGGCGTAGGGCTCATCCCGCCTCACATCCATATCAACTCCCGAACCCCTTAGGACTGGACCTGTAGCCCCAAGCCTTATGGCGTCTTCACGGCTTAGGACACCGACGCCTCGGTTTCGCATCTCGAAGAGAGGATTCTCCACCATTGCATCCCAGTAATCCTGGAATCTGCGTCTAAGATACTTAACAGCCCTCTTCACCTCATCTCTAAAGCCCTCTGGTAGGTCGGCTCGGACGCCGCCTGGGATGAAGAAGCTGTAGCTCCACCTCGCCCCGGTGAGCTTCTCGAAGAGATCTAGGAGAACCTCCCTGTCAACGGTGGTCCAAAGGAAGACCGCTGGGAAATACCCCGTACACTCGACCTGCAGGCCGAAGGCGTAGAGGTGGCTGTTGATACGGCCCATCTCGCAGATCAGCGACCTAATCCACTTAGCCCTCTCAGGCACCTCTATGCCCAACGCCTCCTCAACGGCCTGGACATAGCCGAGGGCGATGTTGGCCGTGTCGGCCATCACCATCCGCTCTATGGGGACTATGCCCTGGATGAAGGTTCGATTCTCCAATATCTTCTCGATGCCCCTATGCGTGAACCCTATATCGGCGATGATACGCCTCACGATCTCCCCGTCGACGTCGATGAGTATGCGGGTCTGACCGCTCATGGGGTGCTGGGGCCCCCAGCTTATGCGCATGACCTCCGGCTTGATCTCAGGCTCGGTCACGGTGCGATCCCCTCCCCCTTGAAGTCCTTTCTCAATGGATAGCCTCCCCTCCAATCCGGCGGCAGTAATAGATGCGTCAGGTTTGGATGCCCCTCGAAGTCGATGCCGAACATCTCCCAGGCTTCTCTTTCATGGAAACTCATCGCCTCCCAAATCTGCGTCATCGACGGCATTTTTGGGTTGTCCCGGGGCAGGTCAACTCTCAGCATCAGCATGAATCGGGACTCGGGGTTCATGAGATAGTAGATCATCTGCATCTTCCCCTCCTTAATGTAGTCAATAGCCCCGGCTGAGACGGGATGTGTGAAGCTATATTTGTCTCTTAGAAGCCTTGCAAGCTCCAGAAGCTTCTCCCTCTTTGCGACAATGGACACCCGTTTGGATCTATGAACTACGGCCTCCACTAGGAGATCTGAATGCTCCCGCTTCAGCTCCTCCACGAGCTCCTCCTCACTCCTTGCCTGCACGGAGTCCACACTCCTTTCTGATCTTCTCCTGTAGTAGCATCAGGCCTTGGATTATGGCCTCAGGCCTTGGGGGGCATCCGGGTATGTAGACGTCGACGGGGACGAGGTCGTCGATGGCAACGGTGGCGTAGGAGTCGTAGAAGGGGCCTCGACCCGTTGGGCAGGCTCCGACGGAGACGACGAATTTCGGCTCGCCCATCTGCTCATAGAGGTATTTGACCCTCTCCCCCATCTTTCTCGAGATGACGCCGACGACCATGAGGCAGTCGCATTGACGGACGCTGGCGAAGGGTAGGACGCCCAATCGCTCCATGTCGAATCTGGAGCCTGAAACCTGCATGAACTCGGGGCTGCAGCAGCCCGTGACGAAGTGGATGGGCCAGATGCTGAACTTCCTAGCCCAGGTTAACAGGTAGTCGATGACTCCATAGATCGGGGCCGCAAACCGCTCAGCCATATCACCTCACCAGCTTACCGAGTTCTGATAGGAAGTATCCTATGCCGATGAAGATTATGAGGGTGTAGAGGGCGACCACCATCAGGGTGACGGGCCCTGGAGAGTAGACAGAGGTGAGGATGATCCATGTGAAGGCGTCGAGGGCGAAGAAGACGACGGCATATCCGAAGTATCTCAGGGCCCCCGTCACCTTGAAGCTGAAGGCCCTCCCGAAGGGGGGTTGACCACACTCATAGATATTTCTCTTAATCGGATTCGGCCTACTGGGGGCTAGAAGCTTAGAGGCGAGGATGGCGGAGGATAGGAAGACTATGAAGAGGGCGGTGAAGAGCCAGAAGGCGATGTAGCCTCCTATATAGACCATTCGGAGTCCACTCCCCAATACTCCCCCAATAACCCTATTTAATCTTTAACTCAGAGAAATTTTAGGATGCCTAAAATCTTCGGGTAAAACAATAAATAGGCCCAGAGGAGATTAGAGCAGACATTTTTGGAGGGGGAAGAAGCTTGGAGCCTGAGAAGATACATGTAATCTGGCTGTCAGGGCAGGCATGCACAGGATGCACGGTCTCCTTCCTAAACGCGACACATCCCAGCGTCGTCGACATTCTCACCGGCTTCATACCCCAGGCAGCTGGAATAACCCTAGACTACCATCAGACCATCATGCTCCCCTGGGGGGAGGAGGCCTTAAAGGCAGTTGAAGCCGCTGAGAGGGGGGAGCTAGACCCCTTTGTTCTCGTCGTCGAGGGAGCCGTCCCCGATGAGGATAAGGCCGGAGAGGGATACTGGTGCGCCATCGGCGAGGAGGAGGGTAAACCCGTAACCTTCTCGGAGCGGCTTAAGAGATTGGCTGAGAGGGCGGCGGCCGTCGTTGCGGCTGGAACCTGCTCGAGCTTCGGTGGGATACCCCATGGAAAACCGAATCCAACGGGTGCAAAGGGTGTGATGGACTTCCTAGGTAAGGGATGGAAGAGTAAGCTTGGCATCCCCGTCGTGAATATACCTGGATGCCCCGTTCACGGCGAGCATCTAGCGGAGGTCTTAGCCCACGCCGTCCTGGCGGTAAGGGGTTATCTACCGCTGCCTGAGCTGGATGAGATGCATAGGCCGACATACATCTTCGGCCACACGGCCCATGAGAACTGCCCCCGATGCGGCCTCTTCGCAGATGGGAAGAACAGCCATGCCTTCGGAGAGCCCTACTGCATGGGACTTCTAGGCTGCAAGGGGCCGATAAGCCACTGCGACGTCCCCAAGAGGGGATTCGTCGAGGGCGTCGGCGGATGCACGGCCATCGGAGCCATCTGTATAGGATGCACGGAGCCGGAGTTCCCCGATGAGCCCTATGGACCGTTCCTGAAGAAGGCGCCAGCCGGCTTCTTCGTGATGGAGAAGATTCACAGCATCGGTGGAAGCCTCGACGCGGTCTGGAGCAGGATCAAGGAGAAGTTCGCGGGGAGAAAGCTGTGAGGTGGTGAAGATGGTGAAGAAGGAAGTTATGATTGAGCCCATGACAAGGCTTGAGGGACACTTAGGCATCCACGCCGTCGCGGACTTGGAGAAGGGAGTCTACGTCGACGCCCACAGCTTCGTCGTGATGTTCAGGGGCTTCGAGATCATCCTGAAGGGGCGGGAACCCGCCGATGCGATATGGATCACGCAGCGTATCTGTGGAGTCTGCCCAACACCCCACGCCATGGCCTCGGTTCAGGCCGTGGACATGGCCTATCAGGCCCCGCCGCCGCCGATGGGGGTGCTGCTTAGGAACTTCCTCCATGGGGCTGAGCAGCTCTACGATGCGGCCCTCGGCTGCCTAGTTCTCGAGGGGCCGGACTACAGCGAGGCGGCTGTGAAGAAGTGGAACCCAGACTGGTGGGAGAAGGCGAGGAAGGCGAAGGCTCCGAATGCGAAGCTCCACGGCTATAAGACCATCGCCGACATCATGAGAGCCCTCAACCCGCTCTCAGGGGAGCTTTGGCTTAGGTCATTAGCCGTGGAGAAGCTGGGTCGAAAGATGGCTTCACTTCTAGGCGGTAAGCATCCTCACGTCGTCTCCATGGTCCCCGGCGGAGTGGCGAAGACTCTGACGCCTACGGACCTGGAGCAGTATGCCGCCATGTTGGCTCATCACGTCGCCTTTGCCAAGGAGTTTATACCCGTGATGGACGACCTCCTAGACTTCGTCCTCTCCCTCGGCTACGATGAGTGCGGCTCAAGAAAGGTGAACCTCCTATCCTACGGAGCCTATGACGATCCCGAGGCCTACACGGCGAACTATGAGGATATGTCCAACTGGGGGCTGAAGCGGGCGGTCTCGCCAGGCGTAGTCATAGACGGCGAACTCGTCACCCAAGACTTGATAGAGATAAACGTAGGCGTCAGGGAGTTCATCGACCGTAGCTACTATGAAGACTGGGCGGGACCCAGCATCGCCGAGGATCCAGCTGGAAACCCCCTAGATGCGAAGCATCCATGGAATAAGGAGACCAAGCCCAAGCCAGGCCCCTATAAGGCTTGGGACTCAAAGTATAGCTGGGCTGGCTCGCCTAGATGGGAGGATTGGAAGAAGCGTGTAGACGGCTTCGCCCACTCCGTGGAGGCAGGCCCCATAGCCCGTATGTGGGTCACAGCCAAAGCGGGCAACATCCCCGAATCGACGGGGAGCAGTCTCAAGTTCACGCTGCCAAAGGCCACCGTCGCCGGCTACAAGGTCGCAGATGAGATGGAGTTTGAGTGGAAGATACCTGAAAGGGTGAACACCGTTGAGAGGGTGAGGGCTAGGGCCTATTACTATGCCTACTCGGCCTATGTGATGTACAATCAGCTGTTGCAGGCGTTGGAGATGGTGAAGGCTGGGAAGGCTGAGGTATGGAGGAAGTATAAGAAGCCTAAGGACGGCATGGGCGTGGGGATGACGGAGGCGATGAGGGGAGCACTAGCCCACTGGGTGGTGATGAAGGGGCAGCGGATACAGAATTATCAGGTCATCACTCCCAGTGGATGGAACGCGGGGCCGAGGCTGAGCGACGCCGACCTCGGGCCCTATGAGGATGCCATCGTGGGCACTCCGATAACAGAGCCAACGGAGGGAGAGCTCAGTGGCATCGACGTCGTGAGAACCATCAGGAGCTTCGACCCCTGCCTCGCCTGCTGCGTCCACCTCTATCAGGGTGATAGATGCATAAGGGAGATACCCATCTGTTAATCCAACCTTTTTCTCAACTCTTTTACGGTTTCTAAAACCATCTTCACAGCCTTATGAGCAGCCTCCTCAACCTCAGGTGAGAGACCTATCCTAGGCTCAACACTACCGGGTTTACAACCGATTACATACACCACCCTCGGCAGAATATCCAAAGCCTTGGCGAATCTCAGAAGACCCTCAAGCCCAACCTCGTGAAGCGTCAGCCTGGCGAGGGTCTCCACCTCCCCCTCATCCTCTATCTCCACCCTCATCCGTCTCAGGGTTCCCGGGGATCCCTCCAGCTCCATCGAGTCCAGGAATATGGCTGCGTCGAACTCCTCTAGATCGGTGGCGATGGTGAGGCCTGCGGTTCCGATGTCTCTAACCTCTACGTCGGGTGGTAGAGGTCTCTGGGAGAGGAGCTCCACAACCCGCGGGCCGAAGCCGTCGTCGCCCATAAGCCTGTTGCCGACGCCTGCCACCAGAATCCTCATCATTAGGCATAGCCAACAGATTATAATTAGGTCTTCGAAGAGGGTTTGGATGGCCGCCGTAATACTCGCAGGTGGGGGAGGCAGAAGGCTGGGGAAGCCTAAGCCCGTGGTAGAGATCCATGGGAAACCCCTCATCGCCTATGTCCTCGAGGCGGCCATGGAGATCGTCGACGAGATAATTATAGTGGCAGGCGTGGGAGCATCCAAGGCCTTAAAGGCCCTGATACCAAAGGAGGTGGAGCTCCTGGAAGACCTAGAGAGGGGGCTTGGCCCCCTCATGGGGATATATACGGGGCTTAGAGCTGTGAGAAAACTCTACGCGCTAATCCTCCCTTGTGACGCCCCCCTCCTAAACGTCGACATCCTCCGATACCTCTTAGAGGTGGTGAGGGGGTATGACGCCGCCGTCCCCAGATGGCCCAACGGCTATCTAGAGCCCCTACACGCCGCCTACAGGGTTGAGGCCGCCTTGAGGGCGGCTGAGAAGGCCCTAGAGGAGGGGAGATTAGAGGTGAGAGGATTATTGGAGAGGCTGGATAGGGTGCTCTATATCTCAACGGAGGAGCTGAGGAACTTGGACCCCGAACTCCACACCTTCTATAACATCAACACCCTGGAGGAGTTGGAGAGGATTGAGGAGATAATGGCCGTGAGGGAGGGAAACCCGCTATAAATGGCTACCACTTATAAGGGTGAGCGGTTAAATAGGGTGAACTCAAGGCTGAGATGATGGCTGACCCCGACCTCGTGCTGCTGCATCCGCCGAGTGTCTACGACTTCCGCAGACGATTCGCCATGTATGGCCCCATCAGCGATGTCATACCCTCGACACCAATCTTCGAGATGTATCCCCTCGGCTATGTCAGCCTCGTCGCCTACCTCGAGGAGCGTGGATACCACGCCCGCATCGTAAACCTCGCGGTGAAGATGCTGCGGGACCCGAAGCTGGATGTTGAGAGGCTCATCGAAAGGCTGAACCCTAAGGCCTTCGGCATAGACCTCCACTGGCTCGTCCACGCGGCGGGGGCTCTTGACATAGCGGCCCTCGTCAAGAAGCTTCACCCCGACACCCCAATCATCCTCGGAGGACTCTCAGCCACCTATTATCACAGGGAAATCATCGAGGATTATCCCCAGGTGGACTATGTTCTAAGGGGAGACTCGACGGAGGAGCCTCTGCTGAGGTTGATGGAGCATATAGAGCGGGGAAGCGAGCCCGTGGATGTGGAGAATCTCACCTGGAGGAGCCGCGACGGAAGGAGGCGGATAAACCCCTTCACCTACATCCCCGAGAGCTTGGATGAACTAACCCTGGACTATGGGGCGATGGTTCGACTAGTTTTGAGACATAGAGACCTTGAGAGCCATCTCCCCTATGAAGACTTCATGAACTACCCCTTCACGGCCCTCCTCACCTGTAAGGGATGCCTACACAACTGCGTCACCTGCGGCGGCTCCCGCTACGCCTTCAAATGCTTCTTCAACAGGCCCCATCCAGCCTTCAAATCCCCTGAGTATCTAGTGGAGGAGATGGCCGTCGTCTCAGAATACTTCCACTCCCCCATCTTCCTCCTCGGAGACCTCAGACAGGGAGGGAGGGAATACACCGAGGCAGTGTTAGAGGGTATAAGACGCGAAGGCATCGACAACACCATCACCCTCGAACTCTTCACCCCCGCTCCAAGATGGTATCTCGATAAGATGGCCGAGTGCTGCGACAGCTTCACCCTTGAGATATCGCCGGAGAGCCATGACGATGAGATCAGACGTCGACAGGGCCGACCCTACTCGACGGAGGAGATGGAGAGATGTATCAAGGAGGCCTTAAAGCTGGGCTGTGAACGCTTCGACGTCTTCTTCATGATTGGCCTACCAGGTCAGAGCTATGAGTCGGCCCTGGAGTCGGTGGAGTATTCACGTAGACTTTTGAGGAAGCTCGGCGATGGGCGTCTACACCCCTTCATCGCCCCCCTCTCCCCCTTCCTCGACCCTGGAAGCCTCGCCTTCGAGAATCCCGATGAATATGGGTATAAAAGGCTCTACAGGACGCTGGGCGAGCATCGTGAGGCCCTCTACCAGCCCTGTTGGAAGCTCTTCCTCAACTATGAAACCAGATGGATGAATCGAGATGAGATCGCTGAGGCCACCTATGAGGCGATGCTCAGGATGAACCAAGTGAAACGGGATTTCGGCCTCATAGACGATGAGAGGGCTGAACGGGTTGAAGAGGGGTTGAAGCTGGCCAGGTGGGTGATGCATAGGATCGATGAGATAAACGCCAGGGTCTCCGACCCTGAGGAAAGGGCTAGACGCTATGAGGAGCTTCGAGAGGAGGTGGAGAGGGCGAGGAGGTGGACTTGGGAGGGTAAACGTGAGCTACGGGTGACGGAGAGGGCGGGAATAAGGCTTAAGGGAGTCCTCAAGCATCTACTAGGCCTGGCCCGACGTCTATGAGGGAAAGAGACGCTTCTCCACCTCCCCTATGGCCTCTAGACCCTTAACCTCGAAGGGGAGGAGATGCAGGACAATGATCCTCAGCTCATCGCTGAAGAGGGACTCTATCTCCTTAAGGTAACGGAGCTGCATCTCTCTACGTTTACGGTTGAACTCTGATCGCTCAGCCTCCTCCTCTGGGACTAGGTAGTTGACGATGACGCCTGACACCTTTATGCCATACTCATCCAGCTCCCTCTTCACCCTACGGGTCTGGTTGACGCCTAGGGCCTCGGGAATAGTCACCAGGAAGGCCTTGGTGCGCTCATCCCGTAGCATCGATAGGACATCCTCAGCAAGCCTCCTCCACTCCTCTATGATGCCCAGGGGGTCTCGACGCTCACGGCCCTTAACAAGGATGTCGAGAGCCTTCTTCACCCTGACATACAGCCTGGCAGCGTCTCCTAGATGCCTATAGAACTTCTCCTGGAGCTTAATCAGTGAAAGAGTTCCCCCAGCTGGGGCGGTATCCCAGACTATTAGGTCGTAGCCGCCGCTGCGGTAGAGATCGTAGACGTAGCTGAGGGCGAACTCCTCATCTATGCCTGGCGCCCCCGCAACATATTCGATGATCTCCTCGTCGACCGGTAGAAACGATGAGACAACCTCGTAGACCTCCCGTCCGAAGCGCTCCTTCCACATATCGATGACCGTCTCATAGTCCAGCTCCACGGCTTCGAGGCCAGGCACCTCCTCTATGGGGGTGATGTTTCCGGAGACATCTCGCTCCAGGATATCGGAGAGCGAGGGTGTGGGGTCTGTGGAGATCAGCAGCGTCTTCATACCCCTCCTAGCGAAGTGGAAGGCTGTCGCTGAGGCGGCCGTCGTCTTTCCGACGCCCCCCTTGCCACAGAACATCACGATCCTCGGCTTCTCATCGTCTAGGAAGCTTAGGCCCTCCTTCGACATCACCATTAACCCCACCGCCTCCCAGATAAAAGTTAGCACGGTCGACGGCTCAGCAAGTTTATCAATCCATGAGAGGGCTGAGAATAGAGCTTGAGGGGGCTGCCGCCGAGGCTGTGGAGGAGGGTTGAGGAGGCATTAGAGGAGACCATAGGACGCTATGAGCGTGTGAACCACCTCATCTCCCTCTGGCAAGATGAAAGAGCTAGGAGGAGAGGCCTACGACTCATAGACTCCAACGTGGACATAGCCCTAGAGCTGGGATCGGGGCCGGGAAACTATGCTAGGCTACTGGCGGAGCGGTTTGAGGCCCCCCTCCTCTGTCTAGACTACTCTCCCAGGATGCTTATAGAGGCCCGAGAGCGGCTGAGGGAGTTGAATGCTCATCTGCTTAGAGGCGTCTTCGAGGCCCTCCCGTTGAGGGAGTCAACCCTCAGCCTCGTTGTAGCCGCCTACGCCCTGAGAGACTCGACGGATAGGGTGGGGAGCCTAAAGGAGGTTAGGCGTATCCTGAAGTCGAGGGGAAGGCTTCTCCTCATCGACTTAGGGAGGCCTAGAAACCCCCTGATGGAGAGGTTGCTGGCGCTCCATCTCCGCATAGTTGTCCCCCTCATCGCGGCCCTCGCAGCTCGCAGGGGTTTGAGGAATCCATGGAGGATGCTCTATGAGACCTATAGGATGCTGCCCAGAAACGATGAGATGCTTAGATTATTGAAGGAGCTCCTGGGAGACGCCGAGATGGAGGAGTTAGCCCTAGGGGCCATCATAATTGCGGTGGCTGAGAGATCAGAGGAGCAGTGCGAGGGCTAAGCCCAGAGCCGTCAGGGCTGAGGTTGATAGGACGACGAGGACGTTGGAGGCCATAGCAGGTATGAGGGGCTCCACATCATCATAGCTGGTTAGAACTCCCCTAATGGCCCTATAGGCGATGGGAGCCGTGATTAGGGATAGTATACAGGTCTCGGGTAGTAAGCCTAACAGGATAGCGAAGATGATGTAGAGATAGACGGAGGTGATTAGAAGGACGTAGACCCTTGAGGCTTTACGCCTGCCGAGGAGGATGACGAAGTTTCTGCGGCCGACGCTTAGATCCGCCTCCACATCTGGAAACTCGTTGAGGAAGAGGAGGGTGCCAACCAATATGCCTGGAATGACCCCAGCGATGAGAGGCGCCCAGTCCAGGTGTCCAGCCTGTAGGTAGTAGGCCCCCAGAACCATCAATGGGCCGAAGTTGAGGCCTGCGAAGAACTCGCCGACATACCAGCGGCTTAGATGCGTCGTATAGAGGTAGACGCTGAGAGCTGCAGGCATGAGAATTAAGAGGAGGCCTAATCCGAGGGTGAGGAGAAAGTAGACGCCGATGAGAAGGCCTAGGAAGAGGGTTGAGAGGCCAAGTAGATAGACCTTCTCGGGGTTTAGAAGCCCCTCTGGGAGGATGCCGCTCCCCCCGCTGAAGGGAGTTCTCCTAGTTCTGAGGTCTAGGCCGCTCTTATAGTCATAGTAATCGTTGAGGACGTTGACGCTTATATGGGCCAGAAGCACCCCCAGCAGCCCTAGGAGAGCGTTGAGGGGATTAGAGTAACCCTGGATCAACGCCGAGGCTAGGCCCACGGAGTAGGTGATGGGCGTCAGCAATAGGAAGCTGGGTCTGGTCTCTAGCAGCCAGACCTTAAGCCGCGGCATCAGACACCTAATTAAGTTAAGGTTAAAATAGTTAGCGGAGGGTTAAGTAGGAGAAGGTCGGTAGACCTCGATGTCAGAAGCGCTGATCGAGGAGAGGATGAGAAATCTCAGGGAATACATCGATGCGACCTTAGAGCATATCGACCTCACCTCGCTTCACCCCCTCATGGAGGCTCCCGTGAGATATATGCTCAAAACAGGCGGTAAGAGGCTGAGACCCCTCATCTGCCTCCTCTCAGCCGAGCTTGTAGGCGGCGAACGCGAGAAGGCCATAAAGCCCTCCCTCGCACTGGAGCTCATCCATAATGGAACCCTCATCCACGACGACATCATCGACGAGGATGAAACCCGAAGGGGGAAGCCCTCAGTCCATATAGCATACGGAGTGAAGAGGGGCATACTCGCAGGAGATATACTCCTCAGCCTCGGACTCAAATACGCCGCGGAGACAGGGGACCCCAGAATCGTCGAATGGCTCTCCGAGACCTCCTCAAAGATGGTTCAGGGAGTAGCTCTTCAAACCCACTATAGGAGGAGAATCCTATCCGAGGGGGAATATCTCGAGATCGCGTATCTTAAGAGTGGAAGCCTCTTCGAGGCCTCAGCAGCCCTTGGAGCCCTCATCGGCGGGGGAGACGATGCGGAGGTGGAGCGGTTAGCCAGCTTCGGTAGATGCTTCGGCGTCGCCTATCAGATAAGGGATGACATACAGGGCATCCTAAACGGCGATGAAGCCCTAAGCGACCTGGTGAACGGAGATGTCACCCTCCCCCTCATCTATGCCCTGGAATCCCCCAGCATCACGGAGACTGAGCGAGAAAACCTCCTACAGGCCTATGAAAAGGGGTGCCTCCTAGAGGCGGATGAGGTGAGGAGGATCTACATCCAGTCCAAGGCCCTAGCGAGGGCTGTGGAGAAGATGCGACTATACGCTGAGGGGTGTAGAGAAGCCCTAAGGGACTTCGAATCCTCGCCGCCCCTGGAATGCCTCCTACATCTCGTCGATATATACTATCTAAAGCTGGAGGTGTAACCCCTGAGCCAAGTTGAGGAGCCGAGGGGGGACTATGACGTCATCGTCGTGGGGGCGGGGCCCGCGGGCTCCCTCACGGCGAGGGAGGCGGCTTCGAGAGGTCTAAGGGTTCTCCTGATCGATAGAAGCTTAGAGATAGGGGTTCCCGATAAATGCGGAGAGTTCATCCCAAGCCTCGAGGAGATGAGGAGACTCGCCCCAAAGGCCGAGGATCTCGAATCCCTCTTCGACCCCCCAGGATGGTGCATCCTCAACAGGACCAGTAAGGTTAGATTTAACTTCCCAAGGGACTTTGAGGTCTCCATATCCTTCAAGGGTGTAGTTGTGGAGAGGAAGCTATACGATAAATATCTCGCCATCGAGGCCGCTAGGGCCGGAGCCGAACTCATGCCAAACACCAAGGCGATAGCCCTCACCGGGAGAGGGATCCTCCTCAAACATTCGGGTAGGGTTTCAGAGATCTCCGCCAGGGTGGTGGTGGCGGCCGATGGAGCCTACTCCCTGATCGCAAGGAGAGGAGGACTCCCAGTTCCCAAAGATCCCTATGACTACGCCGTGGGATATCAACATGAGATGGTGGATGTGGATCAGGATCCCTCAACCATCGAGATGTACTTCGGTGAACACTACGCCCCTGGAACCTACGCCTGGATCATCCCTAAGGGGCGAGATATAGCCAACGTCGGCATAGGCGCCAGAGCCCCCTACATGAAGCCCGGACTCCGCATTAGAGACTACTTCGATAGATTTGTGAAGAAGCATCCCGATGCCTCTGAGAGATTAAGGGGGGCGAAGTCGACGGCGGTGAAGGTGGGCTTCATACCCGTCAGCGGCCCCCTAAGGAAAACCTATGGAGCTGACATACTAGCCGTCGGCGACGCCGCGGGGCAGACGATACCCTCCGTCGGTGGAGGGATTCCACCGGCCCTAATCTGCGGCAGGATCGCGGGTCGAGCCATCGCTCGATACCTCCTAGAGGGAGAACCCCTAGGGCTATACGAGGAAGAGTGGAGGAGGCAACTAGGCGAGACGCTGGGGAACTCCCTGAGGATCAGAAGGATGGTGGATCTACTCTTCTCATCCGATCGACGTTTCAACCTCGCTGTCAAGATGGGATTGGTGAATGAGGAGACCGTGATGAAGGTGGTTCTCTGCCGCATCGATGCGAAGATGAAGATGATAGAGGGAACTCTTCTACGAGTGCTTAGAAGATGAAGCTAGTCGCCCTTTTAGAGACTATAATAGAGGCGGCTGAGATCACCCTAATTACTTCCGGGGAAAGAGAGAGAACATCCGCCTCAATCTGGGGAAGGGCTAACTGGGGATTAATCCACCGAGGAGGGTCTCCAGAAGGGAGAGGAGGGGATTAAAGATGGTTGATAGGGGGCCTAAGGCCCTCACCATCCTCCTGAGATTCCTTAGATCACGATCATCAAGCAGTCTAAAGATGACGGTGAAGAGGATGTAGAGCAAGATGTAGAGGGATGCCCCCAATAGAAGAGATGCCCAAGGATATAGATGTAGGGAGATTAGGAGGAGCCAAACGGTGAGAAAGGTTGCACCAGCTGAGAGATATATCTTACACGAGGATTTGAAGTCAACCGTAAAGCCATAGTTCCTCCATATCCAGTATAGACCATAAAGAAGGCCAAGCCTAGGGGAGATGATCAACGTGGCTATGAGACCTATAACTCCGAATCTAGGTATGAGAAACACGGCTAGAGGTAAGCCTAACAGGAGATTTAGGAGGCGCATGTGGAGAACCACCTTGGTCTCACCCTGCCCGTTAAGGAGATTTGCTACGCTTAGACCTCCAAGGCCTATAAAGAGGAAGTTGAGGAGATAGAGGGCCAAATACCTCGAGGCCAGTTGGTAACTCTCTCCATAGACGATCCAGACAACCTCTCTGGAGACGGCGACTAGTAGCAGGGTCGCCGGGATTAGGAGGAAGGCGGTGTACTTCACCGAGATCTGGAAGGCCTCCTTCAGCATCCCTCTATCCAGCTTCGAGAAAAGGGGAAAGAGAGCGGTGGTTATCGGCACGGTTAGTAGTCCTAATAGGGCTGAGAAGTTGACGGCAGCCTGATAGTTCCCCATGACATAGGCCTCCACGTGAGAGGCGAGGAGGAAGCTATAGAGCTGGTTAAGTCCCACGGTGAGGAGATTCGATACGAAGAGGGGAGATCCATAGGATAGAAGGAGAGATGTCGCCGTGGGGATATCCAGAGAACCATTCGAAGAATGTCTGAGGTAGGGGATAATGAGTAGAATGGCTAGTAGAGCGGAGAGGGCCGTCGCGGAGACATTTCCAGCTATAGCTCCGAGGGCCCCGAGGCCTATGAGGATGAGGATTATGGAGAAGATGCAGCGGAGAATCGAGTAGACAACTGAGGTGAGGGTGTAGAGCTCCATCCTCTCGAAGCCTGTGAAGACGGCTTGAGATGTCATGAGAAGCGTATTGACGACGATGTAGAGAGAGGCGAACCTTATTAGGCCCTCTATAGCTGGCTCGTTGAAGAGCCCTGAGATGGAGGATGAGAGGAGATAGATGAGGAGGCTGAAGAGAAGGCTGAGGAGGAGATTTAAACCAAGCCCCGCCTTTAGCAGGGGCGGTATATCACCCTGTCTCCTCACGGCCATGTAGTATGCTATATGCCTCGTTAACCCGGCTGAGACGCCTGGATCTGAGAGGAGAACAGCGATAGAAACGGGTATCATCGCCATGGAGACATGGCCGTAAGCCCTTGAGCCTATCAGCCTCGCTATGAGAATGACGGCTAGGGCCGAGAAGGCCGTGGAGAGAATCTTTCCTATCAGTAAGATGAAGGCCCCACGCGCCGAGCGCTCTAAGTATCCTTCAACATCCCCTGACAGTGGACTTCCCACCCTTTAATGAGAAGTTTCAGGGATTTTAGGTTCACCCCAATTAAGGGATTACGATCCCCCTTACGCTCAAACTTTAAAGAGGGATGAGAGAGGAGAGGGAAGTTTAACGCTTTATTCTCTAGACGTAGGCGAGCATCCGGACTTCTTAGATCATATTGGAAAATCTAGGGGATTAAATGGGAATTTATTGATATATTCCTTGAAAGAGGGCTCTAAAAAGGTTGAACCACTTCCTTGAAGCCCCCTTCTACCAGGGGAGAAGATGGAAGTGGAGTCAACTGGTGATCTCGTTAGATGCCCCAGTTGCCATGAGATGGTTCCGAAGACGCTCTACTGCCTCAACTGTGGGTATCCCCTCTACAAGGTCGAATTCGAAGAAGAGGGGTCGACTGAGGAGGGTGAGGAGATGGAAGAGACGACGGAAATTGAGGAGAAAAACACTCTTGAAGAGAGTGAGGAGAATGTCGAGAAAGAGGGAGAGGAGGAAGGCTTTGAAGAGTTAGAGGAGGGGATGGAGGTCGTGGAAGCTGCGGAGGAGATGGCCAAGGTATTTACACCTCCTCCACCCCTGGAGGAGGTTATGAGGGAGGTGGCTAAGAACCTCTCCATCAGGATGAGGATGGTTAGAATGCTGTTAGATGGGGAAATGAAGGAGGAGGCCTTCAAGCGGCTGTTGAGCCACTATACAGAGAAAGGTGAGAGATGGCTCTCGGAGCGGAGGGGACTACTGGAGAGACGTAGGATGCAGCTGGAGGAGTTGGAGGGGAGATTGATAGAGGCTAAGATGAAACTTGAGGAGCTTGAGATTAGGAGGGCCATAGGAGACGCCTCCGAGGAGGAGTATAAGGTTAAGGCCCCCGCCTATAAATGGGATGTGGAAAAGCTCGGTGAAGAGACGGAACGGCTGAGAGCTGAGGTGAACTATCTGAATAAGCTGTCTACGGCCCTGGGCATGGATGAGGAGGAGTTGGAGAGCTCCATAGAGGAGATGATGAAGGGCTTGGAGGAGCTACTGAACGAGGGTTCAATAACTCAGGAGACTTATGAGAAGGCTAAAGGAGCTTTAGAGGGAATACTCGATATTTTAAAAGGGTAGAGGGGTCAATTATATATAATTGACATGAAACCTTCTTTTTGGGCGTCATCATGAAGGGGCTGAAGTATACGTTGAAGCCTGTTGAGAGCAAACCGAGAAGAAAATATAGAAAGGGAAGCAAATATGATCCTATCATAGATGCGTTCCTAGAGTCAAATAAGGATGTCGTGGAGGTGAAGGTTGAGGGTAAGAATCCAAACTATGTGAGGATGCAGCTGAACAAGAGGATCGAGGTTCGTGGTTTGAAAGATAAGGTGAAAACATCCGTCATCAACAACGTCCTATATCTGGAGAGAGTTAGGTAGTTCTACACCTTTTTCTCGCTCCATAAAAGGTTTTAAAGAGGGCGAAGAGTTTAACCTAGAGGCATGACTATAGATCTCCCCACCCTCCTCTCAAATCCGGCGGTCAAGTCTACAGCCATAGGCGGCGTCATAGGATATGCCTCAGGCTACGCCCTGAAAAAGGTGGGAAGGATCATCCTCTTCTCCCTGGGATCCCTCCTCATGACCCTACAGTATCTCCAGTGGGAGGGGATCATCACTATAAATTATCATGCACTTGAGAGATCCCTCTCATCCCTTCTCTCCAGGGCGGTGGAGTTACAGGAGGTGATCCTTGAAGCATCTAATCTACTGGGCTTCGGCTTCGCCTCAGGCTTCGCCCTCGGCCTATATAAGGGCTAAACGGGGATCGTGAGGCTCTCCAAGTCTCTCGGGTAGTATGTCATCCTCTCTGCTCCATCCTCGGTGATCAACACCGTATCCGAGTGTCTGAAACCCGCGAAGCCTGGTATGTAGATGCCCGGCTCGCAGCTCACCACCATCCCCGGTCTAAGCCTCTCCTCGTTACCTATATCAAGCCATGGAGGTTCATGACCGTCTAGGCCTATGCCATGACCGGTGTGGTGACGCATGTAATCCCCATATCCGGCGTCGATGATTATCTTCCTAGCAGCCCTGTCAACGTCGCAGCATCTCACCCCAGGGCCCATTGCCTCTAGGGCTGCCTCCTGAGCCTTCAGCATCACCTCAAAGAGTCTACGTTGCCTATCCGTGGGCTTCCCCACGATCAAGGTTCTCTCCAGCTCGCTGCTGTAGCCTCCTACATCAGCTCCAGCCCCGGTTATCAGGACATCGCCAACCCTGATCTCGCGTCCTATCCCTATGGAGTGGGGCATCGCCGACTTCCAGCCCACCTGACCCCTGAAGCCTGCATAGGCGGGAGGTCTTCCCGCCCTTGTAGGGACATATTCGACGCCGAGGGCCTTCTTCATCACCGATGACGCCTCCAACGACGCCATGAGGGAAACCTCTACATCCCATAGGCCTGGAGCCGTGTAATCTTGTAGCAGCTTATGGGCGAGGTTCCCCCACTTTGCGCTCTCCCTTATGAGGGCTATCTCCTCATCGGATTTGATTAGGCGCATCTCCCATATGATGTCCCCAGCCTTTTCGAAGGTGGCTTTGGGCAGCTTCTCGCTCAGCGGAGGCCCCACATAGCCGTAGATGCCTGAGGCTCCAGCGGGGTTGTCGGCCCCCAGCCTCGCCTTAGCGTAGCCCATCTCCGTGAGCCACTCGGCAAAGAGCTCTATGGGATGACGCTCCCCAGGGTAGTCGAAGTAGGTTCTCACCTCCCCTATAAGCCTTGTCTGATGCCTTAGGTGATCCTCCTCCAGCAGGGGACCTAGAAAGGCGAGCTCCCCCTCCCTTGGAACCAGCAGTAGGGCGGGTCTCTCGGTTGGTATATGGGTGTAGCCGGTGAGATAGAAGATATGCTTCGGATTGGTTAAAAGCAGTGCATCCAGGTTTCGTTTCTCCAGCTCCTCCCTAACCCGCTCTATTCGACGCTTATACTCACCTTCACTTATGTGAAGTCTCATCTCCTTGGATAATTCGCTTTGGATGTTAAAATGGTGTCGACGTAAGGTTTTATTTCCGCCGTTCAGCTGCGGAAATTGGAATGGAGAGCTGGGAGATGCTTATAGCTTTCCTATTGCTCTCCCCCCTCGTCCTCACGGTTCTCTCCTTCTTCGCCGTCTCTCTCATAGAGGCTATAAGAGAGGCGGGTAGGGGAGTGAGAATACCCCGAGAGGGGGAGATGCTTCCAGAATATCTCGAGGAGCTCCTTAGGAGGAGGTAGAGCTTCCTCTCCTCTCCTTCACCAGCCTCGTCCATCCCTCAGCTAGGATATCTCTCCTAGGCTTGTAGACCTCCTCGTAGAATCTCCTTTGGGATAGTAGTGTCTCTTTATCGTAGCCGTCGACGATCTCCAGAGCCTCCCTCCAGGCGTCGTCGAAGGCTTCGCCGAAGCGTCTTGCGATCTCCCTCTTAAAATCCTCAGCCGTCTGAGGTTTTCCTCCGATGATGAAGTAGAGGACTTCGTTTATCTCGGCCTTATAGGCCATCTCATCGCCTAGATAGAAGACGCCCCGTTTCTCCAGCATGGGCCTCTTAAGCGTATCCTCCTTCGGCCTTCTAGGCATCTTGAGCCTCCTGAAACCCCTCTTGGCGGCTGCGTAGAAGATTGCCCTGTTAAGCCCCCAGCTGAAGGAGGATTTGAGGGGGAGGCCAAGCCTATAGGCCCTGGCAGCCTGGAGCATCGCCATAACCTGGAATCGCCCTATGGCCATGCCCCCTTAGAGGAGGTCGCTAAACCTTTATAAGCTGATGGAGGCCCTCCCATTTCACTGGGGGAGGAGATGCCGATCTGCGACATCTGCGGTATGGAGGCCATCACCCTCTATGAATGCTCCCGCTGTGGAGCCAAGTTCTGCGATGAATGTGGAGATCCTAAGAGACTATTATGCTATGATTGCCTAGACCTGGAGGGGGAGGAGGGGTGGATTGAGGAAGAGTGGGAGGAATGGGAAGAGGAGTGGGGAGAGGGAGACTGGGAGGAGTGGGAGGAGGCTAACTAGGCCCTGGAAGGGATCTTATTGACCGACAACTCAACTCACTTCGGCCTCACCGATGCCTTCAGGCTAAGCCTGAGATACATAAGGGGCAGGGGGCAGGCCCCTGTGAACATCGCCTCCATCTCCCTCGCCTCAGCCTTCTACGCCTATATAGCGTTGATGAGGAATGGAGCAGAGGAGACCCTCGGAATCTATAGGCTTTGGCTGCTCTCCGTCGCCGTCGTGGTGGCGGCGGTCTCGATGGCGACGGTTATGCTCATCTCCGTCTATGAGAGATATAGGGAGATTGGAGTTCTCAAATGTCTTGGAGCCCTTGATCGACATGTCTTCCTGCTCCTTATCATGGAGGCATTGGTTCAGGGCCTCATTGGAGGGGGGATCGGCATCCTATTGGGCGTCGTATCCACCCTTATCTCCAATTCCCTCACCCCACTCATCGGCGTCAGCTATCTCGGCCTCTCCTTCACCCTGCTGCTCTCAACCCTCATCTCCATAGTTTCCTCCCTATATCCGGCTTATAGAGCTATGAAGTTGAGCCCGGTGGAGGCGTTGAGATATGAGATCTGAGCCTCTCATAGAGGTTGTAGACCTGGCGAGATACTATGATATGGCTGGCACTATCATCAAAGCCCTAGACGGCGTCGATCTGGAGTTCTACCGAGGAGAATACGTCTCCATCGTCGGTCCATCTGGCTCGGGGAAGACAACCCTCTTCAACCTTATCGGCGGCCTAGATAGACCGACGAGGGGAAAGGTCTATGTCGACGGCGTAGACCTCGCAGAGCTGGATGCCTATGAGCTTGCTTGGCTGAGATGCCGTAAGATAGGCTATATCTTCCAGAACTTCAATCTCATCGGCGTCCTAACAGCCCTGGAGAATGTGGCGCTTCCAACGGTCTTCGCAGGTCTCCCATGGGAGGAGGGGTTAAAGAAGGCTGAGGAGCTCCTAAGGCTTGTAGGCCTCGGCGATAGATTGAGGCATCTACCCTCGGAGCTCTCAGCCGGTCAGCAGCAGCGGGTTGCCATCGCCAGGGCTATGGTCAACGATCCCGATATCATACTCGCCGACGAGCCAACGGGGAATCTCGACCATGAGACAGGGCGCCGCATCATAGGACTTCTCCGGAGACTCAATAGGGAGAGAGGAGTGACCATCATCGCCGCGACCCATGACGTGGAGATGATTAGGGGGAGTGATAGGGTCGTCTGGCTGAGGGATGGCCGAGTTGAGAAGGTAGAGGCGAAATAGAGGCTCTCTCTGAGGCCCACTCCACGGCGATCTTCCTCAGCAGCGATCCAACTTCATAGACCCAGCTTTCGGCGCCCATTGATGTTAGAGTTACAGAGCCATCCTCAACTCTGAGTCTATTCCTCGTGTAGAAGGAATCGAGGGCTTGCCCAGCGGATTTATAGATGAACTCTATCTCATAAGCGCCATCGAGTTGATGGATCCTTATGAGACTTGTCTTCTTAACCAACCCTCCCCTGAGAGCGTGGAGCCTAGATGCGACGTAGTCTACGAACTCACTCTCCTCTCCAGGTCGAAGCCTTATGGGTATGGGTATGACCCAAGTCTCCTCTTCGCCTCTCGGCCTCCATCTACGCATGAGGGAGGGGGTGAATACGACGGAGGCCTTCAGGGCGACGGCTGCCCCGACGAGAGCGACGCTTGAGCTGAGGGCTAGGGAGGCAAGGCACCATAGGGCTGAGACCTTCTGATATACGCTTAGCGGAATCCCTAGGAGGCTGAGCAATCTATAGAGGGTGAGGCCGATGAGATGGCCTAGACCTCCTCCTACGAAGCCCCAGATCGCCGCCTCGACGAGGAAGACGGTGGATATCTGGGTCGGATTTAAGCCTATGGCTGAGAGTATAGAGACCTCCCACCGCCGCTCCCTTAAAGCGCTGAGGGTTATGGAGGCGATGTTCAGCAGCAGTATCACCCAGGGTATGAGGAGGGGTAACCCCCTACCTTCAAGGTAGGAGGCCAACTGATAGAGATAGATGGCTCCACCCGTTGAGGCATACGCCTTGAACCCCCTCTCCAGGGCCATCCTAGAGGCGAAGGCTTCTATGTCGACGTCTCCGGAGAGCTTCACTGAGAGCCTGGAAGGGGAGATGAGGGGAACCATGAGAGCCCTGGATATATGGAGGATAACAACCTCTCCAGGCTCACATGGAGTGGGGACGAAGTTAGGTGGCTCGCCTTCGGGGCTTATATTCACCAACTTCTCCGGTAGGTAGTGGGAGCCATCCACCTCCCTCAGCCGCCTTAAACCCTCATCGCTGAGCACCCCTTCCAACGTCAGCGTCCAGCCGAAGAGGGTTACCCTGTCGCCGATCCTCAGCTCCAGCTCTTCAGCCAACTCGGAGCTTATCGCTAAGCCATCTGGTGAGGGGAGACAGCCCTCGATGATGATGTCCTCAAGGCCGCTGGCCCAGCTCTCAGTCTCGGGGTCTACGCCTATTATGCCATAGATGGGATAACCCTTGAGGTAGGCATGGGGATTTGGAATAGCCATGCTCTCAGCTTTAGGGGCTACGGCCTCTACGCCCGGCTGATCTAATAGCCAATCTACGGTGGCTTCGAGGCTCTGGATCATGACGCCTTTGGATCTTATGAGCACTCCTCTCCAGTTTGATCTTCCAATTCTCCTCGATGTGAGGCCGTAGCCGGTGGAGATGCTGGTGAGGGAGACGAAGCTGGCGATTAGGATCATAAGAGACATCAACATGAGAAGCGTCCTCAGCCTACGCCTTCTGAGGTTACGCCTCGCGATGGATATGATAGGTCCTATGAGATTCCTCACCGGTATATGGCCATCGCCCCTAGCCTTTGGAGTGATGTGGCTGAGGAGATAGAGGATGAGAAGGGCTGCTGAGAGGGCGGCGATGAAGCTTGAGGCGAGGATCCCTGGAGATACGAGTTGGAAACCTGGATAGCTCCACCTCAACGCCGCCAGGCTGAGGAGATAGAGAGTTAGAGCGGCGGCCAGCCTACTCCGCCACCTCTCCACGAGAAGTAAGGCGGTTAGAGTTGACGTGGAGGAAAGGAAGGCTAGGAGCAGATATACGGAGGTAGAGGCGTCAAGGCGTAGATGCCTAAGCCTCAAATCGAGGGCCTGGAGGTTGAGATAGCATCTCCTAGCGGCGTCAAAGCTCTCGATGTATAGGCCTTCAGCGCCAAGATATCTCGCCTCCTCGAGGAGGGATAAGGCCTCCCTCATTTTAGCTTCCTCAGCCTCCAGGTAGAAGCCCTCAATCCTCATCTCTTCAAGTCTCTCGGAGATGCTTCTAAGCAGTCTCTCTACCAAGTCGAGGTTTAGGGGCATGGAGGCCGCTGGGAGATCAACGCTTCTAACCTCGCCCCTAGCAAGCTTCAAAGGCTCCCTTATCAGCGGGAAGGAGCGTGTTACCAGGGCTGAGCCTAGGAGAACCGTGCAGTTCACCGATATCCCTATAGGCATCCCAGCTGGAACGGTGATAACATCCTCGTTTAAGCCTAGAAGCGGTGTAAGCGAATCCTCCCCTTCGCCATAGATGAGGGGCAGGCCATCCACCTCTATGGGCTTGCCCTCTAAATCCACAACTGTGAAGACGGTGGAGAAAGGGAGTTCCTCGGAGTCGATGAACTGGGCTGAGCCCTCGACGATGAGGGTGGCCGCAGGCCTGAAGATTAGAGTTCTCACCCCCTCCCAGGGGGCTTCAACCCTGAGTGGGAGATAATCAACGCCGGGGGTGGAGGGATCATCGGCGTAGAGATATAGGGTTCCAGATGTCCTCAGTTCAAGTGTGAAAAGGCCATCCTCGTCGAGGGGAAGGGAGGAAACCTCGACGCCGCCGTGGAAGATATGCAGCGTCACCCCACTTAGGGGTCTACCCAGCTGATCCACCGCAACTCCCTCAATCCTCATTGATGAGGGTTGTAGACCCATGAGGAGTATGAGGAGGAGGCTTATCCTCGAATCCATGGCTTCCGTCTCCAGAGGCGTATATCTCAATCAACTCCTCCGGTAAAGGTTTTAGGGTGTTTCGGAGACGTCTTGATGGTGATCTCAGTGAGAAGAGGTGAGATCATATACCTAGAGGAAGGGGAGTTTGAGGAGCTTGTTAAGGCTGTGGTGGAGAGGGTTCAAGAGGGAGACATAAAGGCCGTCGTCGTCGCCAGCAGGGGAGGAAAGTCGGCCCTTAGGATCGCGGAGATCTTGAAGGGATCCGTCCCCGTGATCAGCGTCACCGAGTTCACCTACAGCGATGATGTTAAGAAGAAGATGAAGAAGATGGGCGTCAAACCCCTGGAGCGGGTGGAGCTCCCAATCCAAGATCGGAGGGGCATAAGGGAGGGCCTATTGATCTTCGGCGAAGGCGTAAAAGCCGCCTTGGAGGCAGCCGTCATCGCGGCTGGCGAGGGCTTGAAGGGGGAGAAGGTGATTGCGGTAGCCGGCGAGGGGGGAGGCATCAACACCGCCCTAGTGGTCAGGGCCGCCGAACCCGATGAGATGGTGAGTCCGGATCCCGAGAGGAGGCTGAAGGTTTTAGAGGTCTTAGCCCTCCCCTCCACGAAGTAGGTCTAATGGGGGATTCTATGTCGAGGCGGATCAGGTTCAGGTCTCCCAGCATAGGATCAGTGGAGGCGGAGATGATGGGGGAGAATCCGGAGACGGCTGAGGCGGTCTGGGATACGCTTCCAATCGAGGGCGTAGCCGAGCGCTGGGGCGATGAGGTCTACTTCTCCACCCCCATCGAGGTGAGGGAGGAGAATGCAAGGGAGCAGGTTGAGGTGGGTGAAGTCGCCTACTGGCCTCCTGGGAGAGCCATCTGCATCTTCTTCGGCCCCACACCGGTTAGCAGAGGCGGCGAGATTAGGGCTGCCAGCCCCGTCAATGTCTTCGCCAGGATCCTAGGCGATGCAACCATCTTTCGCAGGGTGAGGATGGGGGAGAGAATTCTTGTGGAGAGGGCTTAAGGCCCTCGGATTTCTCAAGCCCTGCCCTAGAGGGATGCTCCTCTTCGCCTTCTACGCTTTCCTCTCCATAGCCGACGCTATCCAGACCTACGCCTTCATCGATGATATACCTGGGTTGGAGAAGCCTCCCCTCTATGATCAGCTTAGGGGATTCGAGTTCTGGTTTCCCTGGGTGGTGTTCACCTTACCAATACATCTACCCATTCCTCTGGGCCAAGGGATCATGAAGTATTTCCCCAGCCTTGGAGCCGTTAAGATGTCGCTTGGAAGCGTCGTATACTCCTATGTCGCGGCTTCCTGGCTCGTCTATGCCTGGGATAGATGGGCTTCGGCCTCAACGCTGAGGGTGAGGAGGATTTTATTGATGCTTCCGGCGGTTCTCGCCTCCATCTCCAGTCTTCACCCCTCCTTCTAAGCCTTAGGGAGTTAGCCTATACCCTCTCGGATTTTGTGAACCTCTACCTCGTCTATCTCTTCTACGCCATCTCCCTCTATGGTCTCTATAAGGCCTTGGGGGAAAGCCTCTCCTCCACAAGCTGAATCTTCTTTGAAAGCCCGAGGTAGAGGCTTCGGATGGTCTTCAGACTCGTCGAAAAGGCGATGGCTGGGCCATGCTCCTTAGACCAGAAATCTAGGGTTATCGGCCCTCTAAACTCCGGCTGTGGATGCTCAGGCGTCTCCTCCAAGAGATAGGAGAGAAATCTAAGCATCTCCCCCTCATCGATGATGCCTCTTCTGGCGCAGCGGGCATAGATAGATGGGAATAACATGTGGAGGGAGAAGATGCCTGGAGTTCCCAGTAGCGTATAGCGCTCCGGCTTCTGGAAGGCCTCGGCGTAGAGTCTTCTTAGGGCTCTCCAATACTCGATGAGGAGATCGGCGAGCTCCCTTATGGAGAGACCCTCGAAGACCCGTTCCCTCAATATGGGGGCGATAGACCTTATGAGGGGCCTATCATGGATGATATGCTCTTCACGACGCTCCTCCCCCATTCGCCTTATGCGCCCCTTCCAGGGTGAGCGCTCCGATGCGTTGAGGTGGTCGACGACCTCGGCTGCCAGAGCTAAGCGGACTCCTCGACCCCCCTCAAGCTCGTAGAGCCAGTCTACGCCCCGCTCCAGGAGCATACGCTGCAGATGTCGATAGGCGAGGTCTGTTGGGACGCTGCGTTGACGGCGATTGACGATGTAGAAGAGGAGCATCTCATCGAAGCGGTCCGGAAGCCGCATGATGGAG
>Ga0190363_1000348_pt1 | contig 26915 bp, 31 predicted proteins | sample 48721867_MG_FD_161272 | JGI IMG/M metagenome (GOLD analysis project Ga0190363, IMG submission 161272) | Hydrothermal vent microbial mat bacterial communities from Southern Trench, Guaymas Basin, Mexico - 4872-18-6-7_MG | ecosystem: Environmental > Aquatic > Marine > Hydrothermal vents >... | reverse complement strand
GCTAAGCCTTCAGCTATTGTGTCTGCATGTCCTGTTGAGGTTAGTTTACCCTTTTTCCATGATAGGTAGAAGCTTTTCGCTCCTTCAGCTTGTACGCCTATAACCCTTATTTTCGGATCTACTGATTTAGCTACTATGACTGCACCTGAACATCCTGATCCTCCGCCTATGGGATTTATTATTACATCTACTCTTGGTAGGTCTTCAATATTTTCTAGGTGCATGGTTGCTACTCCAGCGTATAGAAGTGGTTCATTGACTCCATGGACATAGAGTATGCCTTTTTCTTCAGATATTTTCTCTGCATATTCTCTTGCTTCTTCATAGACTTTGCCGTGAAAGATTATTTTCGCCCCTAGACTGCGTAATGCTTCAATCTTTACCTTTGGTACTCCATGGGGCATTACTATTGTAACGTCTGCTCCTATTAGCTGTCCAGCATAGGCTATTGATTGACCGTGATTTCCAGTTGATGCTGTTATGAGTCCTCGGTTTAATGCTTCTTCCTTTTTAGTATTTACATAGTAGATGCCTCCACGTACCTTGAAGGCTTTTGTTGGTAGGGTGTTTTCAAGTTTAAGGTATGCTTCAAAGTTTAGTATTTTTGAGAGCTTTTTAGAGTATATTAATGGTGTTCTTGGTAGATGTTTTGAAATTATTTTCCTAGCCTTATAGACATCTCTGAGTTTGGGGATTTGAAGGTTCATACGGTCACCGTCTCACTTTTTCAACTTTAGGTTAATATGGTTTTGCTGAGAATGCAGAGTTGTATTTTTGAGCTATATTAATATACTGTCACTTGTATTAGTCTTGTATGGTTAAATTTTATGATGTTATTGCTTTTGGAACTGGCTCTGCCTTAAATATTGTTTCAAGTATTATTTCTCATTGGCCTGAAATACGAGTGGCTGTGGTTGAGAAGGATATTGTAGGCGGTATATGTTTAACGAGGGGATGTATTCCAAGTAAAATGGTGTTGTATCCTGCTGAGCTTCTAGCTGAAATTAGGCGTGCACATTTATTTGGAATTGATGTTAAAGTGAATGGTGTTGATTCTAAATTTATTCTTAGATGTATGAGGGAGATGGTTTTTAGGGAGAGTAGAAAGATTGAGGAGAGTCTTAAGGCTCATCCTAGAATAGATCTCTATAAGGGTGTAGGTGAGTTTGTTGATGAATATACGGTTAAGATTGGTGATGAATTGATTAAGGGTGAGAAAATACTGCTTTGCACTGGTTCTAGACCCTTTATTCCACTTATTCCTGGATTAGAGGAAGCTGGATACTTAACTAGTAAGAGCTTCTTCTTAGAGGTTGAAGAGCTGCCTAAGAGCATAGTGATTATTGGCGGTGGATATGTTGCTGTTGAGTTAGGCTTCTTTATGTCTATGATGGGTTCAAAGGTAACTATAATTGGTAAGAGACCTAGACTTGTCCCACGTGAGGAGCCTGAAATTTCTGAGTTACTTGGAAGAGAGTTGTTGAGGCATGTGAATCTACTTCTAAATCACATGGCTGTTGAAGCGTTTAAGAGGAATGGTAGGAAGGTTGTTGTAGCAGAAAATCTTGAGACTGGAGGGAATGTTGAGGTGGAGGCGGATGAAATATTGGTTGCCGCTGGTAGGCACTCTAACTCTGATTTAACTAAACCTGAGAAGACTGGGGTTAAGGTGGATGAGAAGGGTTGGATTATAACTAATGAGTACTTAGAGACTACGAAGTCTAATATTTGGGCTTTTGGGGATGCTAATGGAAAGTTTATGTTTAAGCATAAAGCTAATTATGAGTCAAGAATAGTTTTTTACAATGCTTTTCTAGGTAAGAAGGTTAAAGTTGATTATCATGCTATTCCCCACGCCATATTTGTTTACCCTGAAGTTGCCAGTGTCGGTTTAAGAGAGGAGGAGGCAGCTGAGAAGTATGATATTTTAGTGGGTTATAATTGGTATGAGAGTACTGCTAAGGGTGAGGCTATGATGGTTAAAGATTATTTTGTTAAGGTTATTGTTGAGAAGGATAGCTATAGAATTCTTGGGGCTCATATCATCGGACCCTATGCCTCCATATTGCTTCAGGAAATAGTTAATTTAATGTATACTCATGATCAGAGTGTAATGCCAATTTATAATGGTATGCATATTCATCCAGCTTTGTCGGAGGTTGTTGAGGGTGCATTCTATAATCTACATGACCCTGAGGCATGGAAGAAGCATAGTCATTAAACTAATACACGCTTCCTCTACTTTAAAGATGTTAATTTAATGATATGATTTATTGATTTTATGTTATTCTTCTTTAACAGTGATTGATGTTGTAGGGCATGATGACTCTGCATCTTTTACACAGTTGCTTAATGCTTCCTTTACTACTCCTTCAGCCTTCACGTCGTCATTAAATGTTCTATGGGCCTCCACTATGCGTGCCTTTACATCTTCTCCCAGCTCAAATACATCTGGGCATATGGAGGCGCATAGTCCGCATCCAATGCATGTCACCTTATCTATGGTGACTTTATATTTAGCCATGAGATCACCATTCATCCTCTTGGTGTTTGAATATAAGTCTTTTGATCATCATGTTATTCTACTCTTATTTCCCCGCTTTTCTTTTGAATGGACAACTTTATAACTACAAAATTACTAAGTTTTAGTGTGTCGATCGAGAGGTTTGCTAAGAAAGAGCTTCTCAGTTTTCATAGACCCTTTAGGAGGCCTAGTAGGAAGCCTGATATCAGTTTATCTGCAGGTGACCCTGACTTTAATCAACCAAAATTTATTGCTGATGCTGTGGCTAAGGCAATTTTAGATGGCTATACACATTATGTTTTTGATGGTGACTCTGAATTTAAGGAGGAGATTGCAAAATATTATGGTAAGTATGGAGTTAAGGTTGATTCTCAATCTCAAGTACTATTGACCTCTGGGGGTTCGCCGGCGATTTTTAGGATTTTAGGTGCCTTTGTTAATCCTGGTGATCAAGTAATTATTTTGGATCCAACATTTCAGGTTTATACTCGCTGTATACAGTATTTTGGCGGTGAAGTTGTTAGAGCTCCAATGGTTAAGAATGAGGATGGATACTTTAGAACTAGCATTGAGAATATTGAGAAAGCTATTACTGATAGAACTAAGATGCTTATTATTTGTAATCCAGATAACCCTACTGGATGTGTATATACTGAGGATGAGCTTAAACAGATAGCTGAATTAGCTATTAAGCATGACTTCCTAGTCATGTCTGATGAAATTTACACTGAGTTTATTTGGTGTGGTAGACGTCATGTCACCATTATGAGTATTCCAGGAATGGAGGAGCGGTCAATAGTTGTTATGAGTTTCTCTAAAATGTTTGCTTGGACTGGTCTTAGAGTTGGCTTCATAATTTCAAGCCCTGAGATTATCAGCTTAATTAAACGTGTTCCAATGGGTGTATGCTCTATTCCAGTTCCAATTCAGAGGGCTGGGATTGTTGCTTTGAGGGAGGGTTGGGATTTCGTTGAAATGATGAGGAGAGAGTATTTGAAGCGAGTTGAGTTTTGTGTTAAGAGATTAAATGAGATTCCTGCGATTCACTGTGTGAAGCCTGAAGGAACGTTTTATGTTTTCCCGGATATTTCTGAGACAAATTTGAAGTCTAGGGATTACTGTGAAAAATTGCTTGAAGCTGAGGGTGTTTCAGTTGTTCCTGGTTCGAATTATGGTGATATGGGTGAGGGTCATATTAGATTGGCTTTAGTAAAGCCATTGGATGTTCTTGAGGATGCGCTTAATAGAATTGAGAGATTTACGAGAAAAATTATAGGCTAGTTTAGCTTTAACTTCTAATTCTCTTTTGTTTTAGTAGTATTTTGTTTATTCCATTTATCATTGCAGCGTTGACTTTTTCATCTATTATTTCATCGGGTTTAACTTCTTCTTTTCCTGATGCGTTGGCTAAAATTTTCTCAGTTATCTCGGCTATGGTTCTTGGAATGAGGGTTTACCTCCAACTTTTCTCACACAATCATATTCCAGTTAAAATATTTTTCTGGAAAATTTATTCCAAAAGGAATATAAGCTTCTCATTAACATTATTACATATGCTACCTAGTCTTGAGGAGATAGCTAGGAAGAGGAAGCTGCTTGGATTAACTCAAAAGGAGTTGGCTATGTTAGCTGGGGTCAGTCAGTCTTTTATAGCTAAAATTGAGTCTGGGAAGATTAGTCCATCGTATACGCGGGTTAAGGCTATATTTGACGTTTTATTCCAGTTGGAGAGTAAGATGAGTTTTCGTGCTAAGCATATTATGCATGGTAAGGTTATAGGTGTTCAGAGGGAGGATGTTGTTTCAAGGGCTGTTCAGTTGATGATGGATTATGATTATTCTCAGCTACCAGTTTTTGATGGGGATAGAGTTATTGGGAGTATATCTGAGAAGACTATATTGAATTTAATTGCCTCTGGAAGGGATATTCTTGAGATTTCTAGTAAACCAGTTGAAGAGGTTATGGATGAGGCTTTCCCTCAAGTTGATGAGAATACTCCTTTGACTTTGATTTCAAATTTACTTCAAGTTTACCCTGCAGTTTTGGTTTTGAGGAAGGGGAGGGTTGTTGGAATAATTACCAAGGCTGACCTCCTAAAGATAATTAAGTGATAATTGTTAGAATTAGTAGTGTTAATTGTTTTTACTCATTTTTCTCTTATTTTTGCTTTAATTCTTTCATATTCTCTTCTTCTTTTTAATGCTAGCATTAATTCTAGGTATAGGTATTCGTTGAAATGGCTTGATAGGAGATTGCCAAATTTATCATAGATCCTTATCTTAGCTGACCATGGCTTTTCATCTTGTTCAACAATTAATATTCCTTCTTTTGGTGGGATTGGGAGAAGTCTTCTTAGCCGTCCACTTTCTAGTATTTGTCTTCTTGTGAAGATGATTTTGCCCATTATTTATCTCCTACTTGTTGATGTTGAGTGTTTAAGGGTATTTTGCATGTTAATTTTTCTTGGAGACTGGATGACTTATATTTCATTTATAACCGACCGTTTTAATATTGTATTGTCTTAATTTTACTTTAAATTATATTTAAATTCACCTGTAATGTTTATTTTTTATTTATTTCCTCTTGATTATAGTCCATGTAATTGCAACTATAGCTATACAGATTATTAGTGCATATAGGCTTGCAATTCTAGATGGAATTCTCATTATACTTGTCATGAGCCAGTATGAGGAGATGAATATTAGACCTCCAATAGACCATAGTTTGCCATGGGTTATTATTTTTGGAGGTTTTTTGAAATGTTTTTTCGCCCATTCACTTTTCTTTATTAGTAATTGGCGAAATCTTATGACATTACCATAATCCTTAAATTTGACTTTGAATGTGCTACCGTCATTTAAGATTATTTTTACAACATATTTTCCTCTTACTTTTCTTGGTTGCTCTACTCTTAATACATCTGAGTATAGGATGTTGTCTACTACGTATAATGTTGGAGCCATTTGAAGCATTGTATGGTATAGTTTTTTGATGATGGATTTAGGCTTCTTATTTTCATATAATACTTCATATATTTCTGGACTCATTATTGTGGCTGTTTGATATAGATCTCTGAATATTACTACGTTCTCATCGTCCTTGATTATTTCTCCCGGTTTGAATTTAACCTTATATTTTTTAATTATTTGTTGAAAGCTTGTTCCTCTTAGTAAATCTGAGAGTGCATTGTATAGTCTTTCAGCATCTTCTTCATATAGTTCAATTACTTCTCTTTTTGTCCTATAGATAACACCGCTTTCATCAGCTATTTCCCAGAAAATTGCAACTTTATTGTTTTCATATAGGTCTACTCTCTTCAAGCTTTTTAGGGGGATTATTCTTGATGGTACTTTTTTCTCTATCATCAATATCAATGGTATCATTATTGTTTCATATCCAATGTAGAGTTTTAGTTCGTTGGAATCCATTTCAACGATTACTTCTTTACCCCAAAATTGTAGGGTTTTATTATTCATGTTCAATTCACTTAACTGTTTTTGATGCTTTCTTGTATTATTACTGCTTTTTTGCTATTAAACATTATTTCATTGCTAAATGTTTAATATGTCTGCTAAGTAATAGTATTCGATGGATATGTATAGGGTTTTGGGTAAAACGAATTTGAGGGTTTTTGTTGTAGGTTTCGGTGGAATTCCAATTAGGGTTCTGAGTATTGATGATGCAGTGAAGGTTGTTAGACGTGCCTATGAGCTTGGAGTAAACTTTTATGATACTGCTAGGGGTTATGGGGATAGTGAAAGGAAGATTGGATTGGCTTTGAAGGATGTTAGGGAAAATGTAATTATAGCAACCAAGACTCCCTCTAGGGATTATGATGGTGCTATGAGGGATTTAGAGAAGAGTATGAGTGAATTGAATGTTGATTATATTGATGTCTGGCAGTTGCATAATGTGAGTAGTTTTGATACCTTGGAGAGGGTTTTGTCTAGTGATGGTGCTCTTCAAGCATTGAGGGATGCGAGGCAGGATGGTAAAGTTAGATTTATAGGTATTACTGGTCATAACATTGAAGTTCTCTTGAAGGCAATTGAAGCTTATAGCTTTGATACAATTCAGTTTCCCTTCAATTATATAGCTGATGATGCTAAGTATGAGCTTATTCCTAAGGCTAGGGAGCTGAATATTGGCACTATTATAATGAAGCCTCTGGCTGGTGGAGAGCTTTCATATCCAATAGTAGCCTTGAGATATATTTTAGGTCATGATGTCTCTGTGATTATACCTGGAATGAAGAGCATTAGTGAAGTTGAAGAGAATGTAAATTCAATTATAGAGAATCCTACTTTAAGTGAAGAGGAATTAAGGTTGATTGAAGAGGATAAAGCGAGGCTTGATAAGGTTTTCTGTAGGGGTTGCATGTATTGTATGCCTTGTCCAAATAGTATTCCAATCTCACCACTACTTAGAATACAGCAGTTCATTAATAGGACGGGTTTTTCAGAGGCAGTTTTAAGAATTTATGAGAGGGCTAAGCAGACTGTTCCGAATTGTACTAAGTGTCTTCAATGTGAAGAGAAGTGTCCATATAAATTGCCTATCACCCAGTTGATTCAAGAGAAACTTGCATGGCTTGAGAGTCAATTGAAGTCTTCTCATAAGATTTAGTTAAGTTGTTCGGATGAAAGGTGTTTGGCTAAGTTTTATTAATGATCTTAGTTCATCGATGTATTTTGCTTCTGGTATTGTAATGCTTTGATGGTTATTTAAGTTGCTTTTCTATTATTCCCTTTTCGATTAAATATTCTCTCTCGGCTTGCAGTATTTCTTCTATGTCTTTTTTATTGAAGCCTGTGACTTTGCTTATGTATTCGATGAGATCCTTCATGTTTATTTTTGACTTCATATTTACACCACTATTGGATTGACTTTTATAGTTATGAATTTCATGAAGCTATATCTCTTCTCTACCAGTTTTCTGTTTTAGCTCTTTTAGGGATAAGGGTTCAATTGTTTTTGCTGTTCCAAATCCAGAGTTTGGTATGTTTTCAACTGCGGCTTCAAAGTCTTTGAATGGTAGTGCGATTATTATTTCATTTGGAGACCAATTGGCCCATTCTCTTCCATGTTTGCTGAAGTTTATTTCAGGTCTTTCATTTACTAATGCGTTGGTTATGCTTGAGCATACATTGCTTATTGGATAGTATGTTAAGGGTTTGGCTCCTTTAAATGATACTAATCCTAGTATTCTATCAGCTTGTTCAGCGTTTACGAATAGGAAGACTAGTTCGGGTTTAGTTTTAACTTTTTTGAGTGGACTTAGGGTCATGAAGTCTCCTCTCTTAATTGGTTGCGGCTGCTTCATTATAGACCTTACTGCAGTTTCCATGGAGTCGTAGACTTTATGGGCTTTAGTCCAGACTGCAGCTACCACTTCGATTGGAAGAATCTGTAATCCTGTGAAGTGTTTTCCTCCTGGGCATATGCAGTTTTCCCTTGAGAGGTTTATTATTATTTTTTCTCGTCGAACTATGTCAAAGGCTTGGCATACTCTAAGTTTTCTCTTGCTTTCCCCTCTCTTATCTGCCTTATCTGAGAATTTTATGGCGATTGGATCCCACTTTAAATCTAGGACTCCACTTATTCTTTCAGCTTCTTCCTCAAATTTGAATGGGTGAATTGCTATTCACCTTAAGCTTTCTTTTCTGCTTTGAGTTTGGCTTTAAATTCTGGTAGTGTGAGTTTGTCAATTACCCAGTTTTCAGGTGGGATTTCATTGATTATTATCCATGTGTAGTGTTGGGGTACCTTTAGCTCTTTTACAATTACATCTGTAACTTTTCTTGATAGCTCCGCCTTCTTCTCATTGGTGTATGTTCCTTTTCCTAAAAATATCATAATTAAGGGCAATATATCACCTCACCATTTTTACGCTTCGATTTCGAATTAACCTTTGGTTTGCGTTGAAAATGCTAACCTAACGGTGTTGGTGGAAAGTTTAATGTGTTTGGGGGTGGAAGTTTAATTGATGTGTTTGCGCCATGAATGTTGGAAGAAATTTTCTCAATTTGGTGACAAACAAGGTTAATCTTGAGATTTTAATTTTGCTTCGAAATGAACCTTCATATCCAAGAATGTTGGCTGAGCTTTTGGGGAGGGATGAAACTCATATTTCAAAGAGATTGAGGGTTATGGAGAGAGCTGGAATTGTTAGGGGTGAGTGGAGGCGGATTGGTGGGAAAAATGTGAAATTATACTCATTAAACACTGATAGGATTGAGATTATCATTGATTTTGATGGATGTAAAATGCACTTAACTTCTGTGGAGGGTGAGAAGACTCTGGTTATAACTAGTCTCTATGACTTTAGAATTCCTCCTCCAGTGAATTTTATTGGAAGGATTAATGAGCTTGAATTGCTTGGATCTGAGAAGAATTTCTTCATAGTTGAGGGTATGGCTGGGATTGGAAAGACTAGTCTTGCATCTAAATTTGTGGAGAGGGTTAAGGAGAGTTGCTATGTTTTTTGGCATTCTTTAAAGGAGGTTGACTCATTTAACTTTCTAGTGAATAAGTTGGCTGTCTTTCTAAGTAGACTTCAATATTTCGATCTCCTCAACTATTTGAAGTCTGGTGGCTTGGATGACTCAGTTAAGATGACTCTTCTTTTATCTGGGATTGATAGAGAGGATTGTGTATTGGTTTTTGATGATTATCATAGATGTCGTGATGAGAGGATAGATGTACTTTTAGGGTATTTGCAGAGGAATTTGCGGAGGGCTAAGATTCTAGTGCTTTCTAGGGTTAGACCAAGATTTTTTTCACCTTTAGATCCAAATGTTGTTGAAGTTAAGCTTTCTGGATTGAGTGTTGAAGAGACCTTGGAGCTCTTATCTAGTAGGGGTATACTTGTAGGTTTAGATGTAGCAGTTAAGATTCAGAGGAAACTGTCTGGTCATCCTTTGGCTTTAAACATGTTTTGTGAGGCTGTTAGAGGGAGAAGGGTGGTGGATGTTTTAGAGGGTCTTCCAGATGAGGGTTTTTTAGAGTATTTCTGGAGTGAGATTTATCAGCATTTGAATAATCGGGAGAAGGCTTTGCTCAAGTTTATGTCTATTTTTAGATATCCATTTCCTGTTAGAGCGTTGATGAATGTTTCAGGTGTGAGGAATATTCGTGGGATTCTCTACTCTCTTGAGAGGAAGATGCTTGTTGGAAGGATTAATGGGAGATATTTTCTACATGAGGTTATTAGGAATTTATGTTATCAATTAGTGGATAACCCTAGAGAGATGCATAGAAGAGTAGCTGAATACTACTTATCAGAGAATTCTTCAGAAGCCCTATTGGAGGCTGTATATCACATAATTAAGGCTGGAAACTTTCAGAGGGCTGCTGAAGTTTTACGTGAAGATTTAGAGTGTAGACGTTACGACTTCATAGAGAGGGGATTCTTAGCTCAATATTTGGAGCTTTCAGAGAGAATTCCTGAGAAGGAAGTGGATGAGCTATCTTGGTGCTGGATTTTATATGGGAAGGGTAGAGTGTATATGGCTCAAGGAGAGCTTGAAAGGGCTATTAAAGTTTTCTCGAGATCATTAATTTTGGCAGAGAAGCTTTCAAATAAAATTTTAATTTCTAAGATAATCAAAAGTCTTGGAAAAGCATATCTCTTGAAGGGTAACATGGATTTAGCTGAAAAATATTTTATGAAGAGTCTAAGTTTGTTGGAAGAAATTGAGGATTGGAGTGAGCTTGGACGAACCTTCCTAGAGGGAGCATCAATTTACTTATATAAGGGTAAGCTTGACCTAATGAAAATTTTTCTCGATAAAGGTTTAAATCTCTGTCATAAAGCTGGAGATGAAAGGAGTGTTGCAATGGGATACTATTATTATGCTGGATTATATGAGATGAGAGGTAACTGGGATAAGGCCACTGAATGTTGTGAGAAGAGTCTAAGAATATTTGAGAATATTGGAAATATTTTGTGGATTGCTACTCTTCATTCCGAGTTGGCATTCATAAAGTCATCGCTTCATCGCTTCGATGAGGCTTTGAAGCATTTTGGAATAAGTATAGAACTTTTTGAGAAGGCTCATCTATATACCAAACTAGTTGAAGCCTATTCGGATAGGGCGCTACTATATGTAAAGCAAGGTCGACTTAAATTGGCGGAGGAAGATTGTGAGAGAGCTTTGAAGCTAAGACAGTATCTAAGAGATTTTTACTATTATGGTGTAACTTATAGGGTTCTCGGAATGATAGCAACAGTTAAAGGAGATTGGATTAGGGCTGAGGAATACTTTGAAAAGAGTGTGAAGCTTCTATCTCCAGTTCATCAATTTCATTTAGCTAAAACATATCTTGAAATGGCTTCAATGTATCAATGGAAAGGTGAATTGAAAAATGAGATAGAATACTTGAATAAGGCATTAGAGATATTTAGAAACTTAGCTTCAAAGGAGGAGATTAAAAATATTCAAAGGAGAATTGAAGAAGCAACTTCGCATTCTAAGCTGGAGAAATAATTTTCATGGAGAATTCAATTAATTGTAATTAATTTAGCTTGCTGGACTGATGAATAATTGATCTAACATATAATTCAAAATTATGTATTAATAATAAGTGGGTAATCAATCTATAACAAACTTTAAGTATGTGATAGATAATGGGTTAATGATACTCGATGATTATAACTTGTTCAGCTTCACCTAATATGATTAGACTACATCAGATACCGAGACAGATTAATGTTGAAGGAAAAATTTTTGATTCTAAGGGTCAACCTGCTGAGAAGATAAAGATAATTGTATCCGCAACTTGGGGAGAGAAAGTTGCCGGTACCTCAAATTCTAAGGGAAACTGGGTTATAACGCTTAGGAATCTGCCAAGGGAACCTGGAAACTACACGGTTCATGTTGAAGCTGAAAAGTATGGTTCATGTCAAACGATAATTCGAGTCGTAAAATAATATTTGAGGTAAGTTAAATTTACCTTATTGACACTTGTGATTACTTATCAAATTATTAAGAGTTTTCATATGATTGTGATGTCGCTACCATAAGAAAACTCTTATATGATGGAAATAAATTTTTAAGGTGACCATGAGACGAAAGCTTCAGTTTTTAGTGGGAGTTATTTCGACGTTAATAGGTTCTCTCTTAGTGTGTGATGGCGGTATTCTTGGAGAAAACACGATAGATATTGCAATCGTTATGAGTATTATGGGTGTAGGATTAATGACTACATCTAAGTTTAGACTGTTTAAATAATAGTGATTTCGCATCATAATTTGCTCATTGATTACATTAAGTGAGACATTTAAGCTGTCAATTTCTGCGAGTATAATTACTTGTTAATCTAGAGTTATGTTTGATAGTTTGCTGATGATTTTTTCAATTAGGGCTTTTGCTTCTCTATTTAGTTTTGGATCAATTCTACTTCTTCCCTTCAATATGTCTTGGAATATTGTTTCTATGATTTGTATTTCTTTCATGGTTAGTAATTGTTTGTTTTTTATTGTATTGATTATCTCTATTTTTGATGCTGTTGGATGTCCCTTGTAGCATAGGTAGAATCTTAGTAGTGGGAATAGTATTGAGGCTATTTCATGTGAACTTATTTTTTCTAGCATTTCTTCTTTAATCTTGCTTAGATGCTTTTCAAGGCTTTCTGTGAAGATTATTATTGATTTAAGAATTTCTTTACGACTTGGTTCTGCTAGGAGTTTTCTGATGTCTTCTCCATGGAGTAATATGAAGTTTTTTGTTATGTTGTAATATTCACATCCAGTTCCAAGCCACTTGTAGACATCTATGTCTACATCTATCCAGAGGCTTATAATTCCTATTCCGCGTATGGTTTTTGAATGAGTTTCATTGATTTTTTCAGCTATCCTCTTGATTTCATCTATTATTTCTCTATTTTTAGTGATGACTAACATGTCTATGTCACTCCATCCATCGATGAAGTCTTCTCTTCGAGCTGCTGAGCCAACTATTGCTAGGCATTTGATTTCTTTTAGGTAGGGTTTAATTTGTTTGAGAAAGTTTTTGAGGGCTTTCCTATAGGTTTGGGGGAGCCATTCTAAATTTTTATGCATAATCTCAGCTCATATTTATAATTTGACTTAGATTATTTACTAGTTTTGATGGACTTAACTTTTGATTGCTAATATTGGCTTAAAATTTCTTCTCAATTTAAAATTTAATAATTTGTAAATTAAATTGACTAAATTGTTCGGAGAATTCATGATTTAGTTTAGCCTATTACTGCTATCTCTTTGATTAATTTGTTTTCTCTTATTCTTTTCAGTGTTAGTTTTTCAGCTTGTGGTATTGATGGTTTTCCATTTAGTATCCATTCGGTTATTATTTTTCCTGTTATTGGTCCCATCATGAATCCGTGGCCGCTGTAGCCTGCGGCTACATATAATCCCTCAACTTCCTCTATTGGTCCATATATTGGATGTTTGTCTGGTGATGTTACATAATATCCTGTCCAGTATCTTAGTATTCTTACTGCCTTTAGCCATGATAGATGTTTTGTCCATGTTTTGATTATTTTTGGTATGAAGTCTATTCGTGTTGTTGGTTTTGTGTTTGGTTTTTCTTCTATTTCTGTTCCCATTATGAAGTTTCCTTCCTTTGTTTGTACTATGTATGAGGATGTTGTCCAGTCTATTACTAGTGGTTTGAAGGCTTCTCTGAATCTCTCTGTGATTAATATGTGATGGGGTGTGTTTTCTAGTGGTATTTGAATTTTTATTTTTCCTAGTAGCTTTCTTGTTTCATGGCCTGCAGCCACTATGACGGTTGATGTTTCAATTAATCCTTTAGATGTTTCAACACCTGTTACTCTTCCATTTTTAACTATAATTTTCTCGGCTTCAGTGTCTGTTAGTATTTTTACTCCTCTTTGTCTGCATGCTTTGGCTAGTTTGAATATTACTTCGAATGGATCTGCCTTTCCAGCTATTGGATCGTAGGCTGCTGCAATTATATCCTTTTTATTTATTCTTGGCACAAGCTTCTCTATTTCTTCAACTTCTAGTATTCTTGTTGGGACTCCTAGTGAGTTTTGTAGGGCTATGCATTTTTTGAAGAATTCTAGTTGCTTTTTATTTTTTATTAGCCATAGGTAGCCTCCTCTAGTGTAGTGGAATTGATGTTTTTCTGATAGTTTCTTCCATAGTTCTATTGATTTCTTCATTAATGTTATGTGTTCTTCTGATGTGAATGATGCCCTTATGCCTGTTGCGCATCTAAAGGTTGAGCCGCTTCCTAGATAGTTTTTCTCTATGACTGCTATGTTTTTGACGTTGTTTTCAGCTAGATGGTATGCTGTGCATATGCCGCTTATTCCACCGCCGATGATAACTGTGTTAAGCTTCATTTTCTCCACCCGTGAATAACTCTGCTTTTAATGGTATTATTGGTGGTCTTATGGTTGGTATTTTTAGTTCATCAGTTTTTTTCCCAAGCTTTCTTGATAGAATTCTAATTAGTAGTGGTATGCATGTTCTCCCTTGACATGGACCCATACCTATTCTTAGTAGTCTTTTTATGGATTCAATGTCTGTGCAGCCTTCCTTTATGGCTTTTTCAATGTCTTCTATTGTGACGTCTTCGCATCTACATATTATGGTTGGGTGTTTCTTTAATTTTCCTTCCATATTGCTCTAACCTCCATGACTTGTTCTCTTGGCACTTCAACTGTTACTGCTAGTGTTTTATTCCACTCTATGATTTTTACGACTTTTCCCTTGCCGATTTTAATTCCACTTCTATTGAGTAGTGTTATTTCATCTCCAATTTTTGGTTTTGGATTGAATTCATGTGGTATGGTTACATAGGCTTTATCTGGTTTTGATAGGTCTACCACGAATATTGCTAGTCCTGGGCAGTGGGTTACGCATACTCCGCATCCAATGCATTTATTCCAGTCTATTTCTGGTATTGCATTTATGTTTTTGAGGGTTATTGCTTTGTATGGGCATGCATCTGCACATATGTTGCATGGAATCATTTCTGGGCATTCAATTATTGCCACTGGCCCTTTTCTCAGTCTTTCTTCTGGTGGTATTAGGCCTAGTTTTCTCAGCGTTTCCTGGCTTATTATGGCTGTTGACTTAAAATCTTGTTGACTCATTAAATCACCTCCTCTATGCTTGTTTTCCTTCTCAACTCCTCCATTTCCTCCTCTGATATGGTTGCCTTGATCTTTCCTATTCTAGCTCTTGATAGTAGTGGTGATTGCCTATATTCTTGCCATAGGAATTCTAGTAGTTTTTCTCTCCTTTCAATTGCTTCTGATGGTTGGTTTAGGCTTCTTATTACTGTTGATAGGGCTGCTATTTCTCCTTCAATCATGGCTGTTGTTGCTTCTTCAACTCCTGATGCATCACCAGCTATGTATAGTCCCCTTATACTTGTTTCAAGATTTCTTGTTCTTAGTGGTACTAGTCCTCCTAGCTCCGGTATCCATTTCATTATGGCTCCTGCTTGTGCAAATAATCTATTGTCTGGTGTTAAGCCTATTGCTAGGAGTACTAGGTTGCAGGGAACCTCTCTTTCACTACCTGGAATTGGCTTGAATTTCTCGTCTACCTCGACTATTACTGCTTTTTCAACTCTTTCTCTGCCTATGACTTCTTTGATTGTATGTCTTGTTAGTATTGGTATTCCATATCTTCTAACCTTGGCTGCATGGACAAACCAGCCGCCAATTTTAGGCATTATTTCAAGTATTGCCTTAACCCTTGCACCTGCTTGTAGTAGTTGATAGGATACTATTAATCCAACATTACCTGAGCCAACAACTAATACTTCTTCTCCTGGTAGAATTCCATATTCATTCATTAGGGTTTGTGCTCCTCCTGCACCCATCACACCTGGTAGGTCATTGCCTGGGAATGCTAGATATTGCTCTGAGGCTCCAGTTGCTATTATTATGTTGTCGGCCTTAACTCTGTATAGCTTGTCTTTGGATGCTAGGCCGATCCATCCATCTCTAAATATTCCATATGCTACTGTTTGAACTAGTGCTCTAATATTCCTATTCTCCTTGATTTTACTTGTTAGCATTTCAGCTATTTGGAATCCTCTTAAACCGCCGAAGAGCTCCTTAGATCCAAAGAATTTATGTGTCTGTTTAACTAGCTGACCTCCAAGCTTAAAGTGCTCATTGACTAAGACCACTTTAAGCCCATATTCAGCGGCGGTTAATGCAGCTTTAAGTCCAGCTGGTCCACCGCCGATTACTAGTAGATCTGTCTTGATTTCTTCTTCATTTACACTAGATCCAATGTTGACTGATGGTATTTCCGGCAAACCTCTCTGCCTCTCAACAATTATTCCGTCTCTCACTGGTTCAATGCATGTTCTAGTGTTTGATGTTCCATTAATCTTCATGAAGCATGAGCTACACTTTCCAATCATGCAGAATGCTCCGCGATTTCTATTTAGCTTGATGCTCCATGAGAAGACGTCTACTCCAATTGCGTATAGGGCTGCTGCAATGCTTTCTCCTTCATAGGCTTCAATTTCTCTACCTTCGAAGTAGAATTTTATCTTTCTTTCACGTTTAAATTGTAGGATTGGGTGTTTCCAAATTCTTCTATCTAGACTCTTCATGGATGATCACCAAATTTAAAGGTTATATCCGTCAAGCTATTCACAGCCAGTTTAATTGAATTATTTTTAGTGGTGAGTTTGAGGTAAATTTAATTCTATTTGAATTATGAAATTTGGATTTGATATGAGGCTCATCGGCTCCAGCATTCAGCATTTAGATCACCTTAACAATACTATTCTATCTTAATTTCTTTCTTATAATTTATTGAAACAATTAGCTCCATCAATGATGTTACGCTTATTTATTTTGAGGTGTTAGGCTTCTCCACCTAGTTGTCTATGTGTAGATTTAGAGTTAAATTTTAAATTTGCTTTGAGTAAGATTTGAATGAGTTGGGTTAAAAGTGAGCTTTATGCTCATTGAATATAGAGTATTCGAAGATTTCGTTTCAAGGTTGAAGAATAGGAAGGTTGAATTTTTAGCCTATTTCATCGTGATGGCTTTGGGTGTTGAATTATGGCTTTACCATATTTTCATGTCGATTCCAAGGGTTGAGGGTTATCCCGGCCTGTCTATCGTTTATTATTTGGATTTCAATCGATTGCAGATGGCCTTTTTAATGCTCATATCTTTGATTTCATTTCCCTTAAGCCTGCTTTTGAGTAGGGTTGGATTCATTCTCAATCCTGATGGAGTATCTTGGCTTCATAGATTTATTGTGGACTTGATGGTTGTCCCCCTATGTCTTTTCTCTCAATTCTATTTTTTGTGGAGCTTTTTGAGTTGGATTTTGAATGCCTTTCCAAAGCCTAGGGGTTGGCTTGTACCCGTTGTAGTTTTTGTGGGTGGATTGATGACCATGCTAAGTTTAACCTTATTTTCATGGACTTCTACGTGGAAGCCTTTTTGGAGAAGTTGGGTTTATGGTGGGCTTAAAAGATTAATTGTCATATTCATCATATCTACAGCTATTTTTTCAGTTTTCATATTTGCGGTTATAGGTGTCTTTTCATGTGAATATCATTTGGCTGATAGATTGGATTTGAGGGAGTTATATTTGGAGAATCCATTATTGGCTGATGAGGTTAAGAGGGGAATTATGCTTTACACATCCTCTACATTTGTATTGTTTGCCTTTGTCATCATCTCTGCTTTTGTGATGTTGTTTCAAATCCTTTACTCATGCTTTGATGCTGGTTGACATGCCTTTGGAGGTAAATTATTTCTGTTTCCCTTTTCCTTATTTTCGAGGAGTGGAGTTGACGTGGAGGATTTGGAGATAAGGGAGTATCGAGATGAGGATGAGGGGAGTGGCTTAAGTGTAACGCTCTGGTCTACATCAATACTAATGAGCGTCGATTGTTGAGGGAGAAGCAGAAGTATGCTGGAAGAGCTATAGAGCTAGTGGCTACGATTGAGGGTAGAATTGTAGGCTTCCTGGACATGGAATTAGAGTTTTCTCCTGGAGAAATATGCTATAGGAAGGTTGAGGGGAATGGGATGATCTGGGATACTGGAGTTTTACCTGAGTTTAGGAGGATGGGGATTGCAACAAAGCTTTTGGATGAGGGTGTGAGGCTCGGAAAGTTTCTGGGTGTGAAAAGATTGGAGGCTTGGAGTATTGAGCCGGCTGCATGGAATTTCTTTGAAAATTATGGCTTTCAGAAGTTTTTCGAATACTATCATGTCCTTATAGATAATCGTTAGAGGTTAAGGTCTCTTGATAGGGATGGAATGCATATAGTTGAAATTTATGCACATGTAATGGGGAAGGATGAGTTAAGTGTTATTGTTGAGAAATATAAGCCAAGCGGGGTTTTCCCATGTCGTGGTTATGAGTTGATGTTATAAGTGTTCTTTATTCTCAGTGGAGTTGTGTTCATTGTGGTTTGAATATTAGTTGCCTATTTCACCAAAGCCAATATTAGTTGTTATATGTGTTCTTACTTTGATTTGCCATGTCTCCTTTGGGTGAAGCTGTGATAGTATAATTGTTCTCACTTGTTGCTTCTTCAATTATCTATGTGGTTTTTACACCTGAATTTCTGGTTTCATATGCATTTATTTTTGGAAGTCTTCTAGAATTTTTCTTTGTTGGTTTTCTATGTATTGTATTTGCTATTTTGGATGGTGATGATGGTGAGCTATTTGGTTTAACTAGTAGAGGTTTGGTTAGGAGTTTGCTTATAGGTTTTGGGTTAATGGCTATTCACATTGCATTTAGATGGTTTTCTGGGGGTTTTCTTTAAGGCCTAGACTTTTAGCGTTTGCTCAATCTTTAGTGCAACCCTTCCCATATAATGTTTTATTTTCCTTCCTATCAGCCTTCTCTTATGGTCCATTGGAGGTTTTCTATATGGTTTTTCTTGTTGTTGGGTTTGATCAAGCCTTTAAATCTTCTTCGAGGATTATTTCTAAGGGTGTTATTGCTGCTTCTATTCTCTTCGGTTTGCTTCATATTGGAAATATTGTCTTCTTTGACTTTAAAGTTGTCCTATTTAATGTTGTTAAGAGTGTTTTGTCTCATTTATTTTGATGGTTGTTTTCAAGTATACTGGGTGTAGTTTGGGTTCAATGGTTTATTGGGCTTTTATAAACTTGACTTAGCTGTTAACTTTGGCTTCTTAATAGGTCTATTAGCTCGGTGAGCTTCATTATTCTTGTACATTGCTTGTCTTCATACTTGTTTTCTCTGTCGATTAGTATGCTTTTTCATTCCAGCTGATTTTGCTCCTAGATAATCTGCCTCAAAATCGTTTCCAATGTGTAGTATTTCTCTTGGTGACACCTTCATTGCTTCAGCTGCCTTCAAGAATATTTGTGGATTTGGTTTTTCATAGCCTATGGATCCTGAGACAATTACTTCTTTAAAGTACTGTCTTAATCCTAGTTTTTTAAGGTAGATTTCCACATTTCTCTTTGATGATGCATTTGAGATTACTATTAATTTATACTTCATTTCTTTGAGTTGCCTTAGTGTTGGCTCTGTATCTGGATATGCTTCGAATTCAAGTTTATGTGGATATAGCTGTACTATTTTTGCTATTAAATTGCCTTTACTTGGTAATCTTAGATAACTTAAGAATAGTTTAACAACTTTTCTTAGAGTTTCTTCACACCATATTCTACCCTTCTCCCTTTTCTCCCTTAGCCACCATTCCCATGCTCTTGACAGTGCTTCTCTAACTTTGTTCATCTCGGTTGGGCAGTCTAGCTCATTTAAAATTTCATGAAATACCTCATATTCCTCTCTTACTTCTCGAGCCAGTGTTCCTCCAAAGTCGAATGATATTATTTTTATCAATCTTTCACCAGCACTATTCTATTTTGATTGAATTTTATGGGTTTTTGTTGGTTAGCGATTTAACTTTATTCGTTGTTATCTATATTTGGGTGACATTTTGGCTGATGGATATGTATTTGTTACTGGTGGTGATCGCGGTATTGGACGTGCCATTGTAGTTAAGTTTGCCTCTTCAAATTTCAATGTAGCCTTCTCATATCATAGGAATAGGAGTGCTGCTGAGGAGACTTTGAAACTAATTGAGGAATTTGGTGTTGATGGATTTTACATTCAAATGGATGTGGCTGATGCTGAGAGTGTTAAGAGGGGTTTTAGTGAGGTTTCAATGCGTTTTCCATATTTAAATGTCCTCGTTAATAATGCTGGAATAGTTTTCTTTGGAACTATTGATGAGACTAGTGTTGAGGATTGGAGGAGGGTTATCAATGTTAATTTGACAGGTGTATTTTTAACTACAAAGTTTTTCTTACCTTTGCTTAGGAAGGCTTCTTGGGCTAGCATAGTTAATATAGCTAGCATTGCTGGTCAGACTGGTAATGTTGTTGCATCTGCTGTTTATTGCGCTTCTAAGGCTGGTGTTATTGGTTTGACTAGGCGTTTGGCTGTGGAGTTGGCTCCAAAGATACGTGTTAATGCTGTTGCTCCAAGCTTTGTTGAAACTGACATGGTTAGGGAGTTTATTGATACACCTGAGAAGAGGAGGAGGGTTATAGATTTACATCCATTGAGGGATATTGCTAAGCCTGAGGATGTGGCTGAGGCAGTTTACTTTCTAGCCACTGAGAAGTCTCGCTTTATAACTGGTCAGATACTTGGAATTAATGGTGGAAGATTTACTTGTTAATTTTATATAATTTTTAAATTATTATTGTGATGTGGTGGATTGTAATGGGTGAATCTGTGGATTTGGAGGTTAGAGCTCATACTGCATTACATGTGGTTAAGGGTGCTGTTAGGAAGGTTTTGGGGGCTAAGTGGACTGCTTCAACCTATGTTAAGGGTGGTCATGGCCGTTTAACTGTTCAGTTTGATAGGAAGCCTACTGAGGATGAGTTGAGGGAGATTGAGCGTCTATCCAACTTGAAGGTTGAGGAGAATGTTCCAGTTAAGGTTGTTGAGATGGATAGGGATGAGGCTGAAAGAGTGTTTGGAGATGAAATGTATGATTTATTTCCAATTCCAAGTCATGTTAGGAGGCTTTCAATAGTAGTTATTGAGGATTGGAATATTAATGCATGCAATAAGAAGCATACTAGGACTACTGGGGAAATTGGTAGGATTCAATTGAGGAAGGTTAGGTTTAGGAGGAGTAAGAGGCTTTTAGAGATAAGCTTTGATATTGTTGAGTAGATTAGCCGAAGGTTATTGAAATCCAATCTCCAATATAGTGGGCTAAAATAACCACCATTAATGCTGTGGCTACATGTTCTCCAATTATCTTCCAAGCTTCTCTACCCTGCTCTCTAGCCATTTGGAGGCTGAATATGCTTAGGAGGAATAGTCCCCAAATTATGCTTACAATTATTGATGTTGTTAGTTCGAATATTAGGACTGGAATCATGAATGTTAGTGAGAATATGAATTTGAAGATGAATGTGAATATGGTTGCCTCCCAAACTTCCTTTACGGTGTGTATGGCTTCAGCTTCCTCTGACATGTGTATGCCCAGTGCATCTGAAAATGCATCTGCAACTGCAATTGTTAATATTCCACCTATAACTGCTAGTTTTGAATGTGTTCCTGAGTGTAGACCTACCATTAATCCTAGGGTTGTTATGATGCCTGATGTTGATCCAAAGCTCATTCCAACTTTAAATGAATGCTTCATGGTTGAAATTCCTCTAAGCTATATTGGATATAAGTTTTCTTCGTTTGATAATTAATATTACCTTATTAGTGTTTTGATGAATATTATTGGTGCTATGGCTATTATTGATAGTAGGAGTGCTATTGTTGTTATATGGCTTAATGATGGTATTAGACACATTATAAGTGTTAGGATTAATAGTATTGCCATGTATTTTATGAAGTCCTTTTTGCTGTAAGCTTCCAAGTTTACTTGTATTTCTTCTCCTTCAATTGGCTTTGACCTTTTGAGTAGTATGGCTGTTATTATGTACCATGATATAATTGATATCCATGCAATTGGATCGGTTGGTATTCTCTCTGGGAGCATTAGGAAGAAGGTTGCTGTGTATAGGGTGGCTAGGTATATTATCGTGATTGTGAAGCCTTTTCTACCTAGCTTTATGGATTCTATGCTTTTATTTCTAGTTAATATGTCTAGTATGATTATTATTGTTATGCTACCTATCATTGACCCCATTGCTATTGCTAGGTTGTTTTTCGAGTTTGTGCTTTGGAAGCTTGCTCCAATCATTAAAATTAGCATTATTATTAGTGTTTTCCTCCTGTTCTTGGTTAGGTATTTCTTATGGTTTGGTAGGTAGTTTCTGCTTAGAACTTCATAAGTTAGGATTGGAATTATGAAGGACATTATTGGATGCCAGAAGAGGACTAGGGTTAGGAATTCAGCCCATGCAATTCCAAGGAATTTTCCAAACATTGTCTTGCCTGTTTCAATGTATCCGGCCCATAGGACTTTTGTTATCCATGATTCATAGAGTCCGAAGAATATTCCCCAATAGTATAGTTGTTTTAGTGATGTTCTCTTTGTTTTTATGGCTAGGTTTAGTAGGAGTATGGTGTGGAATAGGTATAGGGGCATGGTTATTATGAGTCCCCATGGATCTAGGAACCATAGGTGTGATGCTCCTGATAGTACTTCTGCATAGAACATTGATAGTGTTCCTATTAGTAGGATGGCTGTTATCTTTGCCATATTCTTCATTCCATTTTGTAAATCTATTTTTACTATGATTTGATTTAATAATTTGCTTTGTTATTTGGCTTGTATTAGTGTTCCTTTGAGTTCTATTGGTTTCTTCATTTCTATGTCCATGTAGTAGTAGATTGGTATTCTTCTGTTTGAGGCGGCCCATGTATTGCCATTTTTGTCCATGGCTATGCAGCTTACTCCACCAATTTCATTTAATGAGTTTATGTCCTTTATGGCTTGTATGCATGCTTCTTTTACGCTTAATCCATTTTTCATGTAGTTGACTATGCTTTTTGCTGTTGATAGTCTTATGGTTAGTTCCCCTCTACCTGTGCATGCTGCTCCTCCATATCTATTGTCTGCATAGTTTCCAGCTCCAATTATGGCTGAGTCTCCTACTCTTCCCGGTAGTTTTAGTGCTGTTCCACTTGTTGATACTCCTACGCATATGTTGCCCTTTGAGTCTATTGCTATTACATTTACTGTTCCATGATGTTTTAGGGTTAGTTTTTCATACCACTCCCTTAACCTGTAATTTTTAATGTATTGCTCTAGGTATTTCTTGTATCTATTGAAGCTTTCATCTAGCTCTTGAATTGCATCTCTTAGAAATGCATCATAGATTTTTCTTGAGCGATTGGTTAGTAGTTCACATTTCTTAAATCCCATAACTTCAGCGAAGAGTTCTGCTCCTTCCCCAATTAATAGGACGTGGGGTGTAACTTCCATTACCTTTCTAGCTATTGATATTGGATTTTTATGGTGTTTTATTCCTGCTACTGCACCGGCTTTCAATGTTTTTCCATCCATAATTGATGCATCTAGTTCCACTTCACCCAGCAGGTTTGGTATTCCTCCATAGCCAACTGTTTGATCTAATGGATTGTCTTCAACTGCGTTCACTGTTGCTTCAACTGCATCTATGGCTGAACCACCATTTCTTAAAATTTCAGCACCAATATGAAGCACTCCCCTAGTATTTCTTGTTCCAATAATTCTTGCTAAAGTCACTGTAGGGCACCGTCGATTAAGTAGGTTTTTTGAGTATTAAACTGTAACGAATGTGCAGTTTAGAATATCTATACTAAATGATGTTAGAAAGAATTAGATTAATATATAGAATAAATTATGTAGGTGGACTAGTCTAGTATTAATGTGTATGGTTTTATAAGTCGCTTCAGATCGCTTTTAGCTTTAATTTTACCTCTAGCTTTCTTCGTAGCTTACCTTCTTTTCTTCTATGTACATGTTGTGGATGTTAGGGTTGATGTTGTAATTTTGGGTGAAGGTGTTGTTTTTATTGATGGTCAGCTGTTTTCATCTAATTCTACTTTGACTTTCAGGTTGGTTAAGCATGGTCTTATAGGTTTTTTGGAGCCTTTAAATTTGAGGGTTGAGGCTAAGCCTGGTAGGGGTTGGATGATTGGTGAAATTCTTTTTAATAACAAGACTTGTACTGGTGGTGTTGTTGAAGTTTTAGGTGATGGTGTTCTTTTAGTTGATTTTGATCGAGTTATCTCTATTAGTTATCCTGGTGATTTGGATTTTGCCGGCTTAGATTTGGATGGAGATGGCTTATTTGACTTCATTATTGAGATTAACTTGTGGAATACTCTTAGTGCTAGTGGAACTGCTAATATGACCTTTAATCTTGATAGGGGTATATTGTATTATGGTCAGTGTTTATGGGATTTAACTCCTAAGTATTCTGAAATTGAGGTTTATGGTTATCCTGAAATTTGGTGCGGTAATAAGCCTTGGAATGAGTATATGGCTTTAGATTCATCCATACCTATCCCAGATAGGGTTTCTAGTTTAAACGACTTCTATGTAACTTTAAGCTATAATTTGAGTCATAATTCTCAGCTTTCAATTAATCTTGCAGTTGAGTCATGGTTTACTAGGGATAAGTTTAGGTTTACTCGTGTCTTTGCTGGTGAGGTGGAGGTGATGATTTGGCTTTACTGGCATAATCTTAGTCCAGCTGGTTTTAAGATTGACGAGTTAATTGTTCCAATTGAGGTTGATGGTGAAATTGTTAATTGCACCTTTGAGGTTTGGTATGCTAATATGAATTGGCATTACATTGCATTTAGAATATTAGAGCCAATTAAATTTGGAGTTGTAAGGTTTAATTATGCTTCCTTCATTGAATGGGTTTATGAGTTTATTGGAGATGAATTTAGAAATCTCTATCTTGAGGATGTAGAGGTTGGAGTGGAGTTTGGTGACTCTACTATTAAAACTGTAGTTATAAACTGGATTTTATATGACTTTTCCCTGCAGTATACTTCTGAACGCTTATTGAAGAGTTAATTTAGATTTAATATTGATCTAACTAGGTGGATGCTTTATTTTATTGACTTGCGATAAGTATATTAACTATTCTCTATAGAATTATTCTTATGAGAATTATTCCCAGGAGAATAGATATTAAGAGAATTCAAAGTGCTGGTCCATGGAGGATGATTTATGGTAGGAGGAAGACTGGAAAGACTTTTCTTGTTGAAAATTTTCTCAGTTATGATCGCTTCTTTTTTGTTAATAGGGATGGAACTTTGATTGATAGGAGGAATTTTGAGAAGTATACTTATGGTGAGTTTATTAGATTGTTTAGGGAGTTGATTGATGAGAAATTAATTGTTATTGATGAGTTTCATAGATTACCTGAGGATTTTCAAGATTTTCTTCATTCTTTAGGTGTTAGGGGTAGGTTGATTTTGATAACTTCCACTTTATGGTTGGCTGAGAAGCTTTTGGGGAGGGGTTCCCCCTTACTGGGTTTGGTTTATCCAATTAGAATTGGATTAATTGATGAGAGGGATATTTTATTGGAGTTGTCAAAGGAGCTTAGAGGGAAGATGCTTATTGAGGCTTGTGTATATCTTAGGGAGCCAAGTTTAATTCCATTTTTTAAGCCTCCTTTAAGGCGTTTTATCTCAAATTTCCTATTTGAAAATAGGTTTTTCATTAGGGAGCTTATAGGTGAAATTTTTACTGAGGAGGAGAGGGAGCTAACTAATGTTTATGAGGGGATTTTAAAGGCCATTGCTTCTGGGAGAAATGTTAGTACTGAGATTTCAACTCTCCTATTTTCGAGGGGTTTGATTTCTAAGGATAATCCTGGAGTTCTACAGAAGTATTTAAGTATATTAGTAACAATGGGTTTGCTTAATAGAGTTAAGGTTTATGGGAAGAAGAGGTATAGGTATTTTCATGTTTCCCCTCTTTTTGATTTACACTTCTACTTGGAGGATAAGTATTCCTATAGTGAGCTGGATGTCCCAGTGGATTTTATAAGGAGGGTTGTTGAAGTTAAGCTTCCACTCCATGTTGAGCTGTATATTAGGAATCTACTTTCAAAGGTTATGGGTTTGAGTTATCAAAGAATTGAGGAGAAAGATTTTGAGGTTGATATCGCACTTTTTGAATTTAAAAGGTTGAAGTTGGTTGGGGAGGTTAAATGGAAGGATTATGTTTCGAGAAGTGAGGTTAGAGGGTTGGAGGAGAAGTTGAATAGGTTTAAAGGGGTTCGGAGGGTAATTGTTGTGCCAGATGTTGATGTTTTGGAGAGAGAACCTGAGGAAATTGAGGTTTTGGATGTTGATGGAATTGTAGAATTGGTATCTAGTGGGGTTGAGGTGTAAATATGGGTGTCTTGAAGAGTTATGGGAAATTTAGAGTTAGAACTATTGTTTTGATTGGTGCAATTTTCTTCTTATTTTTTGTTTCAAGTTATCTTTATTATCTTAATCTTTCTCTTCAGGTTAGGGTTAGTGTTCTTGTTGATGAGAATGCTCTTCTTAGGTTTAGGGTTGATTTTCTTGAGTCTAAATTGGATGAGTTGCAGAGTGATTATGATCGTTTGAATAGTGAGTATAATTTGCTTTATAGTAGGTATCTTGAGCTTCAGGATAATTACACCCACCTATACAGTGAATGTCAGTTGGTTAAGTTGAAGTATGATGAGTTGAAGTCTGATTTCGACTTAATTTTTAAGAGTGTTTCAAGTGACTGTGTGGCTGTGACGGTTGTTTATTATACTGGTTTTGGTGTGGAGAGGCATGTTATGACTCTTTCAATCCCCTATAAGCTTTACAGTTATTATGTTAAGAAGTTTCATCCAGATGTTACAATTTATAATTTGAAGGTAGCTAGACAGTATATTACTCCTAATGAGCCTGTGATAATGGATATTGTTTCAAGGATTAAGAGTCAGACTAGTGGTGAGGAGGAGTTGGCGAATGCTTTACTTGACTTTGTTCAAGATAAATCCTATACTCTGTGCGTCCGGTATTATCCGACTATTGAGTTTAAGTATCCTATAGAGACTTTGGTTGAGATGGGTGGGGATTGTGATACTCATGCATTTCTATATGCATCGCTATTGAAGGCTGCTGGATTTAAAGTTTTACTAGCCTTTACAGCTGATGGTACTCATGTTGCAGTGGCGGTTCATCTTTCAAGTCTGCCTCAACATAATATTCATGGTTCAGCTTGGTATTTCACATATAATGGATTGAAGTATTATTTTGCAGAAACTACTAGTTGGGGTTGGAGGGTTGGTGATCTTCCAAGGGAGCTTAAGGATGCTAAGTGGAAATTAATTGAAGTCTAACCCTTCTATTTATTGAATTATTGGTGTTTTCAGTATCTTCTTAATTCTGGATGTTATGAAGTTGACTAAATATTCTTCCTTAAATTTCAGTTTT
>Ga0190363_1000346_pt1 | contig 26945 bp, 26 predicted proteins | sample 48721867_MG_FD_161272 | JGI IMG/M metagenome (GOLD analysis project Ga0190363, IMG submission 161272) | Hydrothermal vent microbial mat bacterial communities from Southern Trench, Guaymas Basin, Mexico - 4872-18-6-7_MG | ecosystem: Environmental > Aquatic > Marine > Hydrothermal vents >... | reverse complement strand
AGATGAAGAGATTTAGGAATAGGATACACAATATGCTGCTTTTTAACCGATTGAAGAAGATTTATTTTGATTTCTTGTTTTGTTTGGATATGGATGAGAATGTCACATCTTTTCTGAGAAGGTTACCACGGATAGGAACTTGGGTAGGATTTCGTAGACCTGCGGAGGTAATGAGGATATGGAGAAAAAATATACATGCAGCAGATAATTATCTTTTTCTTTTAAAGGAACTTTTCCCATCGGTTGATATTGAAGTATATAGGAAAAGGCCTTTTTTCTTTGTGCCTCGTCGGCAAAAGGAAAAAATTAAATCGTTCTTGGCTCAATATGGATTATTTGAGCCTGTTTTGATTTGTCCATGCGCAAGTGAGTTTAAACCCTCAAGGTTATGGCCTACTAAGAATTGGATTTTTCTTATTCAACGTTTACTTAAAAAAGCAAATATTCCTATTATTGTTGTATCTAAGAATAAGAAAGAAAAACCCATTCCTGAACTTTATAGGTGTTTTTACAAAAAGGTTTATTTTTGGTATAACAAATCTCTTACAGAAACTGCCGCTCTTATGTCTCTGGCAAAGACCATTATCTGTTTGGATAGCGGAACTCTTCATCTTGCAACAGCTGTTTCTACTGGAAAAATTATTTCTCTTTTTGGTCCTTCAAATCCTGCTCATACCGGGCCATATCCTGAGGATGTTCCTCAATGGAAAGTAGTTCGTAATTTTTCTTGCCAAGTAGGACCATGCAATACCTTTCCGAGAGAAAGAATTCCCCAAGAGTGTCTTTATGCAGAATTCACACCTTGTATGGAACGGATAAATGTAGAGAGTGCATGGAGGGCTTTGCTGGATTAACAGGAAATGAAGTTAATGGAGGTTGATTTAAGCAGGAAGTGCTTGCGAAGAATATTTACATTTAAAGTTATGCTAAATACGTGACTTGACAAAATCTTTTCAAAATAAAGTGCCAAGTTAAGGATAAAAAAGGAGGTGAGGTATGCGTGGGATTTTTTTATTTTTATTCTTTAATTTATTTTTTATAAAAAGTGAAGCAGAATTTGTAAAAGTAGAGGGGATTGAGAAAGCAAGAATAATTAAGGTAGAAACAGGTGGTGACTGTATTTATGCTCTTTCTGATAATGTTTTATTTAAAGGGAAAAATAATGTATGGAGAAAGGTTTTTATCTCTAAGGCAGAATCTTTAAAAGATTTTTGTTTAGATAATTTAGGAAATATTTATATAGCCTCATTAAACGGTATCTATTTTCTTAAAGATAAAGAGACAAAGAAGATTTTTAACTCTCCTGAAGAAATTAACTGTGTCGCTTATCAGGAAGGAAAAGTATTTGTGGGGACAAAAGAAGGAATTTATTTAAGAAAGAAAGGAAGATGGAGAAAATTGAATAATTTAGTTGATGAAAATATTTTGTCTTTTTCTTTCAGAAAAAATAAAGTTTATGTGGCTACAAAAAGAGGTGTGTATATTCTTGAGAAAGACTCTTTAAAAAGAATATTTAAAGGAGAAAATAGTGAGGGGGAGGAGTCTATTTTTTACCCCTTTATTATTTATACTGATAAATTTCACAAAAACCAAGTCTTTCTGGGAACAAATCAGGGAGCATTTCTTCTTTATGAAGATAAAAAAGCAAAAAAATTTTTGCCTCAATTTACTTTTTCAGTAAAATGTATTAAGGCTAAAGATAAAAATAATTTATATCTGGCTACGAATAAAGGGATATTTAAGATAGATTTACAAAAAAAGAATTCAGTCTATTTAGGCCTTAAAGATGCTTTGTGGTTAACTTTTGATTTTTCAGGAAAACTTTTAGCTGCTACTACCAAAGGGTTATTTATGAAAAAAGAAGAAAGGGGGAAAGAAGAAAACACTATTTCATTAAAAGATCTTTTAAAAGGCGAGCCTTCTATAAGAGAAATTCATGAACATGCTTTACTTTATAATGATATCAGTCCAAAAAAGATTAATGGCTGGAGAAAAAGGTTAAGGTGGCGTGCTCTTTTCCCTAAAATAAGTCTTGATTATGATAAGACGATAGATTTATATCAAAGTAGCACAAAGCAAAAGGTTTTAGTAGGACCACGTGATTGGGGGGTAAGTATTTCGTGGGATATTGGAGATTTAATCTGGAATTCTTATGAGGATGATATTGATGTAAGAAGTCGGTTGACTACGCAATTGAGAATTAATATCCTTGATGATGTAAATAATTTATATTTTGAGAGACTAAGGATAAAAAAGGAACTTCTTAATCCTAAGTTATCACCCGAGGAAAGATTGAAAAAAGAGTTGCGTCTTAAAGAAATAACTGCTTCCTTAGATGCTTATACAGGAGGATATTTTTCTAAAAGATTAAAAGAGCTTAATAAAGAATGAAAAAATTTGCTTTAATTCTTTGTGGGGGAAAAGGAACGAGGCTCTGGCCTGTTTCGCGAGAGAATTATCCCAAGCAATTTGTAAAAATTATTGAGGGAAAATCTTTGTTTCAACTTACTTTAATAAGAATTCTTTCTTTCTTTAAACCAGAAAATATCTTTTTTCTTGCCTCTCAAAGTTATAAATTTAATATTTTAAATCAAATAGAAGAGTTAAGAATAGATAAAAGAATAAAGAATAAATTGAAGAGAAATTTACTTCTTGAACCTTTTCCTCGCAATACTGCTCCTGCAGTAGTATTTTTTATAAAAATGAAAGAGGAATTGTTGAATGAGGAAGATATTATCTTTGTTTTTCCTTCTGACCATGTTATTGAACCTCAGGAGAGATTCATCTCTTTTCTTAAAAAGGCAGAAAATGTAGCTTATGAAGATAAAATTGTTATTTTTGGGATGAAACCTAAATATCCTCATTCTGGCTTTGGATATATTCTTTTAGGCTCTTGCTTTAAAGGTGGTTATAAAGTAGATAAATTTTTTGAGAAACCCTCACTTAAGAAGGCAGAAGAATTGATAAAAAAGAAAGCTTTATGGAATGCGGGAATATTTTCTTTTAAAAAGAAAGTATTTCTTGAAGAGATAAAAAAATACTCCCCCCAAATCCTTAAATATTTTTCTTATGATAAAGAAGATTTCTTGGATAGTTTTTTTAAACTTCCCGATAAATCTATTGATTATGCTATTATGCAGAAGACAGAAAAAGCAGTAGCAATCAAGCTCAATTTAAAATGGTCGGATTTAGGCAACTGGGAAAGCTTTTTTGATTATTTTTCTCATGAAATGAAGAATTTCTCTATAGGAAATACATTCTTTTTTGATGCCAAGAGTTGTTTTGCTTTTTCTCCCAATAAATTAACTTTACTTTTAGGAGTAAAGGATTTAATAGTTGTTGAGGATTCGGATGCTATTTTAGTGATGAAGAAGGGTTTTTCAGATAAATTAAAAAAAATTTTGGCTAAACTTAAAAAAGAAAAAATTCCTCAGGTTGAGGCTGGTCTTACTGTTTTAAGACCCTGGGGATATTATACTGTTTTGATTGAGAAACCAAACTATAAAGTAAAAGAGATTGGAGTTTATCCTAAAAAAGCTATATCTTTGCAGAAACATAAATACAGAAGTGAACACTGGAATATAGTTGAAGGAAAAGCAGAAATTACCATAGGAGATAAGAAGGTGATTGTTAGAAGAAATGAAAGTGTTTTTGTCCCTCAGGGAGTAAAGCATAGAGTTTTTAATCCCACAAATAAAATTACCAAAATTATTGAGGTTCAAATTGGAAGTTATGTAGGAGAAGATGATATCAGGCGTTTTACCAGTTATGAGGAAGATTAAATCTTTTTTGGTGATTAATCCTTTTGGTATTGGAGATGTAATTTTTTCAACCCCTCTTTTGAAGAATTTAAAAAAAGCATATCCGGAAGCAGATATATTTTTTTTAGCGAATCGGCGAGTCTATCCTTTAATTGAAAATTGCTCCTTTATAAAAAAAGTTTTTGTTTATGAAAGAGATGAGTTTGAGGAGATAAAAAGGCAATCAAAACTTATGTGGCTTAAAAAACTTTTTGCTTTTATCGGTGAGATTAGAAAAGAAAGAATTGAGATATGTATAGATCTTTCCTTAAATCCTCAGTTTGGATTTTTTGCGTATTTGGCAGGGATAAAAAAGAGAGTGGGATTAGATTATAAAAAAAGATGTATATTTTTGACGGATAAATTAGAGATTGAAGGTTTTGAAAACAAACATGTAGTAGATTATTATCTTGATACATTAAAATTGTTAAAAATTCCTGTGGAAAAAACTTCTTTGGAAATTTATCCTACTCAGGAAAGTAAAAATTGGGCAAAATATTTTTTGGAAAGTAATGACTTAGAAAAAGAATTAATTATAGGAATAGTTCCTTTTGGAGGGGAATCTTGGGGAAAGGATGCCGAACGAAGATGGTGGTCTAAAGAAAATTATGCTTTATTAGCTGATCTTTTAATAAAAAAATTTAGGGCAAAGATATTTATTTTTGTTGGCCCTCGAGAAAAGGAATATGGAGAGCAACTTTTTAGGTTAATTAAAGAAAAAGACTCATGTTTTATGTTTGACGAGATAGATTTGAAAAATTTAGTGGCTTTATTGGATTGTTGTAATTTAATAATTGGCAATGATGGAGGACCTTTAAAAATCACCAATGCTTTAGGAAAAACCTTTATTAGCATATTTGGTCCTGTAGATGAAAAAGTTTACGGGCCTTATTCACCGGATTTATCAAATGCAAAAGTAATAAAGAAAGATTTAGCTTGCCGCCCCTGTTATAAAAAATTCCGTTTATCCGAATGTAAAAATAGAAAAAAGTGTCTGGAGGATATAAATGTAGAGGAGGTATTTTCTGCAGTTGAAAGCTTATTATCACTAAAGTAGGAATCAGCGTTATCTAAATTTTAAAAGCGAACCATTTAAAAGTTAAAAGCAAACTTGCCCAAATCCCTTAATTTGACCTTTTTAACATCTAAAGGCATATACGTAGCTCTACCTTAGCCCCACAAAACAAGCATTATTTATCTTTAATTCTATATTGTTTAAGGAAACTTTGGCATTACAGTCATTTAAAGAATTAACGAAACACCATCTTTCTTAGCTCTTTTAAAATAAGATTTTTATACATTTTTAATAAAGCAAAAAATCTTGTTTTACCAATACCTAATATTTCACACACATGTTTTCTTTTAATCTCTTTATTAAGATACCCCCTAAATAGTTCTTTTTTACATCATCGGTATTAAACTTTTTGTGTAACAAGCCTATATTCACCTCCTTTTTAAGTTTTAGGAGATAGATTATAACCCAAATTAAGAGTTCACTTTTAACTTTTAATTTACATTATGGACTTTTCTCTCGACAATTTAATAAAAAAGGCTAATTTCCATAAGAGATAATAATGAAATTTTAAAACAAGCAATAGCTATTGTATGGCCTAATTCTCGACAACAATACTGCATATACCACTTAATAAACAATGGGGTTGATTCCTAAATACAGGGGGTTAGAATGCAGTGCCGAATTAAAAAGTCCACAATTTTCTTGACACTATGTTGAAAAAAATTCTCTTTAATTCTAAGATATTTTGTAGTAAAATTTTCTTCCTTTAGAATTTAAAAGATTTGTGGATGACAATGAGAAGATTTGTTTCTCTTTTATGTTTTGCCTTTCTTTTTGCCAGTTGTGCTACCTTTAACCCTTCAAAGGAAGTTTTTAAAGAAAAAGCAAGTTATAATTCTAAGAAATTTTCTGTCTCAGGTGAGCTTCTTTATCAGGCACTTATCAAGACTATTTATTCTCATAACTTTATTATTGAGAAGGAAAATAAAGAAGAAGGTTTTATTTTAGCTAAGAGGTGTTTTCAGAAAGGCAAAAGAAATATTGTTTTGCTTCTGCAGGCAAAGATAATCCCTGATGAGAATAAATCTACCCTTTATCTTAATGCTCTCCAGACAACAGAAAGGTTATTTGTAGCTGATAGAACCCGCTTTTTTCTCTGGATTATTCCCTTACCTGGTGGAGGAGGCAAAGAGGCTTCAAGAATTAAAGAAGAAGAAAAAGTTATTGAAGATAAAGAGTTTTATCAAAAATTCTTTAAAGAGATTGAAAAAGAAATAGATAAGTTAAAGAAAAAGTTAGAGGATAAAGAGAAGAAAGACAAAAAATAATTTTTTAAACTCTGTGCAGCGAGCATTTATATCTCTTCTGGGAATAATACTCAGTTTGATTATAATAGCAGTTCTCGTCTATTTTATATTCAACATTTATTTTAAGCCAAATTTTATCTTTGAAAGCGGAAAAAAGAAAGGTAACTATGGAAAAGATGCATTCAGTTTAATAGAAAAAACAAAGTCCAAATTAGAAGATATAAATCAGAACCTCAAACATCGCAGTAAAGAAATAAAGAAAGTCTTACATCAGTAATTTTTTTAAACACACTTAGTTCAAAAAATGAATCAGAAAACTTCACAGTATTAAGTCTATTTCAACCTACGAGGTTGAACTGAAAAATATAGAAATAATTTGTAAAAACAAAGTCTTTATTAAAAAACATAATTTACATATGAATTCACGATCGTGAGTTTATGTGCAAGTTATAAGTATAGGGTGAAAGTTTTTCAAGAAGAAGCTAAATGAACCTGCTTTTAATAATTATCATTGTAGTTACAGTAATTCTTGTTTTTGGAAGTCTAAGTAAAGATACAAAAGAAAAGTCACAAAAGGAAAGGTGTAAGCAAGATGAAGAAGAATGGAGAAAATTAGATGAGGAATTAGAAGATTACGATTATTTAGAAAAACTCAGATAAAGTATGGATAAAAATGTAGCAGCATTTAAAACTGATCACACCTCAGGTATGTTAAATGTATAATTTTATCTCTTTTTTATTTTTCTAAAGATATAAAATAGCCTTTTATTTTGCTAAGAAAATGATATAATTTGAATAAATTGGGCCGTTAGCTCAACTGGTAGAGCAGGGGCCTCTTAAGCCCAAGGTCGCAGGTTCGAGTCCTGCACGGCCCATTATTCATAAATTTAGTAACTAATCTTCTTTGATAATTCTACAGGGTGACAGCGAGGCGAGCTTATCATCTGTGGTGGATACTTACGAGCCGAGCCTCATATGGACAGAGTCCCTATGAAGAACGTTTCTTTTTTAAAAATGCAGAGCATTAACGTTCTGTGGATTCTTAAGCCCAAGGTCGCCGGTTCAAATCCTGCACGGCCCATCTTCTATAGATGAAAAAATTTGAATTAATTGAACATACCGCTGATGTTGGAGTAAGGGTATATGCAAAAGATTTAAAAGAACTTTTCAAAAATAGTGCTCAAGCGTTAATTTCTCTTCTTGTTGATGAAGAAAAAGAAGGTGAGAAAGAAAAAACGATAAAGTTAGAGGCAGAAAGTTGGGAAGATCTTTTAGTTAGCTGGCTAAATGAGTTAATTTCTCTCTTTTTTGCAGAAAAATTTCTCCTCTGTAGTTGTAATTTAGAAATAAATGAAAATAAATCTTTAAAAACTCTGGAAGCAAAGATTAAAGGCATTGATTTTGATCCCTATAGTAATAAAATAAATATGGAGATTAAAGCAGCTACTTATCATAATTTGAAAATAAAAAAGAAGCAAGATAAATTAGAAGTGGATATTATTTTTGATATATAGGATTTATTTAAAGGAAGGGGGCGCGGATGTTTAAAGGGTTAAAGATAGGTGTAGGGATTTTGATTTTATCTTTTCCTTTGTTGATTTTAGCTCAAGAGTTTCCTTCTGAGAAGAAACCTTCATATAAACAATCTCCTGAAGAAGCTCTTCAGAGAATGGGACCAATGATGGGGATGATGATGAAAGGAATGATGAAGGCAATGCTTGAGCTTTTTTCTGAACCAGAGACTGCAGAGAGACTGGCTACTTTTACAAAGAATTACTATGATGCTTTAATAAGAAAAGGATTTACTCCTGAGCAAGCTTTAAAAATTGTAATTGGACAGGGAATGCCTTCCTTAGGAGGAAAATAATTTTGATTTAAAAAGATGCGGCCCTTAGAGAAAATAAATGATTATAAATGGCGCCTGCCTAAATCTCACAAGCAAGGAATGCGTGTTGATGGGATAATTTATGCCTCCCAAGATATGCTTCCTCATATTATAAAAGATAAAGCTTATGAACAAGTAGCTAACGTTGCGTTTTTACCAGGAATCGTTAAGTATTCCTTAGCTATGCCGGATATTCACTGGGGATATGGCTTTTGTTTGACAGAAGATACAAAAATATTGACAAGTTTTGGATTTTATAAAACGATTAAGGATTTTGGGGAGGAGTGGGAGAGTCAGAAGCTTATAACATTTGATTTGAAGCAGAAAAAGCCAGATGAAACTTCTATTCTAAGATTTATAAAATTAAGACCAAAAGAAGTATTTAAAGTAATTACTAAAAATGGTTATGAAATCAAAGCTACAGGAGATCATCCTTTGCTTACTCCCTTGGGTATGGTCCCGATAGATAAGTTAACTGTGGGAGAGAAAATAGCAATCTTTCCTTTCGAAGGTGTTCCTTATCAAAAACCTTCCAAGAAGATAATTATTTCAGAAGAGGATATCAGAAAAACTTTAATAAAGTTAGGAAGAAAACCTAACACACCAAAATTTGAAATAGTAATTCGGAAGTTAAGGGAACGAGGCCTTTCTTACTTAACTTACAATCATCCTAAATTACCTTATATTCTAAAAATAATAGGGTTTGTTTTTGGTGATGGATCAATGAATTTTATTGGTAAAAGAGGAGACGGTGTTTTACATTTTTCTGGTAAACCAGAGGATTTAGAGAGATTAAGAAAAGATATAGAAGAGATCGGCTACACCCCATCTCCTATTCACTTTCGAAGAGTAAGAAGCTGGCGAGAAAAAAATAAATATTATAATTGTTACTCTTTTTATGTTAATGCCTCCAGTTTAGTTGTATTGTTAGAGAGTTTAGGAGTTCCTCGAGGTAGTAAAGTAGATAAGGCTTACAGAGTTCCTAACTGGATTTTTAAAGCTCCCCTTTGGCAGAAGCGACTATTTTTAGCCTCCCTTTTTGGATGTGAATTAAGAGTTCCTCACAGAAGATTAGAAAGGAGAGGTTATTTCAATGCTCCAGTTTTTCCTATGTCTAAGAGGGAGGAGCTACTAAAGAATGGAGAAGATTTTTTAAAGGATATAACAAAACTCTTAAAAGAATTTGGGGTAAGGGTTCTTTATATCGATAAAAGAAAAAGGCATGTGAATAAAAGGGGGGAGATCTCTTGGGCATTGGAACTGGTAATCTCACCGAAGCCAGAGAATCTTTTTAAACTTTGGAGTAAGATTGGTTTTGAGTATAATTTTCACCGTGCTTTTGTTGCTAATGTAGCAGTTGGATATCTTAAATTAAGACAGAAGATATTGAAAGAAAAAGAGGAGGCGATAAAGGTAAAAATTCCTCGCTTGTTGAGTAAAGGTTTGAGCTATCAAAAAATTGCCCTCCAATTGGCAGGAAATCCATTAACACCCAGATTTATAATCGATGTCTGTTATAAGCTTAATAAGGGTAAGGGAGTTAACCCCCGAATCCCTTTTAGTTTTCCTTCCTTTCAAGATTATCTAAAGGAGGCTACTTGGGGATTAGGAATGAGTGGAATGGTTTGGGATAAGATTGAGAAGATAGAGAAGATTTCCCATCAAAGGTCTGTTTTCGATTTTACAGTTTCTCATTCTGACCATAATTTTGTTGCCAATAATTTTGTCGTCTCTAATTGTATCGGAGGAGTAGCAGCAACTGATCCTGATGAGGGAGGAGTAATTTCTCCGGGAGGCGTGGGCTTCGATATCAACTGTGGAGTGCGACTTTTAAAGACAAATTTAACTTTAAAAGATATAGAAGGAAAAATTAGCAAATTAGTAGATACTTTGTATCGCAATGTCCCCTCAGGTGTAGGCTCAAGAGGTGAGATTAAAGTCTCTATCTCTGAGCTTAAAAAATTAGTGGTGGAGGGAGCGAGGTGGGCAGTTAGAAAGGGGTTTGGAGTAGAGGAGGACTTGGAGGTATGTGAGGAAAATGGAGCTATTGAAGGAGCTGTTCCTGATTATGTATCTCAACGTGCTTATGAGAGAGGAAGAGAGCAAGCCGGGACTTTGGGAAGTGGAAATCACTTTTTAGAGGTTCAGGTGATAGATGAAATTTTTGATGAGGAGATTGCTAAAAGATTAGGATTATTTGAAGGACAGATTACGGTGATGATTCATTCTGGCTCGCGAGGTTTTGGATATCAGATTTGTGATGATTATGTAAGAGTGATGGTTAAATGTTTATCTAAGTATGGCATAAAAGTGCCTGATAGACAACTTGCCTGTGCACCTATAGAGAGTGAGGAGGCTCGCCGATATATAGGAGCAATGAAAGCAGCAGCTAACTTTGCCTGGTGTAATCGCCAGGTTTTGATGCATCTGGTACGCACCAGTTTCGAGGAAGTTTTTGGGAAAAAATGGCAGGATTTGGGAATGGATTTAATTTATGATGTTGCTCACAATATCGCTAAATTTGAGAAACATAAAATCAATGGTAAAGAAAAATTACTTTGTGTTCATCGCAAAGGCGCCACACGCTCATTGGGTCCAAAAAACCCCTTACTTCCTTCCAAATACAAAGAAATTGGTCAACCGGTAATTATTCCTGGAGATATGGGAAGAGCTTCGTATCTTTTGATAGGAACAAAGAAAGCAGAGGAGGAGAGTTTTTCAAGTACCTGCCATGGGGCAGGACGTGTAAAATCTCGTCATGAAGCAATAAGAACTGTCAATCTTAATACTCTTTTGAACGAATTAAAGACAAAAGGAATTGAGGTAAGAGCAACAGGAAAAAAGACAATAGTCGAGGAAGCCCCATCTGCTTATAAAAATGTTGATGATGTGGTGGAGGTAGTAGATAAAGCAGAATTATCTAAAAAAGTTTGCCGTATGAGGCCTCTTTGTGTAATTAAAGGATAGATTGAAAAGAAAAAACCTTTTTTTATTTTTCTCCTTTCTTTTTTTCATTTTTTCTTTTTCTCTTCTTTTTCTTAAAGAAAATAATCTCTTCTTTAAAAAAACAAATTTCTCTTTTTTTATCCCTCAAGATTTACTTATTGAAGATACCTGGTACGGAGTATATTTTCAAAATACATTCATTGGTTTTTCTCATTTTTTTATGAAGGTTCAGGATATAAATGAAGGAGGTGGATACCTTTTAGAAAACAAAACACGTCTTAACCTTCCTGTTTTAGGATATATGGAACCAATTAATCTACATATGAGGATAAATCTTTCTGATAATTATTCTCTTAAAAAAGCGTTTCTTAATCTGCGTTCGGAAAGTTATTTTCTTAAAGGAGAGCTGAAAAAAATTAAAAATAATCTTTATTCTCTTTATTTAAAAACCCCTCTGCAGAAATTGAAAAAACCTTTATTCATTAAAGGGGAGCTGATAAATTCTTTATTTTTCCCTATATCTTTCAATTTTCTTCCTTTAAAGAAGAAAGTTACTTTTTATGTATATGATCCTTTTTTGGAGAAAAAGATGAAGATAACTCTTCTCAATAAAGGAAGAAGAGCGATGAAAAATTTTAAAGAAAAGACATATCTTGTAGAGATGGATGTAGAGGGAGTAAAGGGTAAGCTTTATATAAATCCTCAGGGAAGACTGCTTTATGAAGAATTTTTAGGATTTAAACTCATAAAAGAAGAACCCCGCCTGCTTTTTTCTAAAAAAGCCTCCTCCAGTATTGATATAGCTCAAATTTTAGCTATAGAGACAGAAAAATTGCCTGAACCAGAAAAGTTGCATTATTTAAAAGTAAAAATTAGAGGGGTAAAAAAAGAATGGATAAGAGAAGATTTTAATCAAAAAGTTACTTTTCAAGAAGAAGAGGCAATAGTAGAAATTACAAAAAGAATTCCTACTCAAAAAAATATTACTTTTTCACCGAATAATTTCCAAAAATATCTTAAGGAAGATAGATTTATTCGCTTTAATAATCCTCTTTTAAAAAAAACAGTCTTCTCAATTATAAAGGATGAGAAAAATCCTTTAGAAATTTTAAAGAAACTATCTTACTGGATTGATAAAAATATTAAAAAAGTTCCTACATTTTCTATCCCCAATACCTTAGATACTTTAAAAATGCGTCAGGGAGATTGTGCAGAAATCAGTGCACTTCTTGTAGGGTTTTTAAGGTGTGTAGGTATTCCTTCTTATGTTAATATTGGACTGGTTTATAGAGAAGGAAAGTTTTTCTATCATGCCTGGGTATCTTTGTATATAGGGGAGTGGATAGATACAGATCCGGCATTGAATCAGCTGATAGCTGATCCTACGCATATAAAGCTTTTTCAGGATCTTGAAAATCAGTGGGAGATTTTTAAACTTTTAAATAATTTAAAAATTGATATAGTAGAATATAGATGATTAAAGTTGAAAATTTAACAAAAAAATTTGGAGAATTTGAGGCAGTAAAAAATTTGAATTTAACTATAAAAGAGGGGGAATTTTACTGTTTATTAGGACCTAATGGAGCAGGGAAAACCACAACTTTGAAAATTTTGGTAGGATTAATGAAACCAACAAAAGGCAAAGTTTATATTAAAGGTTTAGATTTAGAAGAAGATTATTTAAAGATAAAAAAAATAATTGGCTTTATTCCCGATACCCCCTTTTTATATGAAAATCTTACTCCTTATGAGTTTTTAGAATTTGTGGGAGGTGTTTATGGAATAGATAAAGGAAAAATAAAAGAAAAGATAGAATATTACTTTAAGATTTTTAGATTAAATGAGTATAGAAATTCTTTAATTAAAGAGCTTTCTCATGGGATGCGTCAGAAAATAGTCTACATCTCTAATTTTTTACATTCTCCTTCTGTTTACTTCATTGATGAACCTTTAGTGGGGCTTGATCCTTACAGTATTCATCTTATTAAAAGACTTCTGCGTGATGAGGTAAAAAAAGGAAGAACTATCCTTATGTGTACACACATTCTTTCCATAGCTGAGGAATTAGCAGATAGAGTGGGAATTTTAAATGAAGGAAGATTAATTGCTGAGGAGAAACCAGAAAAATTAAAAGAATTTTTAAAAAGTAAATCTCTTGAGGAAGCCTTTTTAAAAATTACCGAGGATGAAAAAGATAATATTGGCTCAACTGAATTCTTTAAAAAATAGTCTGTTTTTTTTAAAAAAGAATAATCCTCAAAATTTTTTCTTAGGAGTTTTTCTGGTTATTTTTTCTATCGCAGGGATATATTTGGGTATATGGAAAGGTTTAGCATTTATAGTCTCCTTAGGGAGCTTGGGAACAGTCATCATCAAAAAAATAATCTTTATTCTTTTTTTTATTCTCTTTTTTATGATTGCTATTAGTTTCGGCATTCTTTTTTATGGAGCAGGATTCAAGAGTAAAGAGACAGCATATCTTTTCAGTTTACCTTTCGATATAGAGACAATTATATTTTATAAATTTTTAAAAAGCACGATTTTAGCCAGCTGGATCCCTTTTTTAGGGATAATTTTATTCTTTTTAGCTTATTCAGTTATCAGCAAAATAAATCTTTTTTATCCTTTATTTTTCTCTTTATATATCCCGCCTTTTCTTATTTTAGCCTGTTTTTTAGGGTATGTGGTTTGTCTGGCAGTTTTAAGATTTTTAAACTTTAAAAAATTTATCTTTCTGGTTATTTTTGTAGCTACAATCATCTTTATAGTTTACTCATCCTCAAAAACTTCTTCAGATATTCTTTATTTTCTTTCCCAAGAGATTGCCTTTCTTAAAATTGCTCAATTGTGGTTTCTGCCTTTTTCTTGGCCAGCTTACGGATTTATCTATTTAGAAAATAAAGAATTCTTCCATTCCTTTATTTATTTGCTTAATCTGTGGAGTTTAAGTTTATTTCTTTTAGCTTCTTTAGGAAAGTTTAAAAAGACTTTTTCTTATATTTATCATTATAAAATTCATCCCTCCAGAAAAATAATCTCTTCTGACTATATCAAATCTGTGGTGGAGAAATTAAAAATTTTTTCTTTCAGCACACAGCAGATTATTCTTAAAGATATAAAACTCTTTCTTCGCGAACCTGCACTCTGCCTGCAGTTTTTAGTATTTTTTGGTATTCTTTTTTTCTATTTTCTTAACTTAAGAAGATTTTCTTATCATTTACTTAAACCAATGTGGAAGAATTTATTAACTTTTTTGAATACCTTCAGTATTTTATGTATTAGCTCTGCAATGTGTGTCCGTTTTATCTTTCCTCAATGGAGTCTGGAGGGAAAAAACTTCTGGCTACTTAAATTATCTCCTCTTTCTTTGAATAAAATTTATCGTATTAAAACAGTTGTGGCAAATATTTTTCTTCTTGTTATCTCAGGAATCTTAATTTCCGTCTCTAATCACATGTTAAATTTAGAAAAATTCTTTTTTCTTACTATATGGATAGTGCTTTTTTCTACCTTTGTACTTATCTCTGTATCTTTAGGGCTGGGGGCTTACTTTGCTGATTTCAAAGAAGAACATTATTTGAAAGCAGTAGAGAGTGTGGGAGGATTTCTAACCTTAGTTATAAATTTTGCCTATATATTTTTAACCTTATTTATCTTTGGCTCTATTACCCATCTTTACTATATTGGTTATATTAAAAGAATAAATAATCCTTTATTTTGGGCTCTTTCTATATGGATGGGAATAGGTGTTTTTTTTGCTTTTTTCTTTAAAAGAAAAGGATTGAAGAAATTAGAAAGAAAAGAATTTTGAACTTGAAAAAATAAATAAAGCTTAGGATAATAAATATATCGTGTTAGATATAAAATTTATTCGTCAAAATGTCTCTTTGATGAAAAAAGTATTAGAAGCACGTAATTATTCTTTTGATTTAGAAAGCCTCTTAAAGTTGGATGAAGAAAGACGCCTGCTTATTAAAGAAGTGGAGAGTTCACGTAGCCAGCAAAATGAACTTAACAGAAAAATTAAAAGTCTTATAAAGGAGAAAAAAGATATTTCTTCGCTTCTTGAGGAGACGAAAAAAATAGCCCAAAAAATTGATGAGTTAGAGGAAAGATTAAAAATAACAAAAGATAAATTTCAAAAAGAGCTTTTAAGAATTCCTAATATTTTTCATCCCTCTGTTCCTCAAGGAGATGCCTCTTTTAATAAAATTGTAAAAGAAGTAAAAAAAATTAAAAATTTTTCTTTCAGACCCCTTACTCATATGGAGTTAGGAAAACACTTGGAATTGTTCTCTTTTCCTGTTGCTTCTAAATTATGTGGTTCTAACTTTGTTCTTTTTAAAAAAGATGGCGCTTTACTTTCAAGAGCATTGATAAATTTTATGCTGGATATTCATCGAAAAAGAGGGTATCAGGAGATTTCCCCTCCTTTTTTAGTAAATAGAGCATCCATGCTTACTACAGGGCAACTGCCTAATTTAGAAGAGGATATGTATCAACTAAAGGATGATGATTATTTTTTAATTCCTACTGCCGAAGTGCCGGTAACTAATATTTATCGGGATGAGATTTTAGAAGAAGATGACCTACCTTTATATTTTGTCTCCTATACTGCCTGTTTCAGAAGAGAAGCCGGTTCCTATGGGAAAGAAACTAAAGGATTGGTTAGAATTCATCAATTTGATAAAGTTGAATTGGTAAAATTTGTTCATCCCTCAACATCCTATGAGGAGTTAGAAAAATTGGTTGAAGATGCTAGTTATATTCTGGAATTGTTGGAATTGCCTTATCGGGTGGTATTACTTTCTACTCAGGAGTTAAGTTTTGCCGCTTCAAAGTGTTATGATTTAGAAGTCTATGCTCCTGGCATAGATAAATGGCTTGAGGTATCCAGTTGTTCTAATTTTGAAGATTTTCAGGCTCGGCGAGGAAATATCAGGTTTCGAGAAAAAGAAACAAAAAAATTAAAGTATCTTCATACTCTAAACGGCTCAGGATTAGCTTTGCCCCGTTTAATTATCGCTATTTTGGAAAATTATCAAAATGGGAATGGTTCAGTAACTATTCCTCAGGTTTTAAGAAAATACATGGAGGGGAAAGATAAAATTGCGAAATAGTCATATTTTTGCGTTAGGAAAGATTTTTCTCTTTTTAATTATTTTTTGTTTTATCTGGAAAGTAACAGAAGAATTTTTAGATGGGTTAAAAAGTCAGAAAGAAGTAAAGATTTTTGTCTTCTATCTTTCTATACTCCTTCCTTTTCTTTTTTATACCTTCATTGGCGATTTAAATTTTCTTTATCATAAAATACAAAAATTTTTCTTCCGTTCTGAAATCCTTTCCTTTTTATTTCCTTCTCTTTTAGCTCTTTCAGGAATAGGATTTTTAATTCTTCCCAAACTTTTTAGTTTTTCTCTTAATAAAGATATTTTTATTCTCGTTGGAGGAATATTTTTTACTATCCATCTTATATTTTCTGCTCGTAGTTTAAAATCTAATTCTTTTATAGGAATAGCTAACTATCTTTTCAATTTTTCTTTAATTTATCTTATTGTTCTTTTACTTTTTATGGGTTATTTAAAAATTGGAATCAATTTTTCTTTGAAAGAAACGGTTTCTTCAGGATTTAAAAAAGGAGCTACACTTTTAAAACAAATTTCCACACAAATTTTTTCTCAAAAAGAAAAAAAGTAAACTTTTTCTTTTTGTCTTTCGTCTAATATAATGGAATGAGAACTTTAAGATTACTTAGTACAATTATATTGTTGATTTCTCTGGCGGCAAAAGGAGAAGAACCAAAAAAGATAAAACAGGAGATTATTCTTTATAATTTAGTTAATGGTTTACATCTGGAAGAAAAACAAATTGAATCTCTTCTTACTTATGCAAAGGAGGTTAATGAATATAGAGAAAATTTAAATCAGAAATTAAAAGAGTTAGAAAAGAAAGAAGAAAAAGTCTTATTATCTTTAAAAGAGGAAGCCAAAAAAGAGGTTCCTCATCTCTCTAAATCAGTAGTTAGAAAATTCCACGAGATAAAACTTAAAAAAGCTCAACTGTATAAAGAATTTAGGTCTTTTTTAAAGAAGAAAGCAGAAGAAGTTAAAAATATATTAAATGAAACGCAACTTTATCTTTTGGAGAATTTTAAACCCTGTGTAATTCCTCCCAAAAAAGGACTTCGTATTGGAGAAAACTCAGACAAAAGTTTACGTTTTTTAGAACGTGTTCGCAAACTTCCTTCCTCAATATATGAAATTAGAAAAGATGAGATAATTCAAAGATTTATAGAAAGATATAAATTACTTCATCCTAAGGTGGAAGAAGAGAAGATAGAAAAAATGAGGGATGAATTGGAAAAAATTATGGAGGAAGCAAAAGCTTTGAGTGATGTGGAATTCAGTTTAAAGAAAAATTCTTTTCTTGAGAGGATAAAAAAGATAGAACAGACTAATAAAAAAATAAAAATTGAAGAAAGAATAAACCGCCTCTTATTCAACCCTTCCATCATTCCTGTATTAGAAGATATTTATTCTCAAAGAAAAAAATAAAATCACTCTAAAATTCTTCCTAACCTATATCTCCACCTATGGTGGAAAAGGTAAAGAGAATGAGTAATGATTCTGTCTATACAAAGAGAGTAAAATATATTCTAAAAAATATGAATTTGTTGTAGAATAATAACTGAGATGTTTCTTTTTTTAAGATTGACTTTAGCACATCTGGTAAGTGATTTCATTTTTCAAACAGAAGAAGTTTTTGAAATACGAAAAAAAGGAGTATATGGAAATTTTCTACATTCTTTAATTGTCTTTTTGACTCTTCTCCTTTTCTCTTTTCCTTATCTTAAATTTATAGAAGTATGGATAGTAATATTTATTGCTTCTTTAACACATTTTTTTCAGGATGAATGGAAAACAAAGATAACAAAAAAATATCCTTCATGGAGTTTTTTTGCTTTTATAATTGACCAATTTTTACATATCTTCTTTCTTTCTCCTATTCTTATCTTTGACTTTTCTCATTTCCCTCTTCTTCCATCTGAAAATCTACCTCTTTCTTTATATAATAACGATTCTTTAATAATCTTTTCTATTGGTTATACAATTTCTACGTTTGCGGGAGGATATTTGTGGGAAAATTTTTTACTTTCTTATTTTAAAAAAACATATTCTCAACAAGATATTCTTTTTTTAAGAAAATATGGTATTTTTGAACGTTTCGTTATCACTACATCTTTTCTTTCTTTTAACTTTTTATGTTTTCTTTTTGTTCCTTTATTGTTCAGAATTTTTTCTAAAAGGTTAAAATTTGACGCTGAAATATTATTTAATCTTTTATTTTGCTGTTTAATAGGGATATTTTTGCGTAGATTTCTACCTATTCTTTAATTAAAGAAAGGGGGGTAAGATGCAAAAGAAAGATATAACTAATTTAGGTAATCTATTTTTGTTTCAACTTTTAGATAATGACGAATTACAAAAGCTTCTTCCTTTCTTTTCAGAAAAAAGATTCGGAAAAGGAGTTATTATTTTTTCTGAAAATGATGAGGGAGATTCCATGTATATTATAAAAACAGGTATCGTAAGAATCACAAAAAAAGGAAAAGAAATTGCTCTTTTAAATTCTGGAGATTTTTTTGGAGAAATCGCTTTATTTGAATATGTTCGCCGTACCGCTACTGCTTCTGCTGTGGAGGAGGTAGAACTTTTAGAGATAAAACGTGCTTCTTTCAATGAACTTTTTCAAGCCCAACCTGTTATCTGTGCTAAAATTCTTTATCAGATGATGTGTGAGATGACACGTAGATTAAGAAAAACTAGTTTTCCTGAAGATTTTCTTGTTTTTTAAACGAAGGAATCTTTTCTCCTATCTTAACTATTTTTATTTTTTTTGATGTTTTTACTATAACTTTATCAGGAAAAATTTTTAAAATTCTCACTCCACAAATATTATCTCCTTCACCAAATAATTGGTTATTTATCATCACAAAATAATTGCCATGAGAAAATATTATCCCTTTAACTTTACATGCTGAATTTTTATCTTTTTTTAAAAATGATAAAAGCTTTTTCTTTTTAGTAAAAAATGAAAATTTAGAAAGGGAAAAGAAAACTCCTGCAAGTAGAAAAAGAATTATGCCAAAAAAAACAATAATTTTTAAAAAATAATTAGGTTTTTTTCTTTTATTCTCTAAATAAGCAGATTCTACTATTTTATAAACTTTTATCTTCCGAGAAACATTTTTTAATTTTTTCCTTCCTAAATATTTTGTCTCTAACTGATACTTTGTTTTTATCTCGTTCTTGTTAATCGTTAAATAAGCAATCTCAGAGATTAAAATTTCCTCTGGCTGAGCAATTTCTTGAAGGCGAGAAGCAATATTAACTGTTTCTCCATAAATATCGCCATTTTCATCAATACTTACCTCTCCTGCATCTATCCCTATTCTAAATTTAAGCCATTTTTCTTTATTCAATATACTCATATTACGATCTCTGACTGCTTTCTGTAAACTCTTACTACAAATTACAGCATTGGTAGGAGATTCAAATACAGCCAGAAAACCATCACCTAAGGTCTTTATCAAAACTCCTTCTTTATCCTTCAAGAAAACTTCCACTAAATGTTGTGTTCCTTTTATAAAGAATTCATTATCTTTCCTATCCTGCTGGCTCATTCGCAAGGTATAGCCACACATATCTATAAACATTACAGCAAGCAACTTATTTTTCATAATTATTTATTATAACAAATAAACAAATTTTATGATATAATTTTTACTTCAGAGATGTCAGCGAAGTGAATGTTTTTTTAAGTACGCTTCTTTGATTATACTTCGGGGTGAGAAGGGAAGTGAAATTATTTTCTTTGATTCTTCTTACGAACGGAGCGTCAGGGAGGGGCAGAGTTTATAAATTTTACATCTTCTTTTGAAATTACTTCGGAGGTGTCAGCGGAGCGAATATCCTCTTCTGTGGTTATACTTTGAGCGGAGCCTCAAGGAGGCAGAGCCTCCTTGAGGAGCGAAGCGACAAAGGAGGGGTGGCCGAGTCCGGTTTAAGGCGGCGGTCTTGAAAACCGCTTCCCGCATTTTGTGGGACGGGGGTTCAAATCCCTCCCCCTCCGTTATAGTAAAATTTGTGATTTGTGATATAATTTTTGAAAATGGGGAAGAGAAAATTAAATACTTTAGTAATTGAGGATGACCCTTTCTCAGTAGTTGTTTTAAAACATTATGGCAAGAATTTGATAGAGTTTGAATTAGATATTCATCATGTAGTTACACTGGAGGAAGCATTAGAATTTTTAGATACCCATCCTCAACTTGATCTTATATTTTTAGACTATCGTGTGCATAGCAAAATAACAGGCTTGGAGATTCTTCAACATATAAGAGGAAGAGGAATTAATACTCCTGTAATTGTTATCACAGGAAGTGGGGATGAGGAAGTAGCAGTAGCAATGATAAAAGCAGGAGCAAGCGATTATTTAGTTAAAGGAAATTTGAGTCTTCCACGTCTTGAGAAAGCAATAAAAGATGCTTTAAACTGGTATGAAAATTTTGGAAAAGTATTAGAGGAGGAACCTATCCTTATGAGAATGGCATTAAAAACCTCACTTAGTGGTGTTTGTATCTCTGATATAAAAGGAGAAATTACTTATGTTAATCCATCTTTTGCAAAGATGTGGGGGTATAAAGAAGAGGAATTTAAAGGGGAAAAATTGAAGAATTTATTTTTTGAGGAAGAGCTAATAAAAAATTTAATAGAGAAAAAATTGAAAGAAAAAAAAACTTGGTTAGGAGAATTAAAAGGAAGAAAGAAAGACAATAGTTTATTTTACGTCCAATCTTTGTTTTCCCTAATAGAGGATGAAAAAAAGATACCTCATATTCTTGCCTCATTTATAGACATTACTCATATAAGAGAAGAAGAAAAGAAAAGAGAGGCTTTATATAAAGGAATTATGGAAGTTTTTGCTCTTAAAGCAGAAGAGGTAGGTAATGTTGAAACAGCGGATCATATTCATCGTATTGCAGAATATACTCGCTTTATTGCAAAAAAACTAAAAGAGTTAGAAGAGTTCAAAGATTACATAGATGAGAAATATATAAATGATATAAGTTATGCCAGTATGCTTCATGATGTAGGAAAATGGCGTACACCTAATGAGATTCTTTTAAAACCCTCTGAGCTTACTGAAGCAGAATGGGAGATAATAAAGCAACATCCTCGCTTGGGAGTTGAGATGCTTTCTCCTTTACTTAAGAATAAAGGAAGTAATCAATATCTTAAATTGGTAGAAAGTATTATTCTTTATCATCATGAAAGATGGGATGGTTCCGGATACCCAGAAGGCTTAAAAGGCGAGGAAATTCCTCTTTCTGCACGAATTGTAGCTATAGCTGATGTATATGATGCCTTAACCAGTAACCGCAGTTATCGAAAAGCCCTAACTCATGATGAAGCAGTGGAAGTTATTCGTGAAGAAAAAAATAAATTTGATCCCCGAATATGGAAAATTTTTATGGATAATCACTGGGAGTTTAAAAAAATAAAAGAGCAATATGAAAAATAGCTATTTTGAAGATTTTATTGCCACACATTTATTTTGTCCTGAATGCAAAATGTCTGTGCCAGTAAAAGAAAGGCTTCTTTTAATTTTGCCCGATGGGTATCTTTTTGAATATATCTGTCCTAATTGTGGAGAAAGTCTGGGTGAGAGAAGAGTTCCTTTAAAAGATAAAGATAGAATATATTTTTAGCTGCGCCCGTAGCTCAACTGGATAGAGCGTCTGGCTACGGACCAGAAGGTTGCGGGTTCGACTCCTGCCGGGCGCAAGATTCCAAAAACCAAAATTATTAAAGGCTATTTAAGAAAAAAATTTCTGATTTTTTAAGCCAGCGCCAGAATTCTGATTAGATATTTACAGACAAAATTATGAGAAAATCAGGATATATAGATTTACCTCTTCATTCAGGAAAATGCCCTCGCTGGCTTTTTGAGAAGATGAAAGTACTGGGAAGAAATATCTGTGAGATTATTTTTATAGAGTTCGGTAAAGACAGACTTCTTAAGAATCTGGCTGATCCTTTTTGGTTTCAATGTTTGGGTTGCGTTTTGGGATTTGATTGGCATTCTAGTGGGATAACTACAACGGTATGTGGTGCATTAAAGGAGGCTTTTTCTGATTTGAAAGAATACGGAATTTATATTTGTGGAGGAAAAGGGAAAACGTCGCTTAAGACTCCTGAAGAGATTAAAAAAGTTGGAGAAAAACTTGCCAAAGACCCCTCTTCGCTTATCTATGCCTCAAAGATGGTAGCTAAAGTAGATAATAACGCCTTGCAAGATGGATATAGCCTTTATCACCACACATTTATTTTCACAGATAATTTTAAATGGGTAGTAATTCAACAGGGAATGGCACAAAATAACTACGCAAGACGTTATCACTGGTATTCAGAAAATATTTCTTCATTTGTAAGCGAGCCTCATCAAGGAATTGTCAGTGATAAAAATTTTTTAACTTTGAATATGGTGGATAGAGAAAAACAACAGTTACGAGAGATGGTTAAAAAGTTATCATGGCGTAAACCCAAGGATAATAGGAAAGATCTGACTTTACTGGAAGAAAATCGAGAAAAATTTCCTTTGCGCCATCGTATTTTGATTGAAGACATAAACCCTAAATACTTAGATAAAATTTTTTTAAAAACTTATGAAAGAAAACCTAAGGATTTTGAAGAACTTCTTTCTTTAGAAAATGTAGGAGCAAAAACTCTACGCGCTCTTGCTTTAATCAGTGACTTAATTTATGGAGAATCTATAAGTTTCAAAGACCCGGCTCGTTTTAGTTTCGCCCATGGAGGAAAAGACAGACACCCTTATAAGATAAACTTGACTCATTATCAGGAAACAATTAACATTTTAGATAAAGCAATAAATAAAGCAAAAATAGAAAGGAGTGATAAGATTAAAGCATTAAGAAGACTTTATAATTTTTATTTTGCAGAGGTAAAAAAGGAGGGGGTATGAGAAGATTAAGTGTGTTGATTATCTATTATTCTGAAGGGGGAACAACGAAAAAAATGGCAGAAATTATCGGTGAGAAGATAAAAGAAGAAAAAGTTGCCGTTGAGATTAAAAATGTAGAAGAGACAAATCCAGAGGAATTACTTAAATATGAAGGAATAATTATTGGCTCTCCTACTTATTATGGAACGTTGGCAGGAAAGATTAAAAAATTATTAGATGAAAGTGTCTCATTTCACGGAAAATTAGATGGAAAAGTTGGAGGTGCTTTCACCTCAAGTGCAAATGTTGGAGGAGGAAATGAGACTACAATACTTTCAATCCTTGAGGCAATGCTTATACATGGAATGATTATTCAGGGGGATCCTAAAGGAGACCATTACGGACCTGTAGCAGTAGGAAAGATAGATTCACGATGCAAAAATAATTGTTTAAGATTTGCTGAGCGTTTTGTAGAATTGCTTAAGAAAGTATATGGGTAAGGAAAAGGGGATTATTGTCTTTGTCACTGTGCCTTTGAAAGAAGTAGAAAAGTTAGTTAAAATTTTGCTTAAAGAAAGAGTATGTGCCTGTATAAATATTATTGAAAATGTTAAATCTTATTTCTGGTGGAAGGAGACGATTAGTCAAGAAAGAGAAGCTTTATTAATTATAAAAACACAGGAAAAGCTTTTCTCAAAATTGAAAAAAATAATAAAAGAAAATCATCCTTATACTGTCCCAGAAATAGTAGGAATAAAGATAACAAAGATAAATGAAGGATATTTAGATTGGTTGATTAAAGAGACTCATGCCTCCATTAATTAAACTTATAGATTCCCTTTTTTCCCAGCATTCATATCTCAGTTTTTTCTTTTCTTTTTTAGCAGGAATCCTGGCAAGTTTATCCCCCTGTATTTATCCTCTTGTCCCTATTACCATAGGAGTAATTGGAGGATATAGTCTTTCTTCAAAAAAGAAAGGGTTTGTTGTTTCTTTTTTATTTGTTTTGGGAATCGCTGTTGTTTATACTCTTTTAGGAATTATAAGTGCCAGTTTAGGTATATTTTTAGAAAAAATTTTGGTCTCTTATATTTCTTCTTTCATTTTAGGATTTTTTTTCCTTTTTTTGGGATTATCTTTTTTAGAGATTATAAAACTACCTCTTTTTTCTTTCTCTCTGAATTATAAACCCAAAAAATCTTTATTTTCTATTTTTATAACCGGATGCATCTCTTCATTGGCAATTACTCCTTGTATTTTTCCCATTTTAGGAATGATTTTGGGGCTTATTTCATTTAAAAAAGATATAATTTATGGAGGACTGAATCTGTTCTGTTTTTCCTTAGGTTATGGATTGCTTTTGGTAATAATAGGCACCTTCACATCTTTAATTTCTAAATTGCCAAGGAAAGGAACTTGGCTTATAATAATCAAAAAAAGTTTAGGAATTTTAATATGTGTAGTAGGAGGGTATTTTATAATAAGGGGTTTATATCTTTTGTAAAAATCTTTTTTCTCTTCCTTTTTGTTTTATTTTCCTCTTTTTCATTTTCAGAAGAAGACTCATGTAATTTAATATCTTTAAAAGGAAAAAAATACACCCTTAAAGAATTATTTTCTCATCCTAAGCTTATTTTAATATTCTGGTCAAGTTGGTGTTATTTCTGTAAAATAACTTTGCAAAGACTTAGCCAGGAAAATCTTTTTTTGTATCCTGCCAAATTTTTTTTCATTGATATTGGGGAGAGGAGACCAGTAATAGAGAAATTCGTAAAAGAAAACAAAATAGATTATTTTATACAAAACAATATAATTCTTGATAAATGTGGGGTTTTACAAAAGAAGTTTAATATTATCGGTGTACCTACTTTTTTATTTATTAAAGAAGGAAAAATAATCTATCGCAGTTATTTTTTGAATAGATCAATAGCGGAGGAGGTGTTCAATGAAAATTAATCTTCCCTTTGACCTTTATGGGCTTACTATGGCTCAGGTATATCTTAAATATAAACCAACTACAGTTGCCACTTTCGATCTTTTTATCCGCTCCTCAAGCCGTCCTTTTTATGTTGCCTGTGGAATAGATGAGGTTTTAAATTTCTTAGAAAATTTTAGATTTTCTTCTCAAGAAATTGAATATTTAAGTAATTTAAATCTTTTTGATAAAGAATTTCTTAAATACTTGGAAAATTTTCACTTTAAAGGCACAGTATGGGCAATTGAGGAACCAGAGATAGTTTTTGCTTCTGAACCTATATTAAGAGTTACAGCAAATTTAATTGAAGCTCAAATTATAGAAAGTTTCTCTTTGAACAAAATAAACTTGGCTACTACTTTAGCTACTAAAGCAGCACGAGTTGTTCTTTCTGCTCAGGGGAAAAAAGTTTTTGATTTTTCTTTAAGAAGAACACAGGGGATTGAAGCCTCTCTTGCCTGTGCTAAATATTCTTATATAGTAGGAGTAAATGGCACCTCTAATCTTTTGGCAGGTTTTCTTTACAAAATACCTGTTGTAGGAACAATGGCTCACTCTTATGTGATGAGCTTTTCAAGAGAAATAGATAGTTTTTTAAAATTTTCCTATCAGTTTCCTACAAAAAGTATTCTTCTTGTGGATACTTATGATGTGAAAAAAGGAATAAAATCTGCCATAAAAGTGGCAAAATTTTTGAAAAAAAGGGGGATTGAGCTTTTGGGAATAAGACTGGATAGTGGAAATCTCAAAGAAGATGCTCGTCTTGCACGTCAATTATTTGATAAAGAAGGGCTTATTGATGTAATGATTTTTGCCTCTGGTAATTTAGATGAATATAAGATGAAAGAGTTAATTAAAAGTAATGCTCCTATTGATGCTTTTGGTGTAGGAACAAATATGGGATGTTCTTCTGATTTACCATTTAGCGATGTGGTTTATAAGCTGGTGGAGATAAAAGAAAAGGGTAAAGAATTCATCCCTACAATGAAACTCAGTCAAGGAAAGACTACCTATCCAGGACGTAAACAGATATTCAGAATTTTTGATAAAAAAGGAAAAATGAAACAGGATTATTTAGGATTAGAGAAAGAAAGAATTGAGGGGAAAAGGTTGCTTATTAAAGTAATGCAGAAAGGAAGACGAGTTCTGCCAGAAAAAAGTTTAGAAGAAAAAAGAAAAATTTTTTCAAAAAAGATAAAAACATTACCCTCACCTTTAAAAGATATCTCTTCCTCCTTTGTGTATCCGGTAAAAATTAGCCCCAAACTGAATCAGTTAATTTTTTCTTTGAATAAAGAGATAAAGAAAAGAATTAAGGAAAAAATTATATTTTTTGATGTGGATACACAGGTTGATTTTTTAGATAAGAAAGGAGCTTTGTATATTCCTGATTCGGAAAAAATTATAAATAATATAAAGCTTTTAACTGACTTAGCAAAAAAGAAAAAAATCCTTATAATTTCTACTCAAGATACTCATCGTAAAGATGATCCTGAATTTAAAGAGTTTGCTCCTCATTGTATTAAAGGAAGCAAGGGACATAAAAAAATTAAAGAGTCTCTTCTGGATAAATATAAAGTAATCTCTTTTAAGAAAACTTATGAATTTTCTAAACTGCAGGAATTTGTAGAAAAATATCCCCAGATAATTTTGGAAAAAAATATATTGAATGTGTTTAGTAATCCCAATACTTTGCCTCTTTTGGAAACAATATTTCCGGATAAAGTTTATGTATATGGAGTGGTGACTGAGTTCTGTGTAAAAGAGGCTGTGGAGAATTTACTTAAGGAAAATTTTGAGGTGATTGTTGTAGAAGATGCGGTTAAAGAAATTTCAGAAAAAGAGAAAGAGGCTTTATTTGCCCATTGGAAAAAAAAGGGAGTGAAATTTTTTACTACAGAGAAAATAATAAAAAGTTTAGCTAACCTTGATTGACATTCCTCCAGTTTTATGTTATTTTAATTCCATTTTATGAGAAAAAAAATTACTATTA
>Ga0190363_1000345_pt1 | contig 27059 bp, 28 predicted proteins | sample 48721867_MG_FD_161272 | JGI IMG/M metagenome (GOLD analysis project Ga0190363, IMG submission 161272) | Hydrothermal vent microbial mat bacterial communities from Southern Trench, Guaymas Basin, Mexico - 4872-18-6-7_MG | ecosystem: Environmental > Aquatic > Marine > Hydrothermal vents >... | reverse complement strand
CCTCATACTCCCTGGGTATTTCGTCTATAAAGCTCTTCATCATCCAGACGGCGAAAGCGAGGTTGAAAACGGTATAGGCGATCACAAGCCCCAACCTGGTATCGAAAAGCCCTATCGTCCTGTACATCACCACCAGCGGTATTATCACCACTATAGGCGGCAGCATCCTCGTCGATAGAATGAAAAAGAGGAGATCGTCCTTCCCTTTAAGCTCGAACCTCGAAAAGACGTAGGCCGAGAGCGATCCTATGAGCACCACCAACCCGGTGCTGATGAAGGATACGAGAAAGCTGTTAAAGAGCTGGTGTGGGAAGGAGGTTTCGCCCTCACTTGAAAAGATCCTCTTGAAATGTATGAAGGTCGGTTTGTATATCCATTTGGGGGGGATGGATAGGGCATCTATCCTGGTCTTCGTCGCCGTTGAGACCATCCAATAGACCGGGAAGAGGTAGATCACCACCAGAATTGAGAGGGATATCGTTATCATCAACCTTAAAAGCCTTTCCCTATTTCTGAAGTTCATCTTTTCACCTCGCGCTGAGTCTATTGAGATAGTGAATGTAGATGGAACTTAGTCCTATGATCATTATCACCAGGATATAGGCCAGCGCACACGACTCGCCCGTGCGCCAGTAAGAAAAGGCGACCTTATAGATGTAGTAGGGAACGGTCTGTGTCATCTCTCCAGGGCCACCTCCGGTCAATACATAGACTTTATCGAAGAACCTCAACGCATCCATACTCCTGAAGAGAAGGGCCAGAATCAGGAGGGGAGCGATATATGGAAGGGTGATGTATCTGAACTTGAACCACCATGATGCCCTGTCGATCTCAGCCGCCTCATAGAGATACCTCGGCACGGTCGAAAGCCCCGCCAGCGACATCAACAGCATGAAGGGCGTCCAGATCCAAACGTCACATATCACAAGGGAATAGAGGGCGAATTTCGGACTGCTCGTCCAAGCGATTTTGGGTAGACCAAGGAGTCTGTTGAGGAGATAATCCACGATCCCCCAGTTGGCATCGAGCATTAGCCTGAAGAATGTCCCTATGACGACAGGAGAGAACATCATCGGCAGAAGAAAGAGGGTTGTGATAAGCCCTTTGCCGTAAAACTCCCTGTTCAAAAGCAGAGCCAACGTGAAGCCGATGACGAATTCTCCGAGGACAGCCAGGGCGACATACCTGCCGGTTATGGCGAACCTCTCCCAAACCTCTCTCGATGAGAGGATATGCCTGTAATTGTTAAATCCCACAAATCTGGGCGAGCCGCCTCTCGCTGCGTTATAATCGCAGAAGCTCAACCCCAAGGACCATATCAAGGGGAAGATAACGATGAAGAGAAGGAAAAGGAAAGTTGGAATCAGGAAGATCCATTTCAACGCCCTGTCGCTAACTCTTCCCCCGATCTTATCTAACATCCTACTCCTCCGTTTAACCGCTCTCTAGGATCACTTGGCGGACACCGGCTATCGGTTAGGGGCGGAGATCTCCGCCCCTTAAGGTTATCCCTTAGTAATACCCTCTTGCCCTCAGGATCTCCTCATGTTTCTTTGCGATATCGTCCATCGCCTCCTTGGGGGTGATCTGTCCCAGGCAGGCTTGATTCAGCTTTCTGGACATATACTCGGCCATCTCGTTATACTCCGGTATCTCCCAGAAGTCCCTGAGCAGCGGCAGGCTTTCACGCACGACCTTATTTATGGGCGCCAGCTTCAAGAACCTGTCATTTTCGACCACGCGTTTATCGGGCGTTATTTGGCCGGCCTCGGCAAATTTCCACTGAGTTTCCTCCCTGAGCCACCACTCCAGGAATTTCTTACACTCCTCCTTGTAGGGTGTATAGGCTGAGATGGACATCCCCTGGCCGCCGAGCTGGACGTAGTGATGCTTTTTGCCCGAGGGATCGGTTCCAGCCGGCGATGTGAAAAACCCGATCTTATCGTGATACAGGCTCTTTTCGGGATCAAGCAGAGCGGGGTAGAAAGCTGCGTAAGTTGCGATCATAGCCACCAGCCCCTGTTGCATAGCGGTCAGCGCCTCACTAACGCTGTAATTAGCCGCTCCCTTGGGATGGTATTTGTAAAGCTCAGCCCAAAGCTTAGCCGCCTCGGATCCCGCCTCATCGTTCAGATAGCCTACCACCTTCTTCTTCTCTCTGCCGCTCCAAAGCCTTCCACCCTTCGACCAGAAAAGCCCCAGGAACTCGTCCACCAACCCGGCGGTGGCAAGCGGCGCCTGCCAGAGCGCTATCCCATACAGGTTCTTATCCGGTCTGGTGAAGAACTCGGCTATGTCCCTGATCTGCTCCCAGGTTTCGGGCACGCCGAGCTCATAGCCGTACTTTTCCTTAAACGCCGCCTTCTCCTTCGGATCATCGAACAGATCCTTTCTGTAGGCGAATAGGACGAAGTCGAGCAGTCCCGGAACGCCGTAATATCTTCCCGATCCATCCGGATACTCGCCATAGGAGCGCATCACCATATCCGGATAGTTGTTCAGGTCCACCCTCTCCTTGATCCAATCCGTCAGATCCAACAGATGTCCGCCCTCCACCGCCTCGCCGATCCACTGGCTATCGGGCAGGCAGAGGTCAAAGCTGGTCCTATGTGAGGCGAACTCGGTGAACATCTTATCGTGATACTGCGGCCATGGGACGAAGTTGCCCCTCACCTTGATCCCTGTCTCCTTGGTGAAATCCTTGGCCAATTTCAAAAGCAGATGGGCGGGCTCCCAATCGGCCCACATTATGGTGAGAGTGACATCCTCCTTGGCATATCCGAAAAGGGTAAGGGCCACCAACATGAGGAGGCCCGCTGAGACGAGCTTGAATCCCTTCGCCTTCATTTCGCCCTCCTTAATCTTCCTGCTTTCGGCAATCAGCTTTTCTCCCTTAAGCTGATCACTGAAAGCTGATTGCTGTTCAGCTTAAATCATCTCCCTTCTTCCCTCCAATGCTTTAGCCAGGGTTACCTCGTCGATATACTCCAGATCGCCGCCCACGGGAATGCCGTAGGCGATCCGGGTTACCTTGATATCCAATTTCCCCAGCCGATTGGCCAGATATATAGCGGTCGCCTGTCCTTCGGTTGTATGATTGGTTGCGATTATCACCTCCCTGATATCCTCGTTGTTAACCCTCTCGAGAAGCTCCCTTATTCTCAGATCCTCGGGTGTGATCCCCTCGAGCGGTGAGAGGGCTCCCATGAGAACGTGGTATACACCCCTATATCTGCCTGTCCTTTCCAGAGCCAGCAGGTCGTCGGGCTCCTCCACCACACAGATGAGGGAGTGGTCTCGAGTGGGATCGGAGCAGATATCACATGGATCCCTACCGATTTCGGTGATATTGCCGCATATAGAGCAATAAGTAAGGGAGGAGTGTAACTCGGCTATCGCCTTGGCCAGAGCGGAGATCTCCTCTGGGGACATCTTCATCATGTGGAAGGCCAGCCTCTGGGCGGTCTTTATACCTACACCGGGCAGCCTTCTCAGTTCATTGATGAGTCTTTCGAGCGGCTTGGGATAGTACGGCATCTCAGATCAGGCCGGGAATTCTGATCCCGCCGGTGAGCTTCTCCATCTCCTGAACCATAAGCTCCTGAGCCTTTCGAGAGGCCTCGTTGACCGCTGCGAGGATGAGATCCTCCAGCATCTCCACATCCTCGGGATCGACCACCTCGGGGGAGATCTTTATGGAGAGGATCTCCCTCTGACCGTTTGCCACGACGGTGACCATTCCTCCCCCTACGGTCGCCTCCACCGTCTTATTGGCCAGTTCCTCCTGCAGTTCCATCATCCTCTTTTGCAGCTTTTGGGCCTGTTTGATTATATTCCCCATACCTTTTGCCATTCGGTTACCTCCCCTCTAATCGCCTATCTCGACTATCTCACCTGAAAATGCATCCAAGACCATCCTCACCCCCTCGTCCCTCATCGCCTTATGATAGAGGGCAAACTGCGAGGGGGGAGCTTTCTTCTCCTCTCGGTCAGTCGGTTCTTGGACGATCACCTCCAGCCGCACCTCTTTACCGAGAAGATCCTTAAGGGTCCTGAGTATGAACTCCCTGCTTTCTGTCCTCTCCATATACTCCTTGCCGACCGAATTGGCGACGGAGATGGTTAACTTATCGCCTTGCAGTGAGACCGGACCTCCTTCCCTCATGAAGGAGTAGAGCGCCATGCTGGTCTCCTTAGCCTTTGCCAGGAGTTTCTCCCAGATCTCCCTCAGCTCATCCCCGCTCACCGGTTTTACCTCTCTCCGCTCAGCGCTTATCTCCTGAACCGGTGAGGGCTCATGAGAGAGAATTACCGGTGTTTTCATCTCCGTCGGCATCGTCTCTATCTTGGCCTCTATCTCCTCCAGCCTTTCCAGGGCCTCCTCTATCGGCACCCCGTCGCGAAGTTGACAGATCTCCACCAGAGCGGCCTCCAGGTTAAACCGCTCATATCCCAGCTCCTTGATATCCCTCTCCGTCCTCATGAGCACCTTTACGATTCGTCTCAGTCTGTCCAGCGAGACGTCAGGAACCATGGATAGCATCTCGTTCACTTTGGATCCGGACGCGTCGATGAGCTTTCTCAGATCAGGGTTGATCTTCAGCAGCATCAGATCGTGAAAAAAGCCTATCAGGTTTTTGAGACATTGGGTCAGATCGGCTCCGCTTTCGGTCAGTCCGTCGAGGGCCGAGATCGCCCCAGGGAGATCCTGTCTGAGCATACATTTCGAAAGCTCATCCATCAGATGTGCTGAGCCCAAGCCCAACATGATCGATGCGTATTCCGCTGTGATCCTCCCCTGGGCCGATGTGACCATCTGTTCGAGCATGTTCTCGGCATCGCGCAGGCATCCGTCGGCGTTACGGGCTATGAGCTCCAGCGCCTCATCATCGATGTCAAACCCCTCCGATCGGGCTAGGAATTTGAGCCTGTCGGCTATTTCATTGTAGGAGAGCCTTCTGAAGTTGAACTGAAGACATCTGGATGTGATCGTCTCCAGCACCTTATGCTTTTCGGTTGTAGCCAGGATGAATATCACGTGCTGGGGGGGTTCCTCGAGTGTCTTCAGCAGAGCGTTGAAGGCCTCAGGTGTGAGCATATGGACTTCATCTATGATGTATACCTTATATCTACAGCCGCTTGGCGAGAGTTTAACGTTCTCCCTCAGATCTCTGATCTGATCTATGCCACGGCTGGAGGCGGCATCCATCTCTATCACGTCGAACGTCCTGCCGGAGGTGATGTTCTTGCAGTTAAGACACTCGTTACACGGCTCCGGTTTCACCTGAGGGTTTTGGAGGTTAAGGCAGTTGACGGCTTTGGCCAGAATTCGGGCAACCGTGGTCTTCCCTGTCCCCCTGGGACCGCTGAAGAGATAGGCATGGGCCACTCTGCCGGTAGCCAGGGAGTTCTGTAAGGTAGTTATCACGTGATCCTGGCCGACAACCTCGCTGAACCTCTGTGGACGCCATTTGCGCGATAGAACCACATGCAATTTCATCACCGCTACAGAGGAAAGTTATAGCAATTATATCATCCTTTCCCCGATTAGGCAATGATGACCTGGGTTAACAATCTGTTAATTCACATTAACGTTCCCTGATATAGCGTGAAAGCGGCTTCATACCTGGGCTTTTGACCTCAGAAGCGCTGGATGTTTGCGAAGTTGAACATTTCGTCTCAGAGGGCTCAAGGGGGATGGTTGAAAAACCCTTATTTTACAAGGGTTTTCAATGTGCCAAACTTTGCACGATATTTGCACTTGAATTTAGAGGAAAAAATCCCGATAATAAGAGGTGAGGGAGATGGCAAGGAAAAAGATACTTCTGATAGACGATGAGCCTGAGGTCATCGAGACGGTTAAGTTCCTATTAAATCTGAAGAACTTCGATGTCGTCGATGCCAGGGATGGCGTTGAGGGGTTGACCAAAGCCAAGGAGGAGAAGCCAGACTTGATACTTCTGGACATCATGCTTCCGAACATGAACGGGTATGAGGTATGTGCCAACCTGAAGCGCGATCCGGAGACCAGCAATATACCGGTGTTGTTCCTGACCGCTAGGGATGACACGGATTCCGTCATAAGGGCTCATCGGGCGGGGGCTGATGATTATATCGTTAAGCCCTTCAGCACGACGATCCTTTTCAACAAAATAAACAGACATCTCGCTGCCAGGAAGAGAGCGGCAGCCTAATTCTAAAGTGATCAAGGAGGTAAAAGCCATGATCATCAGGAGAAGCCATAAGGGTTTCACGTTGATCGAGCTTCTGCTTGTGGTAGTGATCCTGGCGGTGCTGGCCGCTATAGCCATACCGCGTTTCTCATCCAGCGCCAAGGAGGCTAAGATTTCGGCATGTAAGGCGAACATCGCCAATATCAATACACAACTGGAACTGTATTACACGAAGAACGGCACATGGCCTGATGATTTCAGCGCTTTTCTTAACGATACCGAGTACTTCCCGGACGGACCGCCCACTTGTCCATTTGGCGACGCCTACGAGCTCGACCCGAACACCCACCGAGTCGTCCCTCATAACCACGAATAAGCTGTTCGAGAGTGTTCGGTATCTCCCTCACCCTTCCGGCCATGTGCGGATTTACCGCGCATGGCCTTTTCATCTTTTCATCAGGCTTGTCAACCGGGTTAACTTTGAGATAAAATTTGGCTGATTACGAAACGAAGGGGGGATCAATTTGCCAGGGAAGACCAGACCCAGATTGGGGGATATCCTCCTACAGGAGGGATTGATAACCGAAGCGGAATTACAGGAAGCGCTTGAGGAGCAAAGACGCACTGGAGAAAGGCTCGGCGAGATCTTAGTTAAGCAGGGATATATCACCTCAGCCCAGCTCGGCAAAGCCCTCGAAAAACAGCTCGGCATTCCCTATGTCGACCTTTCAGAGGTCAGCATACACCCTCAGGTGGCGAGGCTCATTCCTGAGGAGATAGCTCGCAAATACACCTGTATCCCCGTTAAGATCGAGAAAAACTGGCTATATGTGGCTATGTCCCCTCCGATAAGTCTAAAGACGGTGGAAGAGATAAAGCTGCAGACGGGATTGAGGATAAGGCCGCTTATAGCCACTAGGACGGAGATACTCAGGGCGATCAACCATTATTTCAGCATCGAACAGGCGACGAAGCAGGCGATCATAGATATGAGGTTCCACGAGCTGAAACCGGGCGAGGAAGAGGAGGAAGATCTGGAATCGCTGATTCGGATCGGAGAGGATCCGGTCATAGAGCTGGTGGATTCTATCATCTCAGGGGCGATTAACGCAGGGGCGAGCGACGTGCATTTCGATCCTCAATATCCTGAGATGCGCGTCAGATACCGGATAGACGGTGTCCTTCACGATGTGACCATAATTCCGAGGTATGTCGAGCCAGCTGTCATCTCGCGCATCAAGGTGATGGCCGATATGGACATAGCCGAGAGGCGTCACCCACAGGACGGCCATATCTCAATAGAAAGGGATGGCAGACAACTGGATATTCGTGTCTCGACCATACTGACGATAAACGGCGAAAAGGTGGTCATGCGAATCCTCGATAAAGAGTCGCTCAAAATCGAACTTGAGGAGATAGGTCTATCGGAGAAGGACGAAAAGACCGTCAAAGAGCTCATCAACAGACCCCACGGTATGATACTCGTCACGGGCCCAACTGGTAGCGGAAAGACCACAACCCTATACTCAATCCTACGCCGGTTTGACAAAGAGGCGATGAACATAATCACCATCGAGGACCCCGTTGAATACAGGCTCGATGGAATCAATCAGATCCAGGTCAACCCACATATAGGATTGGGGTTTGCCACCGTGCTGCGGACGATCCTCCGTCAGGACCCCGACGTGATCATGGTCGGTGAGATCAGAGATCCTGAGACGGCCGATATCGCCATTCAAGCCGCTTTGACAGGACATAGGGTCTTAAGCACCGTCCACACAAACGATGCTCCCAGCGCCGTGGTGAGGCTGACGGATATGGGAGTACAACCTTTCCTGATCGCCGCCTCCGTTACGGGTGTCATCTCACAGAGATTGGTGAGGGTTATATGCTCTGAATGCAGGGAGAGCTATAAACCGTCGAAGGATGAGCTTCTCCAGCTCGGCGTGGAGCCGGGGGAAGTCGGGGAGATAGAGCTGTATCGGGGTCGAGGGTGTAAGTTCTGCTTCCACACGGGATATAAGGGCCGAACGGGGATATTCGAGGTAATGGTGGTGGATGACGAGATACGGAAGCTGATCGTCGAGAAGGCCCCCACGGACGAGATCAGAAGGGCAGCGGTAGAGGCGGGGATGATCACCCTCCGACAAGATGCCGTGATCAAGGTTCTGAGAGGTATAACCACGCTTGAGGAGATAAACAGGGTGATCTACACCGAGGTGTGAGAATGCAGACCTTCTCATATAATGCGATCGACAGATCGGGGAAAAGGATAAGCGGGACGCTGACGGCTGAAAACGAGTCAGAGGCAAGGGCTAAGCTTAGGAGAATGGGACTGCTCGTGACGGGCATCTCAAGGATGGGTAGGCTTTCACTCTGGCGATCTGAGGGAAGGGTTAAGGTCTCAGAGCTTGCGCTGTTCACTGAAGAGCTGGCAGCGATGCTCGATTCCGGTATACCGCTCGTCAGATCGCTCGATACGCTCACGCGTCAGGTTGAAACACCAAAGCTCAAAAGGACGCTGCGTGAGGTTCAAAATGATCTGAAACGAGGGCTGACGTTTGCCGATGCACTCGGCGAGCATCCCGATGTCTTTTCCCCCTTCTATGTCAGCATCGTCAGGGCAGGGGAGGCAGGAGGGGTGCTTAAGGAGATGCTATCGAAACTCGCCAAATACTTAGAGGCCGAGGCGGAGCTCAGACGTAAGGTTCGATCGGCTCTGGCATATCCGGCCGCCGTCACCATCATAGCTTTTATCGCCGTCGCATTTTTGACGTTGTTCGTCATCCCACGATTTTCAACCGTTTACGTGAAGATCGGAGCTTCGTTGCCCTTGCCCACCATCATCCTGGTGGGCTTAAGTAAAACGGTCGGCAGATACTGGTGGGGCCTGCTCGCCTTTGGGGCCGGATCGGCTTACCTGATCAGGCGCCTCCTTAAAACGGAGAGGGGTAGAAGGTGGCTGGATAGAAATATGTTGAGGATACCCTTTTTCGGCGAGCTCAGCCGCAAGACGATCACATCGAGGTTTCTCAGGATCTTCGCAGCCCTTATAAATAGCGGGATACCTATAAGCGACTGTCTCGACGTTATAGATCAGGTCTTCCAAAATTCGATCATAGCTGAGCTGATCGCAAGGCTTAAAAGGAACGTCACAAGAGGTGGCGGGATAACCCCCGTTCTGGTCGAAAGCCGCATCTTCTCGCCGGTCACCATACAGATGATCTCCGCCGGCGAAGAGATGGGCGAGCTGGGTGAGATGCTGGATAAAAGCTCCGATTTCCTGGAGCGAGAGGTGGATGTGACCGTCAAAAGGATGGTAAACACCCTTGTGCCGGCCCTGACGCTGATATTGACGGCCATTATCGGATTTATCGTTATGGCCATCTATCTTCCGATGTTCGACATAATGGGGAAGATATCGAGATGAAAGGGTTTACACTCATAGAACTGATGGCGGTTATGATGATAACCGCCGTCCTAATGGCAGTGCTTATACCGAGATTCAGCTCAGATGTGCTGTGGAAGGTGAAAAGCTATTCCGCTGCGAGGAAGATAGCTTCATATCTCATCTATACCCGCTCGTTGGCTATAAACACCTCTAAGGATCATAAGATAGACTTCGTGCCTTCAGAGGGGCCTTTCGCTAAGTTTGAGATATGGAAGGAGTTCGAGGGGGGATGGGTTAAGGTCGAAGAGGGAGACCTGCCGGAGGATGTCAACATCACGGGCGACTCGCAGTTCATCTTCCAGTCTCTCGGTGGGGCGGTCTCCGGCGGTGAAATCCATGTGGTCAAAGGTGAATACCATTACGTCGTGGACGTCGATCCTATTATCGGCAGGATAGAGGTGAGGGAGGAATGAAGGGTAAGAGCGGTTTCACACTCATAGAGGTCCTGATCAGCACCATCATAATCGGTGTCGCCATTATACCCATATCCAGGGCGATGATCACCCTGCTGGAGGCGAAGGTTATCTCGGAGAGGATAACCAAGACCGCCCTATTAGCTAAGAAAAAGATCGAAGAGGTTAAGCTCTCGGCCATCAATAGCTTCGATGTCAACTATACCGATTCGGGGACGTTCCCTCCTCCTGACGACTCATATCGATACTCGGTTTGGGATGACGAAGATCCGGAGATGAAAACGATCTCGACGACCGTGTGGTTCGATGAGGATGGAGATGGGAAGAGGGATGACGATGAGATATTCACAAGGCTTGATACTAGGTTGTCCAGACGCGATTGAGGTGATGAAAAATGAAGAGAGAATCAGGCTTCACGCTGTTTGAGATCCTGCTTGTGGCAACTCTGTTGGGCATAATCGTTGCCGTGATAGTGCCGAACCTAGGCGTAGGATTTCGGATATGGAGTTCGACCGGCGAATCCATGGAGATAATCCAGGATTCCAGGATAACGCTCCAAAAGATGATGAAGGACATAAGAAATGCGGAGGAGATAACCGATATATCCTCAGAGAGCATATCGCTGATAGATGAAAACGGCGACTCCATAGACTACGGTCTCTTCTATTCCGATGGGGAGCCTTATCTGGGATATTCCCTGAACGGATCGGAATGGTCTAAACTGACGGGACCGTTGGATTGGATTCAGATGGAGTATTATGATCAATCTGGAGAGCCGACGGATCAACCATCGCTTGTCCGATCGGTTAAGATCTCCTTTTCGGTGGGGGGCAACGAGTTCTCCTCGAATGTCTATAGGCCGACGGGTGAGGAGATAGATTCCGATTCCCCATCGCCTTTCCCCACATATGCTATCACAGCGGGTACCAAAAAGGTCGAGCTGAAGAGCAACTCAGCGGTGCTCGGGTCGAACGGAAGCGTCAGGGCCAATTGTGATATCACGTTGAAGAACAACGTATATGTGGCTGGAGACGTGATAAGCGCCGGGGTGTGTACGCTGGTCGGCCATCCCATTGTGGATGGTACGGTGCAGAGCTACGCAGGGGAGATCGATATCCCCGTTCTCGATCCCTGGGCCCTCCAGGATCAAGCTCAATACGTGCTCAGTTCGGATGGGAAGGTCTACGATGACGAAGGAAATCTGGTGGGAGAGGGGGAGCTCGGACCATGGAAATTCAAAGGAGGAAAGAAGAAAAAGTGGGAGTTGAAATCAAAAGGCAAAAAGGGGAGTAAGGAGTGTAACGGGATATACTTCGTCGAGACGGATGTGGATATATCGGGTAACGTGTACGGAATGGCTACGGTGATCTCAACCGGAGAGATAAAGACCTCAGGAACCGTCGCCCTGGAGACGGCCACAGAGGAGGGCTACCTTCTGGTCGCAGCCAAGAAGATCAATATCTCCGGATCAGGGATCTACGAGGGGATCGTATGGGGGAAAAAGGTCGAGCTGAAAGGTAGCGTCCTCGTGAAAGGCGCTCTGATAGGCGATGAAGAGGTAAAGACATCAGGATCGAGCGCGGTGAAATTCAATGGAGAGTATCAGATCCCCGGAGCAGGGGAGGCAAAACTTCATATTCTGTCGTGGGATGAGGAGTGAAGAGGGGGTCGCCTTGGTGCTTGCCCTCTTTGTGGCGGTGATCGTTTCCGCCATGGTGGTCTCGATGCTCGATTTGACGACCACCGACCTGAAGGTGGCCAGGAACCTCCAGGAAGAGTTAAAGGCGTATTACATCGCCGAGGCGGGAGCTGAGACAGCCATAAGGGAACTCAAGGATGACATCAACTGGAGCGATGGGTTTGAGAACGTGGAGTTCCCCCCTGGCTCCGGAGGGAGCTTCACCGTTACCATCTCACATCCCGATAGTTCGCTTATAGAGGTGACCTCAGTCGGCAAAATAGGTGAGACGAGCAAAACCGTTAAGGTTACGCTGAGGGTTGAATGATGCCCGGCAAAGGGGTGGGCCTTTACATAGGAGCAAAATCCATATCGGTGGCCCAAGTTGAGAACAGATCCGGTAGGGCAGTCCTTCAGAAGCTCGCCATCGCTGAAACACCCCCTGACTCCATAGACCGTGGGATCATAACGGATGCCGAATCGATCGCTATAAGCCTGAAGGAGATATGGGAGGGAGAGAAGATCGAGGGCAAAAGGGTGGGACTAGCTATGCCGGCGGTAAACCTGATCATAAGATCCATGACACTGCCCAGAATGTCAGAGAACGAGGTATATGAAGCTCTGAGGACCGAGGTGGAGGGATATGCCGTCATATCAGGCGCGGAACCGGTTCTCGACTGGAAGGTTATCCCTGAAAGCGCGGAGGGGGCCTTTAACACCTTTGACGTTTTGTTTGCGGCAACCACGGCTGAAAACGTGCTTCAATACCTCTCCCTTCTGAGAGAAGCGGGATTAAGGGCGGGATTCGTCGACGTTTTGCCCTTGGCGATGGCCAGATCGTTTGCGTCCTCCGATCTGTTAAAACCCGATTCCCCCTTTAACATCGTCGTAGTAGTCGACTCGGAAATCACAACGGCTATAGCCTTCTACCATGGCTTCCCCAGCTTCGCTCATACGATCGAGGTGGGCTCTCAGGATATATCCAAAGGGGTGGATGAACTGGCCTATGAGCTCACCTTATGCTGTAATTTCTATAGAAACGATTACCCCGACGAGGAGATCTCGAATCTCTTCCTGGCGATGGATTCACCGGATTATGAGAGGGTGTTGAAGGATCTGGAGGACAAAACCGAGGAACAGATAGCGGGGGTGAATCCGTTCGCCAACATAGATGAGGTGGAGTGCCCCACCGAGATAGCCGAGAACAACGTGCTCTCATGCTCCGTCGCCATAGGATCGGCTTTGAGAGAGGTTGGCCTTGGCCCTGATGTCGCTGAACTTAACCTTATGCCCCGTTCGGTCCTGACGAGGGCGCATCTTAAAAGGCAGCTCATGGAAGCTGGCGTTCTTATGGCAGGCATATTGATCCTAGGCCTGGGGATCGGCGGTGCTCTGGATATGAAGGTAAACTCCACCCTCAAGGAGAAGGCCATCTTGCAGCAGAAAATGTCCCAGCTCGACGAACAGTCGCTCAAGAAGGTGATCGAATTACAGAGGAAAACGAATGAACTTCGCGACAGAACCGTCCGATATAGGGATATGCTGGAGAACTTAAAGATATCGAGCCAACATGAGCTGCTTGACTATATACGTTCGGTCATACCTAAAGACTCATGGCTCGAGAGGGTTAGCTACGATGAGGATGGCGGGATATCCCTAGATGGATACTCCTTCTCGGAGGATTCCGTCTTCCTATTCGCCGATATGCTGAGACTGCTTTCAGCCGAGGGGCAGGTGAACATATCGGTGCAGAGGGAATCATCCCTCGTTAATTTCCACATGGAGTTGAAAAGGAGACGGGGATGAGGCTAAGCACGACCAGAAACGAGAGAAGACTCATAATGATCGCCCTCCTCTCCATAGAGATGCTGTTCATATATCTCCTTATCCTCAAGCCAAAGTTGATCACCCTGAAAAGCGCCAAGATCGGCTTAAGTTCCCAGATCAAACTTTACGAGGCCAAGAGGGAAAAGGCGAATCTGCTCCCACAAGTCGAGAAGGAGTACCTCAGCGTTCGTGATGAATATCTATCGGTTAAGAGCCGGTTTTTCACGGCAGCGGAGCTGGAAAATTTCGTCAAGACCTTCTCCAGCCTCGCTAGGAGCGCTGGGGTGTATTTGGTCGGAATACAGCCCTATCAGAGAATTGAGCCGGGCAGGAGAGGGATAAAAAAGGAGGAAACACCGAAGGATCTGGGAAGACAGAGGCTTCAGATCACCGTGAGAGGGAGATATGATAAGCTGCTGAATTTGATTTCGCAGATCGAATCCGACCCAAAGGCGATCATAATAGATCAGATGAACATCGCCCGTCCATCCGGTTCGAAAAAACAGATTGAGCTGACCATGATCGTATCGCTGTATTGGATTAAGCAGGAGGTAGAGGGGAAAGGATGAGATTGAATCTGAGGATGATCACCCTGATAGCCTTTTCCGTCCTTATCCTGGTGTTCGCCATTCTCATCAGATGGGTATTACCTCCGGAGAAGGCCGTCAAGAAGATTCAAGAAAGGTTGGGGACGAATGTGATATCCGCCGTCCAAAAGAGGCTGAATTCGATCGAGGATCAGAAAGCCACCTTAGATGAGAGCTCTAGGTCGAAGAGATTGTTGAAAGTTGAGGGGATCTCCAGGGCACTCCTGGGCAGGGATAATCCGTTTGAACCGTTGTCCGAGGTTCCGAAGAACTGGATCCCCCTGACGCCTCCTCCGGAATCCAAAGAGATCGTTCGAGCTTCAACGCCTGCCACAACGACTCGTTCGACGAGACGGACAAGCGGCGGTGGATCTCGATCCCCCTCCACAAGTTCTAAGAAGGTGAAGGAGATTTCGCCGCCGAAGATCGAGCTGAAAGGTATCCTCCTCGGCACCCCCAAAATGGCCATCCTCGACGTCGATGGATCGACGGTGATCCTGGCCGAAGGGGAATCACTCGGTGACATACGGATGGCGAGCGTAGAGGGGGATAAGGTCACTCTGAGCTATAGGAGTAAAAAGATCAGCTTGAAAATGCAGGAGATCCCAATTCAGCAGGTGAAAGAAAAATGAAAAGGATAGCCGTTATCTCATTGATGATCCTCATTCTCTCCATATCGGCTCAGGCGACTCAAGCTATAAGAAACTTGGAGTATTCTATAAACCCCGGTGGAGTCACGATCTTCATCCATGTGAAACAGGCCCAATCGGTTCAAGTGAAGGCGATTCAGTCGGCGGAAAAGATCGACTTCAACTTGAAAGGGGTAACTGGACCGGATTTAAAATTGCCGATATCCGGTTCAGATCTGATTAACTCCGTTCAGATGAGCGGATATGGGCCATCGACTGTAAGGCTCTCTTTAAGCCTTCTTCGTCCGATCGGTTATCGCGTGGAGAAAAAGGGCGAATATGTTAAGCTGGATCTCTTCCCGGCCGTCGGCGAAGCAAAACCGGTTAGACCTGCTCCGTCCGTCGGGCCTGCCAAGCCATCGGCCGCACATATGAAGGTACAGCCCCCCAAGGCGAAGCCACCTCAAGTGAAGCCGGAAAATCTCATATCGATGGACGTTCGGGATGTCGATCTGAGAGATCTGCTGAGGGCCCTCGCCAAGCAGGCTGGGATAAACGTCATAATGGACGAGTCGGTTCAGGGGAAGGTCAGCGTCATACTCAGGGACGTCACGCCTATCGAAGCGATAGAGGAGGTTCTTACAAGTGCGGGATACTTCTTCGAGAAGGTCGATGGATATATCAGACCGACCAAGATGACCAAGCCCGAACTGGTCAGGTTGAAACACGCCGATGCCTCAGCACTCAAAACGATCTTATCACCCCTAGCGAGCTCCCCTGATCAGGTACAGGCCGACCCGAACACCAATTCCATTCTCCTATCGGGTTCCCCGGATGAGATCGAAAGGCTGAAGGGGATTATCGAAAGGTTGGACGTCGCCCCGGAGAACAAGGTGCTGAGACTTTTCAAGCTTTCCAACGCTTCGGCCAAGGGAACAGCCCAGGTTATATCCGGGTTCCTATCGAAGTCCGGTAAGGCTGTAGCCGATGAGACCACCAATTCCATAGCAGTACTGGATGCGCCGGGGGTGGTGAGCATAGTCGAGGATCTGATAAGGCGTATAGATAGCATGGCTCCCACTCCGGAGAAACCGGAGGCGGAAAGGCTGAGGACGGAGGTCTTTAGGCTGAGGTATGTCGATGCTGCCTCGCTGCTTGAGAGCATCAAGGACATGCTCTCGTCGGAGGGCAGAGCCCAGGCCTTTTATCCCCAACGCTCCATGATAGCACCGCTTGAGAGGGAAAGCCAGGGAGGGATAAGATATGTCAGAACTGAGGTGAGATCGGGGACTGGGACGAAGGGCGAAACCGGCAAACAGGTGAAGTGGTCTGACACGCTAATCGTGACCGATACACCCCAGGTCATCGATAGGATAAAGGAGGTCATTCGCAAGCTTGACGTTAAACCCCAGCAGGTCCTGATAGAGGCGAGGATCGTGGAGATATCGGTCGATAAAACCGGTGAGCTGGGAATACAATGGCAGGCATATCATCCAGAGAGCAAATCGTTGGTCAAGTTCTCCCCCTCCAGGGTGTCCCTTTCATCGGGCGTCCAGTTGGGGATGATATCGACGAAGCTGCTGGATCAGATCATGGGAACGATACAGGTGCTTGAGACCGAGGGTAAAGCCAGGATACTGGCCACCCCCAGGACGACCACCTTGAACAATGAGCTGGCGCAGATCATCGTCTCGGATAGGATCCCTATAACCACCGTATATGCCTCCGAGAGGTTTACGACGACGAGCTATGAATATCTGGACGTTGGGATAAACTTAACCGTTATCCCTCATATAAGCGATGATGGTTACATCATCCTTGAGGTTAACCCACGCATAGATTCGATCAAAGGGACCGTCACCGAGGCGGCGCCACCTGTGATCTCGTCCCGCGTGGCCCATACGAGGGTTGCCGTGAAGGATGGTGAGACCTTAGTGATAGGTGGGCTGATGAAGGAGGAGAGGAGCGAGAGCAGCTCTCACCTCCCCATCGTCGGCAACCTCCCTCTACTCGGATGGATCTTCGGCTCCAGGGAAGGCGTGAAGCGTAAAACGGATCTGATGGTCTTCATCACGCCCAAGATATTGAAGTGAAACCTGCGGAGCGGTTGAAAGTTAATGGGGGTTGTGTTAAAATCTTATATCAGACGACACCCGTTAAACTTCGATAATCGCCGGAAGGAACGGAGGTTGACATCATATGGCTGGCCATTCGAAATGGGCTCAGATAAAGCATAAAAAGGCGGCGATGGACGCCAAGAGAGGTAAGCTCTTCACGAAGCTGATAAGGGAGATAACCGTTGCAGCGCGTCAAGGCGGCGGGGATCCCGAGGCCAATCCCAGGCTTAGAACGGCCATCGCTAACGCCAGGGCCAACAACATGCCCTGGGATAACATAGAGAGGGCCATAAAGCGCGGAACGGGCGAATTGGAGGGCGGCGCATCTCTTGAGGAGGTCTCCTATGAGGGATACGGTCCGGGAGGCGTTGCGTTATTGATCGAGGCGGTCACGGATAACCGAAACCGGACGACGGCCGATATCCGTCATATCCTTTCCCGAAACGGCGGGAGCCTCGGCGAAAAGGGTTGTGTCTCGTGGATCTTCGACCGAAAGGGATTGATAGTTGTGGACAAGGAGGGGACGGATGAGGAGGAGTTGTTCATGATCGCCGTCGATGCGGGGGCTGAGGATGTCCTCGATGAGGACACGACCTTTGAGGTCTACACAAACCCGGAGGATTTCGAGCAGGTTCGAAAGGCGATCGAGGAAGCAGAGTTCAAGATAAGCAGGGCCGAGCTGACGATGGTGCCGAAAACCACCGTCCAGGTGCAGGGTAAGGAGGCCGAACGGCTCATCAGATTGCTCGACGCCCTTGAGGATAACGATGACGTCCAGAAGGTCTACTCGAACTTCGAGATGCCGGATGAGCTACTTGAGGCGGCTGAGGCCGCGTGATATAGATGATCATCATGGGAGTCGATCCGGGGATATCCGTCACCGGATACGGCGTGATCAGCTTCCAGGATAACACCCTGAAAGGCCTCTGCTACGGGGGGATAAGGACCGATCCCGATCTCCCCATGCCGCGAAGACTGAAAAGGATATACGATGCCCTGATCAAGGCCATCCGAGAATACCGCCCTGATATACTCGTCGTAGAGGAGTTGTTCTTCAACCGGAACGTCAACACGGCCTTTGCCGTCGGCATGGCGCGGGGTGTGGCGCTATTGGCGGCGGAGATGGAGGGAGTACCGATCAGTTCTTATACCCCTCTTCAGGTTAAACAGGCTGTGGTCGGATACGGCAGGGCGAGTAAAAACCAGATCCAACAGATGGTTAAGGTCTTACTTGGCCTTGGAGAGGTTCCCACTCCGGATGATGCCGCCGATGCGTTGGCCTTGGCCATATGCCACGCCAATTCACATCGCCTCTCCCAGATGTTGAATCACGTTTGATCCCCCTCCTTAAAGACACCTATCGATCTGTATTTCTTATATCTCATCTTTATGAGCTCATCCACGTCGTACTGAAGCAGATCCTCGAGATGTCTTTTGATGGCCCTGCCGACGCGCCTTATAGCGAGGTCGGGGTTTCTGTGTGCCCCTCCCAACGGCTCACGGATCACCTCATCCACGATCCCAAGCTCATATAGGTCGTCCGCTGTCAGCTTCAAACCTTCAGCTGCCTCAGGGGCGTGTTCGCCCTGATCCTTCCATATGATTCCGCTGCAGGCCTCAGGGGGGCAGACGCAGTAGATGGCATATTCCATCATCAACACCCTATCCGCCATGGCAACTCCCAGCGCCCCGCCACTGCCGCCTTGGCCTATTACGACGGCGATAAACGGGGTTCTGAGCTGAGACATATGATAGAGGTTCTCGGCGATAGCCATCGCCTGTCCCCTCTCCTCGGCTTTAGCGCCTGGGTGAGCTCCGGGCGTGTCCACAAAGCTTATCACAGGTCTGCGAAACTTCTCGGCCAGCTTCATCAGCCTCAAAGCTTTGCGATACCCATCCGGATGCATATATCCGAAGTTGACCAAAACCCTTTCCTCGGTGGTTCTTCCCCTCATCTGTCCAAGGTACACGATCGGATATCTCCCGAACCATCCTAGCCCACCTACGATCGCCTTATCGTCCCCAAAGAACCGGTCGTTCTGCAGATCGATCCTGTCCGATATCAGTCGATCGATGTAATCTATGGATTGCGGTCGTTCCACCTTTCTGGACAGATAAACCTTCTGCCATCGGGTGAGATTGCCGAAGGTACGCCTCTTAATTCGAAGCAGATCCCTTTCAAGTTGGCTGATACTCCTTGAAAGATCCAACTCGTTCCGCTGGGCGAACTCCTTCAGCTCTCGGATATGCCTCTCAAGCTCTTCTATCCTTCTCTCGAAATCTATCTCCTGCATCCCTCATACCCTCCTGATGCTTCTTCTGACGAACATCTTCCCGGGCTGTTGGCCGACCAGTCCTTTCAGCTCAAGCATCAGCAGTATGCTGGATACCTTATTGGGCGGCATATTCACGCTGGCGGAGATCTCATCTATGTGCATGGGAGTGAACGGGATAACATCCAAGACCATCCTCTCCTCATCCTCTAAATCGACGGGAATTTTATCCTGTGACGGGATTTCCCGTTCGAGTTTCACCTTGGGTATGTTAAGTACGTCCAGGAGATCATCCACGCTTTCCATCAAGGTGGCTCCCTCCTTGATCAACCTGTGGGTTCCTTTGGAGCAGCGCGAGAATATACTTCCCGGCACCGCCAGCACCTCCCGTCCCTGTTCAAGTGCGAAGTCGGCTGTGATCAGGGCGCCGCTTCTTTCATCTGCCTCGACCACTATCGTCGCTAGAGACAGCCCGCTTATGATCCTGTTTCGCCTTGGGAAATTAACGTCCACAGGGGGAGTGGTCATGGGGAATTCGGATATCAGAGCTCCATTTCGGCTTATCTCCTCCGCCAGATCGGCGTTCTCCCTGGGATAGATGTTTAAAAGACCGCTGCCGAGCACGGCTATCGTTCGACCTCCATTCTCCAGGGCCGAGCGATGTGCTACGGTATCTATACCCCTAGCCATGCCGCTGACGACTGTAAACCCCTGTTGGACGATCTCCCTCGTCAGCCTGGAACAGGCATCCCTGCCATAGGTGGTTGCCCTTCTGGTTCCCACCACCGATACGGCGAACTTATCGTCTGGATTCAGTTCACCCCTGATGAAGAGTATCGGTGGTGGATCGTAGATGTGAACCAAATTTGGGGGATATCCTTCTTCGCCAAGGGCGACCGTCCGACATTCTGAGCTCCTCACCAGTTTGAGCTCCCTCTCGAGCCGTCTGAGAATCGACCTGGATGATCGTCCCCTCAACAGTTTCTCGCATATCCGAGGGGGAAGCGCCTCTCTCAGCTCCCCCTCAGATGCCTCGAGGCCCGCCTGAGCCGAACCGAAGTTCTCCCTCAACCTTCTGATCACAGCGTTCCCTATACCTGGTATCAGGCTGAGATGTATCAATGCCTCATGTTCCGGCGAGGGATGCATAGCCTGATCTATTTTTTGGATTTCCCCTCCGAAGGGGGTTCTATCTTCTTGTAGACCTCTATCTCGGCGATCCTCCTTATGCCCTGCCGCGGCTCAGCGCCTCCTCCCTGGTGTGCCCTTGTACCTCTGGCGAGGTTTATCGTCTCAGCCTCCTTACCTCTAACCCGATATGCCCTTGGAATTCTGATTCTGAGCTTGGTCGTTTCGACCGTCGGGAAGGTGACCGTGCATATCTGACGTCTGTTGTAATCGACGTGCTTGACCTTCTTCCACCCCTTATCGGTGTAGACCTCGACGTCGAACTGGACGATCGGCTTGGGCGCCTTAATCACCACTTTACTTATCTCCTGCGGTTTCCTCCACTCTATCGTGGCCTGGGTATATTTATCGAGTTCGGCCATCTTCTCGGCGTCGAGCACCTCTTGCATCGGGGCCGTCTCACCTTCCGTGTAGACGTTTTCATCGTTGAAAGCGGGATCGGTAGCCCTTCCAAACGGGGCGAGATTTTGGCTCCACTGTGTTTGGGCCAGGCATCCCATCATGAGGATCGACATCGCCAAGGCGATCGCCGAGGGCAAAACGGCGTTTAGGGATTTCATCTTCAAGGCACCTTGTCGACCAAGCTGTATCGAACGGATACAGCTTGAGCTGGGCTATTTGTCATCCGCCTTTTAAAGACAGCCGAGTCCCAGCAGGCGGAATTTCGGCTGCCGTCGGAGTTTATTTTGCCGGCTCGAGGAGGTCCTCAAGCTCCTCTTTGACCTTCTTCTCCTCCTTCTGAGCCGCTGCGACTTTTGATTCCTCAGGTGAGGCGAAGCCGTAGAGCTCTATCTCCTGAATTATCGCCTGCTCTCCCTCTCTGCCCCTTCTTCTTCTGATCATCTTCCTATCCAGCCTTCCGGTTTTGATGGCACCTACCGAGATCATGATCTTATCGGTGCGCACGGAGGTCATGACGATGATCGGGTTTCCTTTGACGCTTTTGACGTCTTTGATCTGTTCCCATCCGTTGCCCCTATCGGCCCAGATCGAGAAGGTTTGAAGGTTCGGGCTATAGATCACGATCTTGTGGATCATCTTGGGCTCCGGCAACTTAACGACCGCCTTGGGATAGAAGCTCTCAGCCACGGTCTCACCTGAGGTTCTCAGATCGCCGTCGACCATCTTCGGATCGGTGGCCTCCACTCCGGGAAGACGGGCGTAGTTTTCGCTCCATTGTTGTCCGGCTGCGACGGTGCTCACCATATCCTTTATGGTAGCACAACCGCCGAGGATAAAGGTAAATATGGCGGCGATCATCACGAACGTCAGACATATCCTGATCATTTTAACTCAACCTCCACCACGATGACGTCGGAGTCCCTATCGGCCCCGACAGCTAGTATTTCTCCCTTTGAATCGGCTACGACGCTCTGGCCGCCGTATATATACCCCGTCCACGGGCCGTGTGTTATCATGCCAACAAGGTCCGTTCCGATGACAGGGGCACCGACCGATAGAGCGGCTCTGCTGACGGTTCTTCTGAGGCTTTCACCGTGTTGAGGCCAATTCTCCTTCGGCGCTGCCCACCCATATGGCACCACCAGGAGATCCGGGCTTTTATCTCGCATGCCAGCTAGGATCTCATCCTTAAACGTGTCGGCACAGATGAGAAGGCCGATCCTGCCGAGATCGGTGTCAACAGCCTCAATTCGGTCTCCGGGCGTATACGGCGGATTCATCAGATGGGAGAGTATGTTCATCTTACGATGTTTAAGCAATATCCTCCCGTCAGGACCTATCAGCACCGCTGAGTCATATAACCTCTCTCCATCCTTCTCGGCCAGCCCGACGCACAACATCGCATCGTATCTCTTCGCCAGTTCGCTGAGTCTATCGGCGCTATCGCCCGGAATCGGATCCGCCAATCGATGAGCATCGGGATTAACCCATCCCAGAAGACATGTCTCCGGAAAACAGGCCAGATCAACTCGTCCAGCCCTATCAAGGGCATGTTCGATCCTGACGAAGTTTCCCTCTTTATCCCCATCTATGCAGAATATCTGTGAAACGGCGACCTTGATCACTCTATCTCCCATTCTCCAGATCCTCCAGTTCCAATTTTAACCCTTGATCGCGCTTGTGTCAAGTCCGCCGCGTTAACTCACATGAAATATTACCGAGTGGTATGCTGCCACCGGCTTAACGCCGTCGGTTGACTCGGGGGGGGTTTGATGCTAAACTTTTCACGTCTGAAAACAACTGGGAGGGACAACATGCCTTTCTGTCCGAAATGTAAGGCTGAGTACGTGGAGGGGATCAAGGTTTGCCCCGAATGTAATGTAGAACTTGTGGACGAACTCCCCGAGGAGAAGGTCGAGCTCATCCACTGGGAAGTCGTCAGAAAGGTGCCTAACGAAATGGTGGGAAATATGCTAAAAGCGCTTCTCGAGCAGGAGGGGATAACCGCTAAGGTGAAAGGGTTGACGATCCCCTGGTTCGACGGCATAGAGGGATCATCATGGTCCGAATACCAGTGGGGAGAGCTCATAGTACCCAGAGAGCAGCTCGAAAAGGCGAAGGAGATCGTGGAGGAATACATGCAGGGGATAGAGGAAAAATAGCCATGCGTAGGAATCTCGCTCTCATCCTTCTATGTCTCACCCTGATGCTATGTTCAGTTAGGCTTGGTAGCTCCGCCGAGGAGTATAGGATCAGAGCAGGGGACACGCTTTCCATCTTCGTGCTCGGCCATGAGGGGTATAACCTGACCATACCCGTCAGGGCCGATGGGAAGATCTCCTATTTTTATGGCGATCTCCAGGCCGCTGGTCTAACGGTGGAGGAGCTTTCGGAGAGGATAAGGGAGAGACTGAGGTTCTTCAAAAACCCGGAGGTTCTGATCAGCGTTCAACCTATGGGAAACGAGATCTTCGTCTTCGGGGCCGTGCGAGTGCCGAACAGATATATCCTCCGATCGGAGAGGATCTCCGCCCTCAAAGCAATCGCCATGGCTGGGGGGTATGATGATGAGAAAGCTGAGCTCGAGTCGGCGCTGATCGTAAGATCGAACGGCGATATTGAGAGGATCGACCTCAAAAGGATGCTCGCCGGGAAGGGTATGATGGCCTATCTCTCCCCCGGCGACAGCCTGTATGTGCCCGAGATGAAACAGGTTAAGGTGAGCGGATACGTTATACAGCCCGGCTCGTATAGGGTCAAAGGCCCCATCCCACTGGCATCGGCTCTCGCCATGGCCGGCGGACCGGTTCAGGGTGAGGCTAACCTCAGGAAGGTGATCATCTTCAAATCGGATGGAAGCGAGAGAGAGGTGAGGATAACGGACGAGTTCTGGACGAGGGCAAGTCCTAAGCTTTACCCGGGCGATACGCTCTATGTGCCGAGCGCTTACAGATACGATGAGGTGAATATCCTAGGATACGTTCGGAATCCCGGCTCATATAGGGTGAAAAGGGAGGTTACGATCTTTGAAGCGCTCGCCCTTGCGGGCGGTGCTCTGGACAAGGCCGACCTGGGCAGCACACGGATAATCCATCCTGACGGGAGGATAACCGAGGTGAACATCAAAAAACTCTACGAAAACCCCGACACATCGATCAAGTTGTATCCGGGCGATACGCTCTATATCCCAAGGGGATTCGAGATCAACTGGGCTATGGTCTTGACCGTTCTTTCGATTATATCTATGACTATCACTCTTCTGAAAAGGTAAACTCATCACATCGAGAGGGCGTTACACGATTTTGGTTGTGGCCCTCGAAGAGGCCCACCGGATGAAAAGGGGTAAAAGGGAAAAACTTCTTCATATCGAGGAATTTCCGGACGATGAGGAGCTCGTTGAGAGAATCAAGCAGGGCGATGAGAAGGCTTTCGAGATCCTGATGACGAAGCACAAGCGAAGGGTGTTCATGATAGCGTTTCACAGCACGAAGAACTATGAGGACGCAGAGGACATAACTCAGGAGGTTTTCTTCCGGGCCTATAGATCGATACCCAGCTGGGAGCCCAGAGCTAATTTCTCAACTTGGCTTTACAAAGTCACGACCAATCTGTGTATAGACTATCACAGGGCCAGGGTACGACGGAGGATGGAGTCGGTGGACGATGAGGAGTCGAAATTACCTGATTTGAGAGCCGAGGATCTGGCTAGCGATCCGGAGAAGGTGACCGAGGAGAATGAGATCAGAAGGATCATAAACAAAGCGATTGAGGAGAACCTATCGGGCAGGCAAAGAGATGCTTTTATCCTATATCATTACGGTGGGCTTCAGGTTAAGGAGGTGGCTGAGGTGCTTGGTGTCGCCGAGGGCACGGTTAAGATGCACCTCTTCAGGGCCATGACGAAGCTGAGAAAAGCCCTTAAACCTCTGAGGGATAAGGGCGAGATTTGAAGGCGGGGGCCAAAATGGGTGATTGTCGAAAGATTGAGCCGCTCCTTGTGCTTTACATTTACGGCGATCTCTCCCAGGAGGAGAGAAGGGCGGTCGAGGAGCACGTGAGGATATGCCCCAAATGCGCAGGGGAGCTTGAGGAGACGGAGGAGACCGCCTCCCTGATTCAGCGGGCCGTGTCGATTGAGATGGATCTCGCCTCAGATCGGCTTGAGGATCTGGAGATGAGGGTCTATCGAAAGGTGGCATGGCAGGCGATAAGGGAGAATGACAGGATGAGTTGGTGGCGGACGATATGGCGTCCGTGGGCTCAGGTCGCCTCCGCCGCTGCCGCTCTGGTGTTGGGGATTTACATCGGCGCCTCATATATCTCATCCTTACATCCGGCTCAAAATCAACCCCAGATCGTTCAGATCGCTGATCCCAATGAGTGTATCCGTAAAAGGCTCCAGAGGTTCGCCGATGAGAGCGCCATGAAGAGGTTAGAGAACGCCAGGGTGATAAACTACATCCGCGGCGACTCCTGGTCGGCGTGGGGGGAATATCAACAGGTCATACATGAAAACCCCGATAGCTACCTTGCGACGGTGGCTATGGAGGAGCTGGCCCAAGCGGGATATAAGCCATGATACGTAGAGCGACCTTGGTGCTGATCCTCATCCTAGCCGCTGGTTCCACTGCATACTCACGTAATGAGGCATCGTTCGATGAGGGGATCGCCAACCTCATAGATTCCGGCCGATATGATGAGGCGATCTCTAAGCTTCAATCTCGCCTTAAATCGATCAGGGATAAAGAGCTGGTCGCCGACACCTTGTTTCAGATCGGCGATATATACTACAAATACCTTCACGACTACCCCAAAGCGCTTGAGATATACCGCAAAATCGAGAGGTTGAACGACGGAAGCCCTGGGGAGACCTACGTGGCTTTAGCCAAGATGCTTGAAGCGGAAGTTCTATGCAGAACGGGTGAGTTCGAAAAGGCGATCGATATCTACAGGGATATATCCCGAAACTATCCATCCGGGACGCTCTATCACAGGGTAGCCCGTCAGAAATACCTCAACATCCAAAACGCCCTCAAGAACCTGAGGGAACAACGAAAGATAATAGGGAAGGTTCAGGGTACGCCCCTTGAGGTGCAGCTACATCTCCAAATGGCAGAGCTGTTCAAATCCGACCTAAATCGGCCTGAGAAGGCGATAGAGGAGTATAGGCTGATAGCCGAGAGGTTCCCCACAAGCCCCGCCGCTCCGGAATCGCTGTGGTGGGTCGGTTACCTCTATGCCTCATTGAACATGCCTGAAAAGGCGATCTCAGCCTATAGAGAGGTGATGGAGCGATACCCGGCCAGTAAGTTCGACGCTGAGGCCATCTTCCAGATGGGCAGGCTTTACATGTCGCTAGGCAATTACAGGGAAGCGGCGGATGCGTTTGAAAGGCTTATAACGACCCGACCGGCTTTCTGGAAGCTCCCCGCAGCTTTCTACTGGCTTGGGATGTGTTACGAGAAGATGGATGAGTACGGTGAAGCCATAGATTCACTTAAGGCCTTCACGAACGTTTACCTCAGCAGACAGGAGCACATCATCTGGGCCGGAGATATAGGCAAGCATAGCGAACCTAAGCTCAAAATAGAGACCGAAATGACGGCGAAGATCCATCAGCTTGAGCTCAAGCTGCCCGAATCCCTCTGGAGGAGGGCATCCTGCGCTATGAGGGAGGGAAGGTTTTCACAGGCCGCGGGATTGTTCAGGAAACTGATCAGCCTTTTCCCTGATAGCCCCTACTCCGCCGAGGCTCTCTCAATGCTGCCCAAGGCTGAGATGATGGCGGAGGTTCAGGAGTGCCGCAGGATAATAGATCAAAGGCCCAATTCGGTCGCATCAGCCATAGCACACTTCAGAATAGCCGAGCTCTATGAAAACGGCCTCTTGGATTACAAGCGGGCTTTAAAGGAGTACCAGGCGGTGGCTCAAAGCGCCGATGACCTGTGGAAGGCGAAGGCGCTTTACAGGATGGGAATGATCTATCAGGAAAAGCTTAAGGGATATGAGGAGGCTGTGAAGATCTTCAAGAGGATCACGGATGAGTTTCCGAAGACCGAATACGCCATGATGGCCTACTATCAGATGGGAGAGCTCTATCGCAAACACCTCAACAGACATAGAGATGCCCTGGTGGCATATTCGGAGATAGCGTCGTATCCGCCGCATACCAGGTATCTTGGGGACGGTTTCGTAGATAGCCTGGTGGACGCTGCCAACTTCAGGATCGGAAGGACCTACTTCGAGAACCTACACGATGTGAAGGACGCCCTTAAGGTCTTTCGGGAGTTTATCAGATCCAATCCCCGATCGCCTAGGCTT
>Ga0190363_1000344_pt1 | contig 27102 bp, 24 predicted proteins | sample 48721867_MG_FD_161272 | JGI IMG/M metagenome (GOLD analysis project Ga0190363, IMG submission 161272) | Hydrothermal vent microbial mat bacterial communities from Southern Trench, Guaymas Basin, Mexico - 4872-18-6-7_MG | ecosystem: Environmental > Aquatic > Marine > Hydrothermal vents >... | reverse complement strand
ATGTATGAATCCAAGGTGAGGGAGGTTGAGGAGAAAATAAAATCGTTGGAAGAGGAAATGAGTGAGTTGGATGAGAGGGAAAAAAGGATCGGGGTTGAGAAGAAGAAGAGGGAGGAGGAGATGAGGAAACTGAAGAAGAAGAGGGAGAAGGTTGAGGAGGAGATGAAGGGGTTGGTTGAGGAGAGGGATAAAATTGGTAGGGAGCTTAAAGATCTCGTTTCCGAGAGGGAATCCATAGAGGGGGAGATGAAGAGGTTGGATGAAAATAAAAAGAGGTTGGAGATCAGACTTAAGGAACTGGGGGAAAAATCGAAGATGTATGAATCCAAGGTGAGGGAGGTTGAGGAGAAAATAAAGTCGTTGGAAGAGGAAATGAGTGAGTTGGATGGGAGAGAGAAGGAGATAAGGGCAGAGAAGAAGAAGATGGAGGAGGAGATTCAAAGGATGAGGATCGAGGCGGAGGAGAGGAAGAGGGAATTTGAAAAAACAAAGAAGGAATTGGAAGATAGGAAGAGGGAATTTGAAAAAACAAAGAAGGAATTGTCTGGAAAGATTAAGAGACTAATAGAGGATCGAACGAGACTTGAGGATGAACTTATTGAGAGATTAAAACACTTGGAGGGTATGTAAAGATGTACAGAATCGGGGTGATTGGTCGTGATGGAGAAATTTCAGATGAGTTAAGAAGAATTGCGGAGGATATTGGAAGAAAAATTGCGGGGAATGGATATGTGCTTATATGTGGTGGTAGAGGGGGAGTAATGGAAGCGGCATGTAAAGGAGCCAGGAGTATGAATGGAATTACCGTTGGAATTTTACCATCTCTAAATAGGGGAGATGCAAATCCGTATGTAGATATTGTGATAACTACTGGAATGGGTCATGCAAGAAATTCGTTAGTAGTTTCTAGTTCTGATGTTGTAGTTGCGATAGACGGCAGAATTGGTACATTGTCTGAGATAGCACTTGCCCTGAATTATGGAAGGCCGGTCATTGTGATAGAAAATACTGGTGGTGTATCAGAATTTATTGTTGAGAAACTTAAGGAAATTGGTATAGAAGGTAAAATTATTCTCTCTAATCCCGATGATTTCATAGAAAATGTGAAGAAATTAATAAGATAGTTTATATTTAAACTTCTCATTTAATATTCATTTAATATTCAAATGGAGGTAATCTGAATGAAGGGTGCGGAAGCAATTGTCAGGTCGTTGGAAAGTGAAGGGGTCAAGCATATTTTTGGAATTCTTGGTGGAGCAATTATGGAGGTATATGATGTATTCTATGATAAATCGGAGATAAGGCATATTCTGATGAGGCATGAACAATGTGCTGCTCATGCTGCCGAAGGATACGCAAGAGTATCTGGGAGGGTTGGGGTATGTATGGCAACATCTGGTCCCGGAGCAACAAATCTCGTTACTGGAATTGCAGATGCATATATGGATTCGACACCATTAGTTGCATTCACAGGACAAGTTCCCGTTTCGCTCATAGGTAATGATGCATTTCAAGAGGCCGACATAATAGGAATAACTATGCCAATTACAAAGCACAATTTCCAGATTACCGATCCAGATGAAATTCCAAGAACAATAAAGGCGGCATTCAAGATAGCATCGACAAGAAGACCTGGTCCAGTGTTGGTTGATTTGCCAAAAGACATACAACAGGCAGAATTGAAAAAGAAATTTGAATATCCGGAGGATGTTGAATTACCTGGGTATAAGGTTGTTAAGAGTGGTGGACACCCACAACAACTCAAAGAGGTTGCAAAGGCATTGATGAATGCGGAGAGGCCAGTTATCATTGCTGGTGGTGGGGTTATACTCGCAAATGCCTCGAGAGAGCTATTAGAATTGGCAGAATCCCTCGCAATTCCTGTCGCAACAACATTAATGGGTAAGGGTTCATTCCCCGAGAATCATCCACTGGCATTGGGAATGGCTGGAATGCACGGTAGGAAGGTGGCAAACCTTGCGATAACCGAATCTGATCTATTGATTGCAATTGGTGTCAGATTCTCTGACAGAATTACTGGAAATGTCAAATACTTTGCAACAAATGCAAAGAAGATTCATATTGATATTGACCCATCGGAAATTGGAAAGAATGTTGATGTTGATATACCAATCGTTGGAGATGCTAAACTGGTCATCAGAAATTTGATAAAAATCGTAAATAAATTAAAAACAAAAAAGAGGACAAAGTGGAATGAAAAGATAAAACGTTGGAGAAAGGAATTTCCATTGAGATATGATTATGATGATGTGCCAATAAAACAACAGAGGGTGATGAAGGAATTAAATGAGATAATTGATGACAAAACAATAATCACAACCGAGGTTGGACAATGCCAGATGTGGGCTGCTCATTATCTCAATATAAATAATCCGAGAACCTTCATCTCTTCTGGTGGTCTCGGAACAATGGGTTTTGGTTTTCCCGCTGCGATTGGCGCAAAGGTAGCAAAGCCAGATTACAAGGTAATTGATGTAGGTAGCGAAGGCAGCTTTATGATGACTGGTCAAGACTTGGCAACATGTGTCAAGGAAGATATCCCAGTTGTTGTTGTTTTATTAGATAACAGGTACCTAGGAATGGTAAAGCAATGGCAGGATTTGTTTTATGGGAAGAGAAGATCGCATACATATCTTGGCGATATTCCAGATTTCGTTAAGTATGCAGAAGCGTTTAAAGCCAAGGGAATTTATGTCGAGAGACCATCAGAAATAAGAGATGCACTATTAGAGGCAGTGAAGTCTAATGAGCCATTTGTAGTTGACATTAGAGTTGACCCAGATGAGCACATATTACCGATGATACAGCCGGGGGGGAGGTTAGATAAGATGATTGACAGAGAGGATGTTTAACTCGATTTCGCCAACTAAGTAGCAAGTTAAGTTAGAAATTTTCTCATCAAACTTAGCATTTCTGGGGCACTTGTCGCAAGTAATTTCGCGAGGAATTTATATCTTCCCTCAACAATCTCCATAATATCTCTACCCTCTAAGATCTTGGCGAGCTTTTCAAAGTCATCATCGTTGAGCCTTTCGAGGAACATTCTCAACCTATATAACTTCCTTAATTTTTCTCCGTACATCTTTTTCCAAATTCTCTCATACTCTTGAAGACTCTTCTCCGATACATCCCCCCTATTTATCGCTCTTGAAGCAACTTCGGCAGCAATCATTGCAGATTTCATTGCTAATGCTATGCCTCCACCATGAATTGGATTTACCTGCTGGGCAGCATCTCCCACTATCATAAATCCATCTTCTACAAATGTATTAATTCCAGAACTTACTGGGATGCCACCAGAATTTATCTCTATCGGACTTGCACTTGAAAATATTTCTGGATTATTCTCTATAAATTTATCTAAATAATCCCTTGCCCTTTTTCCATTCTCAGATTCTGAAGAGAGAATCCCTATGCCAACATTCGCCGTATCCTTATCCTTGGGAAATATCCACAAATACCCTTTTGGTGCTATTTTAGTTCCAAAGAATATGTGCAATTTTTTTGAATCGGATAAATTTAAACCACACATCTCATACTGAAATCCAGAATGATAATCACTTAATTTATTTATTGTGTTTATTCCCGCCGATCTCGCGATTTTCGACTCAACACCATCTGCTGCAATAACTATCTTTGATTTAAATTCCATTTCCTGATCCATAAATTCTGCCTTAACTCCTGTAATTTTCCCTTTCTCTTTAATAACTTCCAACGCTCTTGTCTTTACCATATATCTCGCACCAGCGCGTATGGCATCTCTCGCCAAGTATTTTTCAAAAATTTTTCTCTCTAATATATACCCATGACTCTCTGGCATTTCAATCTTTACTTGCTTTCCACTGGGTGAATAAAGAATTGCGCCGTCTATTTCATTATTTATCCATTTTGGATTTGGTTCCAAACCGACCTCCCTTAACCCCTTTAGATTTATACCCTCTGCACATCTCTTTGGAGAACCAATCTCTTGTTTCTTCTCCAAAACCAAGACATTTAAGTTATTTTCTGCCAAAACTCTCGCTGCTATACTACCAGCAGGTCCCGCACCAACAACAATTACATCAAATTCCTCCATCCTAAAATAAAGCCCCAGTAGGGCAGAATTTTATGCAATTATTACAATTAATGCATTTATCATTATCAATATGAATCCGAACCTCCTTCAACTCGATAGCATTACTAGGACAAATACCAATACAACCTCCACAATAAAGACATTTGTTGTGGTTTATACTGACCATTCTAAACTCTACTAAGAAAAAATAGAATTAGAAAATTAAAAGATAAAAACTTGAAAATGAGAAAAATAAAAAAGAGAAGAAAACGCTAGGAAGAATATCCCTTATTCTGCAGTTCCTCTTATAACTCCACTCTCTGTATGACTCACTGTACCCGTAGCTACCTTCTGTTGATAGGTAATACTCAGTGTAACAGTAAATGGATCCCCAGAATTTAAATTAGAACATGTCGCTGCAGATACCCATGTTGTTTCCCCCGCTATTAGTGATGTATCTGCAAGTGTAATGGCGGTACAATCTCCACTGGCAGTAACTGCAGTAATTGTAATGGGTGTGCCGGCACCATTCACAACACTAAAGTTCAATACATCGGCTGTTGCATCAAACTTAATACTTGGCTCTAAGACCTTTATCTTAGAAAATCCATGCGCAGTGTTCACGGCCCCTGGACCTCCTCCAAATATTCCCAACTGCCACAGCACTACACCAACAATCATAACAACCAGGATAGCCCATCCATAGGTCATCAAATACTCCATGGCACCTTGTCCTTTATTCCCAATCCTCATGTCTTTCACCTCATTTAAATTTTTTTAATAAATTTTATAATCTGTATTTTTTCATTATATCCTTCTATTATAAATACTTTTCGTTTTTTCGGGAGAGAAGATACAAATCTATATTATCAACGACCTATCAGATATTTCTCTTGCATAATTAGTCAATAACATCTTCCTCACTTTTTTTGGATTTTTTGTGTGTCCCAAAACCCACATTAATTTTACATATGCCGTCTCGGGTAGCATGTCTTCGCAGGGGATAACCCCCAAGCTTAGGAGAAGTCTCCCCGTGGAATAGACACTCATATTTACTCTGCCGAGGATCGTTTGGGAGGTCATGGCAACAATAACTCCAGAAGAGATTGCATTTTTTATTGAATCGAATAATGTCTCTGCAATATGACCCAATCCTGTTCCTTCCAAAACGATTCCATTATATCCATTATCTATAATGGACTCTATAATCTCGGGTTTTAAACCGGGGCAATATTTTAGTAGATGAACCTTCGTGTCTAATCTCGTGTCCAATTTTAATCTATCCTCCCTTTTAACCTCTTGGAAGAATTCTATTCCTTTATTATTTACCTTTCCCAATGGTTTTGAGTTTATTGTCTGAAATGCATCCCTCCTTGAAGTGTGAAATTTCCTAACCCTTGTTGCTGGATGAATCAGGCAGTATGAATCCGAAATTTCGCCATGCATTACAACACAAACCTCTGAAAAATTTCCCCTAGACGCGACAATCACGGAATGAATGAGATTCATTGCAGCATCGGACGAACCACGATCAGAACTTCTCTGCGCCCCGGTCAATACCACCGGAACCGGAGTTTTTAACATAAATGCCAATGCTGCAGATGTATAGTGCATTGTATCTGTTCCGTGGGTAATAACTATTCCATCAACTCCCTTTTTTATCTCCTTCGCGGTTTCCTTGGCAATCCTAACCCAATCCTCTGGCTGAATATTTTCTGAGAATTTGTTGAAGATTTGTCTGCCATTTATATTTGCTATATCCTCGATCTCCGGGATTGAAGAGATTATCTCATCTGCACTAAATGCGGAATGAACACCTCCAGTGAGGTAATCAACCCTGCTCGCTATCGTTCCTCCAGTTGCCAGGATTGATACATTTTTCTTGTTCTTATCAAATTTGTGCCTTTTTATCCTAAATTCCTCCCTCTCCACAACCCCAACCTTTCTGATTCCTTTAATTTTTCTGATATCTATTCCAATATTATAACCATTTTCCAATTTTATTATTAGAAAATTATCATTCTCTAACCTCGAACTCTCCATCAATATGCCCTCATATTTTCCATCTCTTGTTTCAATTTCAACTATGCTCCCCGGTTTTGGTATTTTCATTCTAATTCTAATGCCCTCCTAAATGCATTTTCTAATTCGTCATCAAATCCAACGAGAATTATTCTCTTAATGATTTTATCCTCATTGATAAATGATTTTATTGTGTTGACCATTGCGTTTGCGGCATCTTCTTTATTAACACCACCGACTCCCGTTCCCATTCCGGGGAATGCAATCGATTCTACCTTTAATTTAGATGCCAATTTTAATGCTGCCAGTGTTGCCCTTCTTACATTTTCTATATCAATTTTCTCCGCGGGGTTTTTCATTGTTGGTGCATGGATAATGAATTTTGCCTTTAATTTTCCCGCATTTGTTGAAATTGCATTGCCTAAGGGAATTGGTGCCTTTTTCATCGCTTCCCTCTCTATCTCTTCTCCCCCAACCCTCTTTATTGCATATGCAACCCCTCCACCCATCACGCCGAGAGAATTTGCCGGATTTACTATCGCATCCACCTCTTCCCTCGTAATATCCCCCTTCTTCACAATAATTCTCGTGTTTTCCATATTACTTATTAATATTAAAATTCAAATAATAATTCGCAGTAAAGATGGAAGTAAAGAAGTGTGTTAGTTGTGGTGTTGAGGTGGGCCCAGGATATACGGAATTTTATTGTCCCAAGTGTGGGAAATCTCGTATTGTTAGGTGTGCCAGATGCAGGGCCATTGGAGCGGCATATATCTGCAGTGAATGTGGCTTTGAGGGACCATGATACTAAGGATAAATCCCGACAATCCCGAAAAAGATCTCGTTACTTTTGTTTCAAATGAGATAAGGAATGGAAAGGTCATTATATATCCAACCGATACCGTCTATGGCCTGGGTTGCTCTATCTATTCAGAAAATGTTAGAAGGATATTTGATATTAAAAAGAGGGATCTTAAGAATCCATTATCAATTGCATTTTCTGATTTAGATATGCTAAAAAAATATGTAATTCTCAATAAGGAAGAGGAAAGATTTATCAGAGAGAATATAAATGACCCATATACATTTGTCGTTAGAAAAAGGCATAATATTCCGGATATTATTACCGCTGGAAGAGAGAAGGTTGGGGTTAGAATCCCAAATCTGAGATTAACGAGAGAGGTCATAAGACATGCTAAGGTTCCAATAATAACAACCTCGGCAAACATATCGGGAGAAAAGGCGCCCTCAGATTTTAAGGAAATTGATGATAGAATTAAGAGAAAGGTTGATTTGTTGATAGATTCTGGTAGATGTAAGATAGGAACACCATCAAGGGTTATTGATTTAGAAACTATGGAGATTCTGAGATACTAAAAAACCTCCGTATCTTGTGAAATCTTTTCCAGCTCTATTAAGGCGCCCTCCGGAAACGAAAATATACCGTAATTTCGTATCTTCACAACCCCTCTGCTCCCATCCCCGAATTGAACCTCGATATTTTGGTTTATCCTCCCGGGCTGTATTGCAATCGTTGGAACATTATCGACAAATGATTCTTCCATGAATGGAGTCTCGATCTCCCTCAACACCGAAATCATAATTATGTCTCCAGCCCTTATTCCTCTTATGAATGGATAAACTATAAATAATGCTGAGGAAATTGCAATATCAAGTGCTATAAATCTCCACATCCATAATTCATTCCCAGTTACAGCATAGAACACTAAGGAGAGGGAAAGTAATAATATGAAAAGAAACAGGATCATCTCCAATCTCTTTACAACTGGGTTTGGATTTGGAATCATAGTATCGAATTTATATTTAGAAGTATTAATATAAAAATAGTATAAAAATATATTAAGATAATTATGATAAAGGTTCCAAGATATATGTTCTTTACAAAGGGTGTCGGGGTTCATAAATATAAATTGGGTTCATTTGAACTTGCCCTAAGGAATGCCGGAATTGGAAGATTTAACATAGTTAATGTCTCTAGTATATTCCCACCAAATTGTAGCGTTATCTCGCGCAAGAGAGGATTAAGTATGCTAAAGACTGGGCAGATTATATACTGTGTCATGGCGCGAATAGAAACAAACGAGCCAAACAGATTAATTTCTGCGGCGATAGGTCTCGCAATCCCCACCGAGGGAGATAGATATGGATATATATCCGAATATCATGCGTATGGAGTTAACAGAGAGAGGGCTAAGAAATATGCGGAGGATTTGGCAGTGACCATGCTTGCAACAACTCTCGGCATAGAGTCTGATACAGAAAAGGCACGAGATGAGAGAATTAAAACTATGCATATCTGCCAGAGTGCAAGGGGTAATAAAGATGGATTGTGGACAACATGTATTGCTGCCGCTATTTTTGTAGAATAAAACGCAATCTGGACAGAATATTGGGGATTCATCTCAACAAAAAAATCTTTCCCTGATAATTTTCCTATCAATGCCCAATAAAAATAAGGCTGCCCTTGGACCCCGTTTTTTTCCTATCAAGACGAGATAGATTGCATCAAATAATAATTCTGGTTTAAGTCCAATTTCTCTGGATATTTCATATATTCTCTTGTGTAGGGTTTTGGCATCTATCCCTTTTTCTTTTTCTAATTCCATGTATATTCTTCTGAGACCAATTCTCTGCTTTTCACTTAAATTTTTTTTAATCTTCATTGCCTCTTCCGGACTTATTAATTTAAATTTCAAATAATCTGGACCATAGAGATCATTCCAGTTTTTGGCTGCAATTAGTCTTCTCTTCAATCTTCCCAAATCGAATTTATCGTAACCTAATCTCTTGAGCCTCTTTATTACATAATTTATATTCAAATCCTCAACAATCTGACTTAAAACCGCACATAATGTAAATGGAACCTGCAGCGATCTCGGTTCGTTTATTTGTGAAAGTTCGTACATTCTCTTCATCTCATAAGAATCATTCTCTAATCCAAAGTAGATTCTCTCCGCAAGGTCATATTCATCAACAAGATTCGGAATTTTTCTCAAGTTTATATCTCTCTGCTTCTGCAATTTTTTGTACATAAAAAATTTTAGAACCTCTGGTTCGCAAATTTTCAACCAATCGGATAATGTGATAACGTTTCCCTTAGACGATGATATCTTTTCCTTATTTAATGTGAAAAATTCGTAAATTACTGGTAACGGAGGCTCCCAGTTATATATTTCTTTGCAAATTCTCTTTGAGGTCCAGAATGAGCCCCCAGCAGAGGCGTGTTCCTTGCCGAGAGGTTCACAAGTAACTCTGAAATGAGACCAGCGAGCGGCCCACTCCACCCTCCATATAAGTTTCCCTCTCCCCTCTCTGATATCACTCTCTCCCTTAAAGCCACAACCCCTTACTCTACCGTCCGAAACCTCAGCATCTTCACATTTATAACATACAATATCATCATCAACGCTATAGACCCTTGGGGTGGAGATTCTCCCACAATTTTCACATATCGGTTGCCAAGGCACAAATTCTCTCGGCAACGGTTCCTTTCTAAATTCATTTAGTATTTCTCTAATTTTTTCTGAATTTCTCAGTGCAATTTTTATCTCCTCATATAATTCACCACTCCTATACAATTCTGTAGATGAATATGCTCTCGGCTCTACTCCAAACTCCTTAAGCTCAGACAGAAATTTCTCTACAAAGTGCTCAACAAAGTTATTATGACAACCAAATGGGTCTGGAATATCATGCACTGGAAAGCCGAGATAATCCCTTAACGACTCCATCCCCCCTGGAACCCTTCGAAACGGATCAGAATCATCAGCGACCCAGATAAATTTCACTCTTGAATTCTTTTCCTCTAAAACCTTTCTTATAGCATCTCCTCTAATGACATCTGATGCATTTCCAATATGTGGAATTCCAGAGATTGAGGTTCCAGTTTCTATAACATGCTCATTTCCTCTCCTTAAGAGCTTCTCAACCACCCTGTCGGTCCAGTGAAGAGATTTTTCCATATGTTTATATTTTTGATATTTTAGCCTAAATTTATTCAAGAGTTAAATATTAATGGCAGTATGATGATGCGAACTACCACCCAAACTGTTACACAGTTTGGATCATGTTGTGTGGCATCCCAAATTAGCGACTTCATCGCTAATTGGGCACAAAAATCACCTTGTGATTTTTAGTGTCGCTATGCTCAGCCACACTGACCTCTTGATGAACCTTTATTCTTGAAATGGATAATTAATAATGGCAGTATGATGATGCGAACAACCGCTGAAACATGATGACTGATGGGCGAGCTGACTGCCATTGTTAAGTGCTATCGAGCCTGCGAAGATAGCACCCGCATGTAAACTGGGCGTGACAGTTTGGGCGAGCTGACTGCCAACGAATTCCTATAATAATGAAACTAACCGAGTAGCCACTTCCAAAGAGGGATAAATTTTATCTCCCTACTATCAATAACCTCTTCTTCTTCATAATCCCAAGTTATTATGAGAAGATTCTTGCACCTTAATTCATTGCTCGCTTTTATCAACGCCTTGATCTCCCTTCTTTCTATCTCATCCCTTGCACTTGCATAAGTAACTTGGATTAGCTGCCCTACCTTCATACCTTCTCTAATAACAAAATCCACTTCTCTTTGCTGATAGTCCTTCCAATAGTAAATTTCCAGCAATGGTTTTATATTCGTCTTTTTCAAGAGTTCCAAAAATACAACATTCTCTATTAATTTTCCATAATCTTGAGAATATCTTATTGTTTTTGTCAATCCAGTATCGCAAATATATATCTTTTTAGGCCAAAGCTCCCTCAAATGAACCTTTTCTGAAAATTTCCTGAGAAAAAAGAAAAACATAGTATCTTCGAGTTTTGTAACATACTCATAAACAGTATCCTTCGCAACAGGAAGGCTAGTTTTTAATTTATTGAATAAAGCCCGAATTGAAACTTCTTTAGAAAAATTTTGAATCATAAAGGTGTGCAATGCTCTTGCCAGATCCAGATTTTTTACTCTATGCCTCTCTATGAAATCTCTGAAGAGAATTAAGTCTGAATACTCCTTTAGAATTTTTACCTTTTCTTCATTTTTTACAACATCGGGGAATCCACCAAATTCTATATAATTCCTTAACAAATTCTTTATCTTGGCTCTTTCATCTTTACTCAAAAATTTGTTGACTTTTATTTTTTTAAATCTCAAAAACTCTCTGAAACTGAGAGGCAATAAGATAAAGGAAAGTGATCTTCCCCTTAGTTGAGTGGCAATCTCTTTACTCAGAAGTTTGGAAGAAGATCCCGTAATAAAGATTCTGTATTTTCTCAAATCATAGAGTTCTCTAACTATCTTTTCCCAGTCCTCAACATTTTGAATCTCATCAAGCAATAGATATTTTGGGGTTTTTCCATAAATTTCTATAAATATTCTTATCAACTCTCTAATTTCTTTTGCTTCTGTTTCAATCAAACGAGAATCCTCGAAATTGAGATAAGTTGCATCTGTAAGCTTTTCACATAAAGAAAATAGAAAATAGGTCTTTCCAGCCCTTCTTGGTCCTATGATAGAGATTATAAAATCTGAATCTAAAGGAACTTTTAAATCTCTCTGCATTGCTTTTGGGATGTCTTCATACTCCCTAAAATAATCCACAATATCATCTCTTTTTATCATATTAATTTATATAAGGACAATTATTTATAAATTTTTCCTTTTTACAAGGACAAATTTGCAATTATGAAACGTTTCGAGTAAAACCTACACCCGCATGTAAGCACAAATCTCTTTGAGTTTTTGGCTCCAAAACTGCTTTGCAGTTTTACGGAATGAGTGTGACGGTTTTTGCACAGGTCTATATCTGTAGTAATTAGGATTGCAGAGTATTACGCAAACTCTGCGTATAATTTGCAAGTTCCTTTATGAAGTCGTCATCGTCTAGTTTTTCTCCTAGTTCCTTCATCAAATGGAATGTTGCAGATGCTCCCGCTGCAAACGCTTCCTTAGCCATCTCTTTCTTTCGCATGTTCTTAAGCTGTCTCCTCTTATCTTTCCAGAATCTGGGAAAAAGATCATTTATGATACAAGTCATCAATGCATCCAGTATAATATCTTCCAGTTTGTCTGATGGTATCTCAACATGGATTTTCTCAATATCTTCGAATTCATGTTCGCTTAAATTCTGGAAGCAATTAAAACAAAGATGCTTTTCCATATCCTTCATCTCCTCGGGACATTCAATCTCTATACCGCAGAAACTACAGTTCACCTTCAATATTTTCGGTTTCATTACAATCACCAAGATACTGCGACTTATTAAAGGAGGTATCTCTCCCTGTTAGATAGGAGGTGATACGGATGATAGAAACATTGATAAATAGATTTTCAACTTTAAAAGGAAATAGGAAAAGTTCTGAGATCAAGCTAGAAGATGAATAACTCTTTCTATGGGAAGCCATTGACATGGAAACTAGAGAGGCAATAGCAGTTCATGTCTCTTATGGAAGAATGTATTGATGCGTATCTGTTTTTGAAAAAGGATATGGCGTTGATACAACTTCTCGGTAAGAGAAGAGATTCTGGAAAAGGTTTCCTTTTAGGAGTAGTATCTCTCATTAATTCTAAGGCATCCCCACAATATATCTCATCAACTTGGATTTTCCTATCTTTTTATTTTTATTCATAGTCAGATGTTTTTATTATTTAATCTTTCAGCGCTCATAAGCCTCATCACAGCAATGCTCAGCTGACCCTCTTTTCATCATATCAATTTATATTAGAATTTTTATTAAATTAAATGGCTTCCGTCGCAACTCTTAGCATTATTCAAATTAAAAAAATCCTCTCTGCAACAGGCAAATGTAATTCCGTATAAATCACATATATCTCTTACTCTACACATCAACTCTAATCTCATTTCTTTTGGTAAATACCAAGAGTTTCCAATCTTCTTGGATTTGAAGTATTTTTCCCGCAATAGATTTGCCTCTCTTGGAAATTTCTCCCTAAATCTTCTCCATGAATCAAATCTCGGCTTAAATGTGCTAGAAACAACGTGCCTAACATAATCTCTAAGCCTCTCTATTATATCGCAAATCTCATTCTCATTTATGTATGGAAAGATCGGGTCTAATCTCAATATGGTTGGAATTCCTCTCTCTGATAATTCCTTTAATGCCAGAATTCTTCTCTCTGGAGATGGGGCATTTGGCTCCAATCTCCTATAGTGTTGCATTGTTGTTATCGTTATTGCAACCCCCGCTCTCATTTCTTCCAATATATCCAGATCTCTTAAAACGAGATCGCTCTTCGTTATAATCAAAACTCTAAATCCATAATTTCTAAAAATCTTCAGGCACTCTCTCGTTATATTCATATATCTCTCCAAACTAGGATAAGGGTCAGATGTATTGCTCAGAGAGATTAAAGAATTTCTCGGTAATCTCTCAGAATCCCTCTTAACATATTTTATTAAATTCTTCTTAATTCTACAATTAAAGAATTCTCTGATATAAGAAGATGAGTAACAATAAATGCATCTATGCTCACAACCCGTGTATGGATTCAATGAATATTTTTCTGGACAGGTGCAAAGTCTTGAATTCCAAGGGTCAAATTTCCTTATATACATCTTTCTTCCTCAGAATAGATAAAAATTCCCTAAGCTTCTCGTGCTCGTTCCGATCGTGTAGATTATCATTTCGTCATCCTGATCAATGGCTTGGAGAGATGTCTCCTTGCTCTCGGAGGAACCTCATAGAATCCCGGTTTTAATTCTCTTGGAATCTCCACCTTAATTGCAGAATCCTCTGGTAATCTCTCGCTACATTTTCTACACTTAAAGCCTTTGCCTTTCCCAGCGGATGTCATTCTTCTACCGCAATGTATCGGTGCCTCCATCTTAAATTCTCTTCTCAATCTAAGAATTTGAATCTTTTCAAGATTTATCGTATTGGCGTATTTTCCAATTCCGCCGAATACCCTCACCAAATCACCCAACTTTAATTTCCTTATCACATCCCTGAAATTTCCGGTTGGTTCATAGGCGGCACATGCTACCTCCCCGGTTCCATCTGAAATTGCAAAGATGACATGCCCCCCAGCGATTGTCCTCGGATCCCTTGTAATCCTTCCCTCTATAATCACTGAGTCGTATGGCTTTAAGTCTGAAATTTTTTTCTCTCTTAAATGGTCGTCTGTTGCCTGGTTTGTCTCGAAGATTTGAATTCCCTCTATCTCCTCTTTCACTTCAAGTAAATTCCATGCCCTCTTCACAACTTCTGGGGTCTCCCCCCTAATACCGCAAAAGACTGGGTCGTAGCCATGAGGTGTAATCAAAATCTGCCCAGTTTCTAAGTCGATATTGTCAAATGTCTCTGGATAAAGCAGGGAATTCATCTCAAAGACGGATTCCTCGCTAATCCTCCTTTCCTTCCCATAATTCTCTTTAAGCCGATATGCAATTAATTCATAGGTTCTATCTCTCAATTCTGCGCCAATTGCCGCCAATGCACCGATAATCCCCCTACCGTTATTGAATTTGTAAATTTCTGCCTCAACTATTGTTGAAATTTTTTCTGCATCACAAATATCGATAATCTCCGAGACCGCTCTTTTATAAAATTCATTGAGAATCCTCCAATTCTTTCTATCCAATTTTTTAATAAAAACGACCCCGGGATTTGTTCCATCTTCATTCATATGAGCATATCTCTCCACACATCTCAAAACAATTTCTTTGGTTTCATTAAGATCATCTGTCTTGACATCCAATGCAATTGCTCCATTCCCTCTGGTTTTGAATGGAATATTAGGATTTAATCTTATTAGTCTTGGGTATCCATTCACACTTAATTCTCTGCAGAGTAGTGCTGCTATGTATGTTGTACATCCGCCATTTAATGAATCTGTATCGTCAACTCCAATTAACATGACTTAATTTAAGGATTTGGGATTTAAGAGATTTGAATGTAATTGGGTTATTTTTCTTGCTCAGGATGGTTTATATTGCTTTACATCCATCCGCTCCAAAAAACCGAAAAGTATTTATATGCATTTTGCATAATAATTAAATCCATCATACCATAGTGAGATACTTCCATAGAGAAGTATGGATATGAATGTATGGTATTAAAGATTAAAATAAAACTGGTTGGCTGAGTTCTAATTAATGGGGGCGATAGGTTGGCTGAATTTGGTGGTGGTGTGTTAATGTATGACAAGAAATGAAAAGGCCATTAACACACACCAACAGTATTGTAAGGTTAATATTATTACCTTTATTCATTTACCTTATCATAGAGAACGCAACTGCTCAGGCAAATGTAACTGCAAATGACACTATACTGTTATGGGTTACTGTTGCAGAGGTTACAATGGTCGATATTCAGCCAGATCAACTTGGTTGGCAAAATGTTCCTCCCGGCTCAGAAACAAATAAATCGCAACTTGCATATCCTCCGGGTGCACCTGATGCAATTCAGATAGAGAATATAGGTTCCACAAATATAACAGAAATCTGGTTTAATACCTCTTATCCATCAAGTCTGCCATTCGGAATGGGTGATATAAGTCTATATGATGCTGGAAATTTCGTTGTTTTGAGGAGAAATGAATCTGGAGCAGAATATTTCTTTGTGAATAGAGTTGAGTATAATGAATCCGAAGTAATTTATCTTAATGTTCCATCTGGATACGCTCATGGTAGATTCAGGTCAGCAAATTCGGAGTATTTCTGGGCAATTGATGTTTCAGATGGGTGGTGTAACGATTCGGACTTTAGAATTGGTAAGAATCCTCATAACCAGACTGAATTGGGTACTGTAGATTTGACAACTTGTGATGCGGGTGCACCTGGACAGATCCTTGGCCTGGGGGGTAATGAATGCAGGCAAGGCACTCTAGATCCAACCCCGGACAATCAATGGGGATGGGCAGACATCTATATTGGGCCAAACACAGATTATGAGAATTATACAGTTGCCGTATATGCGAATTGTAGTCAATATGTTAGAGTAATGTTCTATCACTGGAATATGGATGCTCCCGGGGTTGCGGATGGCGCTAATCATCCAGAATACTTCTCTACAACACCACTCTACCCGGGTGGAAGAATAATCGCAAATATTCATCTAAGAGTTCCATATGGTACAATGGCTGGGAACATAACTGGAGCAATGACTGTTCATGCTAAATCAACCTATTAATTAATGGTTGAGAGGTGATAGGATAGGAATAAAAAATTAAAAGAAATAAAGAAATGGAGGTGATGTAAATGAAAGGGAGATTGTGGATTGGGGGTCTGATTTTAGTATTTGGAATTCTAGTAAATTCTGCGTCTGCACAACTTGGCGGCGATCTAGCTGTTAATGATTCTGACTATGCTCTTATTAATGTGAATGTTACAACCAAGACTATGGTGGATGTGGAGCCACATTCTCTAACATGGATAGTCGAACCAGGGGGTGTTGGGGATAATAGCTCTGAACAAGAAGGTCCGAACTATTTTGCGATTCAGATAGAAAACATTGGGTCGCATAACATAACACATGTCTGGTTAAATGCCACCTATCCAACGGACAGTCCATTTGCTGTTGGTAGTGCTGCTAATACAGACGCGGGGAATTATGTAGTGATATCGAATGATACCTCAACAAATAATCCACCGGCATCCGGATTTTACTTTATCAACAGGGCGGAGTATAATGAAACAAGGGAACTGGTCTATTTGAGAGATCCTGCTGGGAATATGCCACCCGATTCATCGACCTATACCTATGGGAGATTTAGGAATAATAGCAGGGAATACTTCTGGTTCATAAATGCGGTTGCTCCAAGATGTAATGACTCGACATATATAAGAATTGGAAACGAGGCGCACACAAGGACAAGTACTGGAACTACAAATTTCCAGACGGGAGGTCCAGGGAATTGGACAGAATTCAGTCTAACCCACTATACCTGCAACGGCATAAACTGGGCAGTAGGAAACATAACCTCTGGTCCATTAGCATCTGGGACGTTAGGAGGTTATGCGGTTGCGGTTACCAATATAAGTGATAGATGCGTAGTATTCTTCTCAAAGTGGAATAGGGACTGCCCATTTGACTTTCCAGGAACAAATGCAGTATATGCAAATGAAGTTGCTGGTAGAACTCCGCTGGTACCTGGAGATTCATTCGCACTGGCGATAAAGGTCTATGTTCCCTACGGTATCTACGAGGGTCCATCAAATCAAGGAAGAATCTACATCATAGTGAATGATGTGTAAACTTACATACTCTTCTCTTATATTTTTTATTTTAATTTTTTAAAATGGTGAATTAAATGAAGAAAACTGAATTAACGCCAATAGACAGGTTGATAGTTAGGGTAATAAAGAGTAATAAAAAACCCATGTCAACCTATAGAATATCAAAGAAGGCAAAACTTTCATGGTCAACCATAAATAGCCACTGCTACAAATTAATGTCCTTTGGCATATTAGATTCAAGAATTGTGAAGACAAAATTTGGGCAAAAAAAGATATTTTGGAAATTGAAGGAGTAAATCCCAATTTGCCTTACTTCAAATTTTACTTTAATTTCGCTCAGCAATCTACTTCTCATCAGATTAATCCTTGGGAAGGGTATTGCTCCAAGAAATGGATAAAAGTGAGATAAAGGAAAGGGTCAAGAGACACAGTAAGCAGTTATATGATATGAAGAGAGAAATTCACAAAGGGATTATTGGTCAGGATAAGGTCATAGATTCTGTATTAAAGTGTTTAATTTGCAATGGACATGCCCTGCTCGAAGGAGTTCCAGGTTTGGCAAAGACCTTATTTATAACTCTATTAAGTAGGACCGTTGAGGGTGCGAAATTTCAAAGGATTCAGTTTACTCCTGATCTGTTGCCATCGGACATTACTGGAACTACAGTCTATGAAGAAAAGAAGGGATTCTATACTGTAAAGGGGCCAATATTTGCGAATTTCGTTCTCGGTGATGAGATAAATAGAACTCCCCCGAAGGTTCAGTCTGCCATGCTGCAGGCAATGCAGGAAAGGGAAGTGACCATAGGAAGAGTAACATTTCAATTACCAAACCCCTTCTTTGTGTTGGCAACTCAGAATCCGTTAGAAACTAAGGGTGTTTATCCATTGCCAGAGGCTCAGATAGATAGATTTTTCTTTAAGATAATGGTCGAACCACCCCCAAAGAAGGATGAAATGGTGATTATTGACAGAAATGTGGAGGTGATGAGTATTGAAGAATATTATGTGGAGAAGGTTGTAACACTTGAAGATATTTTGGATATGCAAGAAACAGTAAAGCATATAAGAATGTCTGAAGAAATTGCAAGATACATTGTTCATTTGGTCGATGCCACAAGACATCCAGATAAGTATGACATTGAAGAAGGAAGATACATACAATGGGGCGGTTCCCCAAGGGCATCAATAAATCTGTCGCTTGCTGCAAAGGCGACTGCAATGATGAATGAGCGCATATTTATCATACCCGAAGATGTTCGCGAGGTTGCTCACGATGTATTGAGGCATAGAATAATCTTGAATTATGAGGGCAAGGCAAAGGGAATTAAGACCGATGAGATTGTTGATGCGGTGATTGAGAATGTTCCTGTGCTTTAAACAAGAAAAATTCACGAAGTGAACAGACAAAATTCACCTAAGTGAATTTTGAGTGCCAATTCACAGAGTGAATTGAGCATTTTTATGCCGAAGATAAAGTTATACTTTATCTTACGGTAAAAATGAACGAACTAAGGGAGAAAATAAAGGCATATAAGAAGAAGATTAATGAGGTAAAGAGGGAAATTCATAAGGGTCTTATTGGACAGGATGAGGTCATAGATTCTGTCCTCATATGTATAGCATGTAGAGGTCATGTATTGCTCGAGAGTGTTCCGGGACTTGCAAAAACTCTTCTTGTAAAATTATTAACGGAGACCGTTGAGGGTGCGAAATTTCAAAGGATTCAGTTTACTCCTGATCTGTTGCCATCGGACATTACTGGAACTACTGTCTATGAAGAAAAGAAGGGATTCTATACTGTAAAGGGGCCAATATTTGCGAATTTCGTTCTCGGTGATGAGATAAATAGAACTCCCCCGAAGGTTCAGTCTGCCATGCTGCAGGCAATGGAGGAAAGAATAGTAACGATTGGTAAGAAGACTTATCCATTACCTAAACCATTTATCGTTTTAGCAACACAGAATCCATTGGAGCAGAAGGGTGTTTATCCATTGGCATTGGCACAAGTGGATAGATTTCTATTCAAGATATTTGTTGACTATCCCAAAGAGGATGATGAGATCAGGATATTAAATCAGAATGTTCAGGTTATGAAGATTGAAGAATTTGGTATAAGGAAGATTCTGACTCCCGAAGAGATTATTGATATGCAAGAATGTGTCAAATCTATAAGAATCTCTGAGGAGGTAAAGGAATATATCGTTGACATAATTCATGCAACGAGATATCCAGAGGAGTATGATATAGAATATTCAAAATATCTACAATGGGGTGCATCACCAAGAGCAACAATCGGTTTATCACTTGCTGCAAAGGCAACTGCAATGATAAATGGGAGGACATTTGTGATTCCAAATGATGTTAGGGCTGTAGCACATAATGTATTGAGGCATAGACTTGTATTGAATTATGAGGGTAAGGCGAGAGCCATTTCATCCGATGACATAATAGATTCAATAATTGAGAACGTTCCCGTACATTAAATAAATTCTAAAATGGAAAAAAAGCTGGAAGAGGTTGGCACAAGATATATCGACAAACTCGTTGAGGAGATTGACGCGAATGTTAGAGAGATCATTGATACATTTAGATTGATACTGAAGTATCAGATACTCTTCAGGGGCAGCGGTATAGAATTTGCCGGTCTTAGGGAATATGTGCCAGAGCAGGATGATGCGACAAAGATAGATTGGAAAGCAAGCCTGAGAGCGAAGAAATTATATGTAAAGCAATTTGAGGATGAGAGGGATTTGGATGTTTATATTCTCTTAGATGTCTCAAATTCTATGTTACTTGGAACTCAGGAAAAATTGAAGAGTGAATATGCCGCCGTAGTTGCTGGAACATTGGCATATGCCGCAGTCGAGTCTGGTGACAATGTTGGTTTTGCAATGTTTAATGATGACATTATAATTGCACTTGATCCAGTGGGGGATATAAGCCAATACTATAAGATTCTAAGATTGATTGTCGACCCAAGGAATTATGGTGGTAATTGTGATTTAGGGAAGTCTTTATCATATTTGATAAATATGGTTGCTGATAGAACAATACTCTTTATAATCTCAGATTTCATTGGAATCGGTGATGGCTGGGAAGACGCACTTAAGATGATCGGTGGTAAATTGGACAGAGTGCTTGGGATAATGATAAGGGACATTAGGGATACATTCATGCCCCCCGGGATGGGATGTATGAGATTTTCGGACCCATTTTCAGACAATGTGTTGAGCGTAAATACAGACAAGATTAGGGAAAAATTTGAGAAACTTGCAAAGGAGCAGGAAACCAAGATTGAATCTGAGTTTAGAAATTCTGGACTTGGGTTTGTTAAGATTTACACGACAAAGCCATTTGTTAAGCCGCTCATATCACAACTTGAATTGACGGAAATATAAAATGAAATTGCCAGTGGTTGATTTTTCAGGAGTATTTGACTACATGAACCTTATAGTGTTGCTCCTTGGTTTAGTTATAATTCTCCATTTAATCTCAAAGAGGTTTGCGAGAAAAAGGGTTCTGAAATTTGGGAATTTTGAGATACTCGAGAGAGTTGCGGAGAGAAAGATAATTTCGTCAGATATTGTTCCATTACTACTCAGGATCACATCAATGTTTCTCATCATATTATTGATATCTGGGGTCTATATAGTTAAAGAAGAATATGTATCAAAGGCGGATTTTGTTATTGCAATAGACACATCTGGCTCCATGCTTACACAGGATTATGAGCCCAATAGACTTGAATTCGTAAAACAGACTTGTATAGAAACCCTTAGAAAGTTAAGAAACACGAAGGTGGGTCTTGTTACATTTGCCGGTAAGGCATACATAAAATTAAAGCCGACTACGGACATGGATGAGGTTATAAGGGAAATTGAGAGAATTGAATTTGAACAGCCAGGTGGGACTGCGATTGGAGATGCATTGATTGCGTCGCAATCACTATTCGAACCGGGTGGGAGAAATAAAAGCATAATTCTTATAACTGATGGCATTAATAATGTTGGAACAAATCTAACCGAGGCAATTAGGTCAATTAATGGTTCTGGAATAAGGATATACGCAATTGGAATAGGGACGAGGGAGAACAGAAGCATCAGCATACCACCAGAATTAAAGGGGCTAAATGCAACTGCCGCAAAATTTCCAAATCTCGATGTTCATGCACTTGTTGATTTGGCAAATAAGACAAATGGTGAATACTTCATAATAGATGATAGAGATTCGTTGAGGAATGCATTCGAATCGGGACTCGAATACAAAAGAACGAGGGAAAGACAGGATTTGGTGTTATTGTTGATTCTTGCCGTAGTTTTGTTGATTGAATGGGGATTTGAAATAACAAAATACAGATCGCTTCCATAGTTTAGGTTATATAATTCAAATGTAATTGAATAATTGAAATGAAAAATACTAGAAAGAAGAAATCTGCATCAGATATATTCAAAGATGCCTTGAAGGGTGGGGACACCACCAAAGTTTTCGGGGAGATTCCCGCACCTACTGTGAAGAAGAAAGAGAAGGAGAAGATGGTTAAGGAGAGACTCGGGGTGGATGTCGAGAAGATTAAGGAAGAGATCGTAGGTAAAACCGAAGGGGAGGAGGGTTTATCAGATATGTTAAAAGATGCGTATGATAAAGGACTTATAGATAAGAAAAGATATAATGATGCGTTAAAGAGGATTAAGTCTATTGCAGCAAATAGAAACGAGATTATCGCGGATATAGAGTTTGTGGAGAAGGATGGAAAACCGGAGGTGATAGTTGAGAGTGGTGAAATCGATATACCAAAGACATCTGAGATAGAGGTCATAAAAAAGAGGGATGAAATATCGATCATAGTAAGGAGAAAAGGGGAAGTCAAAAATGATGAATTCTCAAGGGAAATTGAGAAACTTGCTGAGATTGGGGCGGAGGAAGTAGAGCATAAAGACGGGGGGGAGGAAAAATATAAAGATATAAAAGAAAGGCTCGAAGAGATTGGTGAAATTGAGCTTGGTGAAGAAGGAAAGTCGTTTCTGATAGGGGAGATGAGGGATGAATTAAGATTGAGGGACTTAAGAAGAGAATTCAAGGATGATTTGATGGAGGAACGGAAAAGAGAGGAGGAAAAGAAGAAGAGTGAAGAAGAAGGGAGAGGGCGGATATTTTCATTCATTAATATTATACTCAAATTTATAAGAAGGACTACTGTGGAGAGTAAGCCCGCAAAATTGCGAAGACTTGCATTGGAAAATCTCGATAGGATAAAGGAGATAAAGGATGAGAGAAAGGCAATAATTGGAACTGCTTATGTCCTAAAACAATTTCTGGAGGTGAGATTTAAAATTACCAGGGAATTGACATATCTTGAATTAGTAAATGATTTAAAGAATAGGGAAATTGATGATGAATTAAAGAGGAAATTAATAGCATTCTTCAAGAGGATAGCAATAATGGTATATGCCAATGTACCTCAAATGGATACATTTTCATCTGCATATGGGCTCGCAGAAAGAACGATAAAGGAACTGACATAAATGTGTGAGATGAATGTATCCACTATCGCACATGCAGAAAGAATTAAGGATGGAATTCGAACCTCTCGGAAGAAAGATTCACTATGAACTCTCTATCACTCTTAGTCTTTTGTCTTTATTTTTAGTGGCACTCGTTATCGCGCCCCTAATTCATGAGCTACTTCACATCATTATTCTAAAAACATTGGGATATTATTATAATGGCAATATAGAATTTACTCTCGAGAATGGAATATACGGTAAATTGGAAATAATCTCTGAGATGAATTTTATTGATGTGATTATATTTCTTGGAATTGGAATACTTGGGAATTTCATATTTGGCTCAATTCTATTCATAAATGGATTCTACATGCGGGTATCTGGTAAAACTGCTCAGTCAAGCATTCCACTATTTACTGGATTGGGATTTCTGACAGACCCCATGTCCTATTTATTCTCCACCTCTGGTGATTTGATAAATATTCTAAACCTGCTTGGAGTTCAAGGTATATCGTTTATATTGCCCTTGTTTGGTTTCTTTATATTCATATCAATTTCTCTCTATCTGTCTGAATATTTAACACATTTTATTGCAGAGTATAAAAAAATTGATGAGATCGAAAGAGATATCGAGAATTTCATCAGATTCTTATATTAAATTCTGGGAATCCGAATATACTAAACAGAATGTAGATCATGACAAATATTATTATGCTTACTATGAAATAAAGAATTATTCTAATTGCCTTCTGCCCCCTCGTCATTCTCCTCTCTTCTACCCTTTCCCCACCACTCCTCGATGCCATCAATATTGCTATAAATATCAATAAAACAAGAAGCATATTTAATTTTGTGATTGGCGGGATTAGAGAGGGTGGAGGCATAACAACAATTGTAACATCTGCAAAGGCGTATGCCTCCTCCCTTGATCCAAATATCATTGTCGTTTTACATCTATTTGGTTTACCCTTTGCCCTTATGGAAAGATGGGATGTCTTTATCTGTTCTGGGTCCAAAAATTTAATTGATGAGAATGAATAATGGTCGATACAAAGCTCGGCATTCTCGAGCCTTCCCGTTATGTCATGTAATCTTATCTTGCCGATATTCCTCAATAGAATCGGAACCGTTGCGTTTGAATTTACTTGAATATAAATCACGGAAGGATATTCCAGTATCTCGAGAACAGATATATTTACCTCCTTTATAATATTTAGCCAGAAGTAGTCTATGTCCATTGTCAAATTTCCTCTGACTGCCTTGACGGGAATTGCGTATTTTCCCTCTGCATTATATGGTGGTTTTACAAATATCGTTCTATTTGTTGAATTTCCAACATCCAAGAATGAAACTAATGCGGTTTTGAATTCCCAGCCCTCCGGAACTATTGGAATCAAGGTCACATTATCTACTGGGACATTTCCTATGTTTGTTATGTTGAATATCGCGGGAATAAAGACTCCCTGGGTGCCATTTATCTCTCTCTCAATGGGTTCTATGTTTATAGCCATCTCCAACTCTGGAACAGTAACATTCTTTGGAACCTCTATCTCCATTGGAACCTGCACCTCCTTCTCTACCTCCTTCTCCCTCTCGATTGGCATCGGGAATGGCATCGGCAGAGGCTGTTGTATTGTAATGTTCTGAGTTATGTTTTGTGTTATATTCCTTGTAATTAATGCTCTATTTATGGTAAACAAACCCGGAATGTATCTTTCATATTCTCCATCCAGAGTCTTATTTACAGGTAATAGGAAGAAGCCCTCTGTTGTTACAATTGCTGTGAAATTACACTTAACTGTTGTCATTGTTGCTGGGGTTATAATGCCTGTGTATGTTAATTCTGTATCTGTATACGAGCATCCATAATTTATATCCTCACAGGCGCATGATGTTATGTTCCATCTATATGGTAAGGCAATCGTTGCCGTCCAGGGATTATTTGTCTGTCCCGTTCCAGTTATTGAAAAGATTGTAAAATTGAATAATGTTTCTTCTGTCGTAAAGAAATCTCTCCTGCCAATCGAGCCATTACTCCTCACATCCAATTCATAATTAAATGCCGAAACATTTCTCAATTCCATAACCTTGGACTCCGGTGGATTATAGTAGGGGTCATTCTCATAAACTCTGTACATCGTTCCGTTCCCTCTCTCCGACATGTCATAGAATGTTGCAGATGCGTTAAATTGGTAATAAGAGATATTTGCTGATGCGTATGCTGATGTATTAAATGCTGGAACGAGCTCGTACTCAAGTATCTTGTACCCATTTGGGGGTATATCGTCAAATATCTCAAATTTTACATTTAATGAATTTCCATTTCTTGTTATTAGGCAATTATATTCGGAACTATTTACGCATCTATATGCAATTATAGAACAATTTTCAATAGAACAATGCCCTATTGTTGCATTATCATAAACAGTTACATTGCTTGCATTCACAATTCCGACATTCAGAATTATTAATCTATTTTCAGTATATGTGCAGGTATTCCAAGGGTCTGAAGGATCACAGGTTTGTTCTTGATTAATTTGTGGAGGCATCTCTCTTATTATCACCGGATAAGGTCCAAAGATTGGAGATGGAGTGGGAGTTGGTTCTACACCGACTTGTTTGACTATCTCGAATGGAACCTCTGTCCTCACCTTTCCATAGCAATACTTTGTGTAATTACATTCTGTTGTTCCATTTAAATGTATATAACATTCATAACTTGTAATTGTATAATCACATGATTCTGTCATCTCACGAAATGTTACATTCTGCCCAAACTCATCAACCCTGAAGACCTCATATTCTAAACTACTTATGACATAATCCTCATAATTACATTCATCCGATGTCAGATTTGTATCGTTACTAAGGCACGCATAGCAATACTCATCGCATGAACTCATATTGAATGTGTATGCATAATACAGACTTCCATCTATATTCGTTGTTCCAGTATATGCAACTGTGTTGTTATTCATTCCGGGGACCGTTGCATTTGACACAGTAGTTGTATTTACAAATATTATGTTTGTTGTGGGATAGAGAGAACAATACATGTAATCTATCTTTGTACAATTAACCCTTGAATTTATAATTCCACTACAATTTGCACTCTCATTTAGCTCTGAGAAATTTCCAAATGTTATATTCCCCTCTTCATATGTTGATGAATACTCGACCTCACCTATTGCAGTATAATTGCCCAAGGGAGTTCCATCTACATACCATATCGCCCAGAAGAAGCTTTCCTCAGAAATATCTACCGCCCCAGCAGGAATCCCGGGACCAGACCAACTTGCAATTTCACTGCCATTCGAGTTAATTATTGTAATATAATTATAATGATAATCTAAGCCTATATTGCCACAATTCCTAAATACCATCATTATCATTGTTGTTTGATTCTGGAGAATCTCCTTTGGAATAAAGAAATATGAGATTTCACCACAGCATCTTGCCAGAACATATACATTTATCAGAACCCTCCCAGATTCTGGCCATGTCTTTACAACAAAGAAATCTGTCCAATTTGAGAATGTTTCATTGAATGTTAGGTCAATTGCATGAATTCTGTAACGATTTGTCCCACGACATGTTGCATTAAAAATGTATTCATATATATCTTGAGAAATGTTATACATCGATAAGTTATAGAGGGTTGTTCCATTACACAATTCTATATCAATAAAAACATTCCATAAATCGTTATCTGGATCTGTGACATTTGCCCTAAATGTGACATTTGTATTTACCTCTGTAAGATATGGAAAATGCCATACCTCATTTATTGATGGTTTAGCGGAATAAACCAGGGTTGTTATAGAGAAGATGATAAATGAAATGTAAATAAATAAATATAATTTCTTCTTTTCTCTAAAAATTTCTCCGAGATTCATTCCAATTCTATTTTAATATTCTCAATATCAATGATGCAATGCTTATTATCAATGTTATTAAGCCAAGATCGATGGCTGTTTCTTGCTGTTCTTTGTTTATAATTATCTGACCGGTAGGTAAATTAACCATGATTCTTCCATCCTTGGCCTTCTTTACACCCAAAATTCCAGTACTCTTTTTCTCTTTTTCCTCCTCCGCTCTGTGCTTTTCATCATGTGCTTGGAGAGTTGTTGTAATTTCTCTTTTACCTTCTCTTTTACCATGCTCCGATACACCCACTCCACTTCCCGGTTTAATGAAGAATGTATCATCTTCTCCACGCTCGAGTATTATTGGATGTTCCAATATAATTTCTTCATTTCTTTCTCTAGTTCTTCCA
>Ga0190363_1000343_pt1 | contig 27132 bp, 30 predicted proteins | sample 48721867_MG_FD_161272 | JGI IMG/M metagenome (GOLD analysis project Ga0190363, IMG submission 161272) | Hydrothermal vent microbial mat bacterial communities from Southern Trench, Guaymas Basin, Mexico - 4872-18-6-7_MG | ecosystem: Environmental > Aquatic > Marine > Hydrothermal vents >... | reverse complement strand
TAACTGATCTAACATACTTACTGTATTCACTAGCTATTAGTGGTATTGTAGCAATCCCTGCTATAGAGTTAAGATAATAATCTAATACTAAGCCAGCATGAAAGCTTGTACCTGCAGCTGTAATAAACACCCTTTTAGCATTGCTAATCATATTAGCTGCTTGCTCTATTTCTTCACCTAAACCATTTATTGTTTCTCTTAAGACTCTGGGCTGCTCATGAATTTCTTTTAACATATAATGCGGGTATCCAGCCTTTGCAGCCATTTCGGCAGTCCAGCTTATGAACCTAAGCCTCTTACTTATATCTACAATTTTTCCTGTGTGCAGATTTTCAATAAAAACACTGGTTGGTGTTATATATCCTACTTCGAAGTCTTTAACAACAACTATTCTCCTTGTATGATCGAGAAAAGCAGGTATATCGCTTGCTATGAAGTTAAATCCGTCACCAATACCTATTATTAATGGTGAATCTTTTTTAGCAAAAAATATGGTGTTAGGTTCTGAGATAATTATCGCAGCTATGGCATAACTTCCTTTAACGTGGCTTATAGCTTTTTTAAATGCCTCATAGGGTTTAAATCCCTTATCCAAATATTCTTCTATTAAATGAGCTACTACTTCAGTATCTGTTTCGCTGCGAAAAATGTGTCCTTTAGCTATTAGCTTCTTTTTCAGTTCCATATAGTTTTTAATTATCCCATTATGGACAATAGCTACGATTCTTCCACAATCAATGTGTGGATGCGCATTATTATCGCTAGGTGCTCCATGGGTAGCCCACCTGGTATGGCCTATAACTGTGTTTCCCGGTACTCCATCAAAGTTCATTCTTCTATGAACTTCCTCTATTTTACCTTTACCTTTTCTAACAACTATCATTCCTTTAAATATTGAAGCTAAACCTACGCTATCATAACCTCTATATTCCAGCTTTTCTAGACATTTCCGTATAATTTTAGCTGGTGAGCTTAATTTTCCTTGAAGACACGTTACACCAACAATACCACACATTATGTTCTTATCCTCTTTTTGATTTTCACCAGTAAACTCTTCTCTAAGTAAGCTAAACTATATTTATGCGGTGTAAGATTGTAAAGAATGGTAATAAGTAAAGCATTATGTAAAGCTACGGTTAGTGCACCAAACACGTTAAAGTTAATGTAGAAGAACTCCATTATACCGTAGAAATATGTTTCAAAAAACGCTAATATGTTTCTTACTACGAACTTTGCTGATCCCTCAAATGACATGAGCAATAGGTTTCTCGCACTATACGGACGCATATCTTCTTCAATAATTATATTCTCATTTAATACAGCTGGAGGGAAATAGTACAATAATGGATAAATAAGCGAGCCCGTGAGAGTAGCTAAAAGTAATATGTATTTAAGTATACTTTTGCCGTTTCTACTTAAAACATATGTTATAAACGGATAAGCCCAAAGAATGTATTGCGGGTTCTGTACCTTGTTAAATACTAAGAAAACCAAAATTAATGCTCCTATAGCTTTAAATATGCTATCTTTGTCTCCTTCCTTAATCTTAACCTTAAACAGAACGTATGAGTATACAAGCACAAATAAGGGTATCCAAATCCAGCTTAACATATTTGCATATTCGAATTTATAGTTCGAAATGAGCATGGGTACATTAAATATAGATAGCATCTGCGGATACCGTGAAGCATGGAACTCAAAAACCTTCTTAATCATCAATACAGGGCTGTACAACAGGAATGGTAATGATATTGTAATTACAGGCAGCATGAAAAATAGTAAAAACCTTACAAGCTGTTTTCTACTATCTTTAAGAACTTTGAATGCAAGCGGTATTAAAATTACAGGAACAAATTTTAAGGCTGTACCCAGGCCCCAGAAGAGACCTGCTCTTTCATATTTTTTCTTAACAAAAGAGTAAGCCCCTAAAACCATAAACAATACCATTAAAGGATCAAACTGATAAGCCAAATAAACTATCCATACAGGAATACCAAAAATCCACCATTTAGCTACCTTCCATCCCTCATTCCTATATAGAATGTACCCTGTTAATACTATAGAGAATGTTAAGGGTATTCTCATGAGCAGTCTCATGGAGTCTATGTAAAATGTAGAACTAGCTATGTTAGCTAAGTTTATTAGAAAAGTTATAAGCGCATTTGATATCATATAGGTTAAGATAAACACAATAGGAACTAACGGCATATATCCTGCCTTTCTTGCATCGCTATATATTCTTAGAATATTTTTATTTTCAGCTATTTTAGCCCATTCCATGAAGACTTTTATATCGTAATAGTTCCATGCAATCCAGCTTGTGGTTATAAGCAATACTATGGCTAATGCGAAAAACAGGCCCTCCTTATGCTTCCTTAAGAACTCTAAAATTATAATTGGCATTCAGATTCCACTACTTGAATTTAGTTAGAAAAGTATGCTTTAAGTGTTATCTAAAGATGTTATTTCTGAATTTCAACAGTTACTCCTTTAGCTGAAATCCGAGCATCCATAGGGGTTCCACCAATAATCCTAATTGCAGTACTTACCTCAGCTACTCTTCCTGGAGCCAACGCTATCATGCATCCCCCTCCACCAGCGCCTGTGAGTTTTGAACCTAAAGCTCCTGCCTGTCTAGCAGCATAGACTAGGTCATTTAGTTCTTTCGTTGAAACACCTAACGCATCTAGCAGACCATGATTTATGTTCATTAGCTCTCCTACTTCAATGATGTTTCCTTCAAGTAAGGCTTCTCTTGCTTCATCAGTTACTTTCCCTATTAGCTTAATGATTGTGCTTATTACTTCTTCCCTTTTATCCTTGAGCTTCTTAACTTTGGCAACAAGCTCCTTTGTTGTACTTTTTCTTTCAACGTAGCCTATTACTATAGGGTATTCGTTCTTAAGCTTAAGATGTTCTATTAAGGGTTCGCCAGGCCTAGGTTTAATATATAATGTTCCTCCATATGTTGCTATTGACGTATCCATAGGGCTTGCTGCCCCTTGAACTTCAAGTTCTGTTCTATGGCCTAGTTTAGCTATTTCTTTGGGTGTTAATTCGTAACCTAAAGCATAGGCATAAGAAGCTATGGTTGCCACAGCTACAGCGGCGCTTGTTCCTAAACCTGCTCCCACGGGCATCGTTGATCTGACTTCAATATTAGCTCCTTTCATCTCTCCAACATGGTTAGCTGTAAGTTCAACGGCCTTTTTAATGTAGCTAACGGCTGAAACAACTCTACCATAATCTGTTTCTAAAGTTAACTCTCCGGTATCACTAATGAATGTTAAAATGATGCCTGGTATTTTTAGGTCCATTGCAGCTATTTTTAGGTTCTTATCGCTTCTTAGAGAGGTTTTAACATATAATCTTCGCGAAATAGCCGTGACTATTGCTGGTTCTCCATAAACTATTGCATGTTCGCCAAAAAGTGTTACTTTTCCTGGTGCAGACGCAATAACGTGCACAGTCACGGCTTAAACCTCTTAATTTATTAAAAGGGACTTGCAACACTTTCTCCGAAGTTTAATGCGTCAACAAGCTGTTTAACGTTGAAAGCTACAAAGCCCATTGCCGCATCTGGCATTCTTTGTTTAACCTTAGTCTTGAAGTGTTTTATTCTTTCCTCGTACTCCTTAGCACTATCTACGATAGCTATTTCCTCATATACAAAAACAGTGTCTCCTTTTCTAGCAGTACATATTAAGTGTAAAGCAACTTCTCTAACCATTTCCTTAGTCCTTATACAGAAGAATCTTTGAGAACCTTCGGTTATTTTTACAAAATCATCAAAATCCATAACGTAAGCTATGGCTCCTGCCACGCGAAACACCTATATTTAGGTTGAAATAGACAATTATAAAACAGTTAGGTATATACGTAATTATAGGAGAAATAAATATGCTCGACGATCTGCCATTAGAGCTGAAGCGTAAGCTGTTGAAAAAACAAAGAGAAATTATTGAAGAGTGTCTTAGAAAACAGAAAAATAAAGAATTTAAAAGAAAACCTAAGGAAATAGTGTTATCAGTGTTAGATGAGAAAGCAAAAGAAGTGTTTGCTGAAGCTGAAAAACAGTATCCCGGTGTAATCGACTATATAACTGAGGTCTTAGCAAAATACATTATAGAAAAAAGTGTGAAAAGCATAGATGCTTATGAGCTCTATAACCTACTTTTAGCTCTTGGCTTAGAAGTTAGACTTCCATTAAAAATAAAATTTGTAAGACATGGTAAAGAGTTTAGTGTTGAGGAATACGTGAAAGATGAGGAATAAAATGCGTTTTCGATGTCAAAATTGTAACAGTATATATGATGAGCCTAGAATGTTATGTCCTAAATGCGGGGGCCTTATTCTTACATATTATCATAAACCTAAAGCACTTAATATATACAATGAATATGAAGGAGTATGGAAATATAGAGACAATTTACCACCTATACCAATAAACTATGTAATATCGCTTTGTGAAGGAAATACCCCTCTTTTCAAAATAAAGAACTTTACCAAGAAAATCAAGTATAGAGGAAAAATATACGTTAAGGACGAAACAAGAAACCCTACTGGAAGTTTTCGAGACCGTGTTGCTACAGTTATAGTTTCCCACGCTTTATACGTTGGTGCTAAAAAGCTGGTATGTGCAACTGATGGAAACACAGGGGCTTCCATAGCAGCTTATGCTGCAAAAGCTGGAATAGAGTGTTCAGCTATAGTGCCTAAAAATGCAGACTATGGTAAGATACTTCAAATGCTAGCTTATGGAACAGAAATTTTAGAATATGGTGAGATAATAGATGAGGCAGTATTAAAAGCACTGGAAGTAGCATTAACTGAGAAGTATTATCAAGCAACAGCAGAACTTAACCCTCTATCGATAGAGGGGCTAAAGACAATAGCCTATGAAATCTATGAAGTCTTAGGTAAAGTACCGGATTGGCTGGTTATACCGACAGGTTCAGGTCTCACATTACTTAGCACGATACTTGGTTTTAAAGAACTACATAGTTTAAGTTTAGTTAGTAAAAAACCTAAATTCCTTATAGTTCAATCCTTAGCTTGTTCACCAATAGTTGATTTTATAGAAGGTTCTAAAGTAGAGCGTAGACCAAGAAAACACATACCAGGTCTGGATGTATGTAAACCAATGATTTACACGCATATCGTAAACCTGATTAAGGAGTATGAATGTAGAGGTGTTAGAATAAATTACGTTGAAGCTTTAAATTACGTAGACATAGTTGCAAAACTTGAAGGTCTTTTCCTAGAGCCAGCTGCTGCAGCAGCTTTTGCAGGACTAGCTAAAGCCGTTAAGGAGGTTATAATAGAACCGGATGATGAAGTTGTTGTTTTAGCTTCCGCTACAGGGCTAAAAGCTTCTATGCTTTATGCAAAAGAACCCTCAAGGAAAAAGTACATACCAAAACTAACTGGATTAAACACTAAGGCCTTAATTCTTGAAATTCTGAAAGCAAAAGGCCCCATCCACGGTTATGCCATATGGAAAGAGCTAGGTCTTATGTTATCTGTACAAGCCGTATATCAGCATTTAGAAGAGTTGAAAAGAAAAGGTTTAGTGAAAGTTGAAGTCGTTGGAAGGAAAAAACTGTATAGCCTAACAGACAAGGGACTACAATTTTCTGAGATACTTGGCAAAGTATGAGTAATATGCTTTATCTATTCTCTTTATGTAGCGTAAGGCTTCCATAGGTTCTAAAACTCCTGCTCTAGTTTCTCTCAAGATCCTTTCAAATGCTACAAATTTCATCCATCTGTGCCTCTTAATTGCCTCTCTCAAAAGTGGACATCCATAAACGTAGTCGGGTTTTCTTCTAAGGATTTCTTTAGCAATAAACTTAGTATCAAACTTTGTAAGAGCTAGTGCTCCTGGAAGATTGATTCTAACAATGCCGTATTCCATGATAAACATTATTGAACTATATGATGTTGAAAGCAGGTCTCCGAAGAAAACAAGCTGCATATTTCTTCTTCTTGCCCAGTTACACACAGTCTTAGCTATTATAGGATAACACATGCTACATGGCATAACTCTTCCTTCTAAAGCTGCTTCCACTATTTTGTTAAAAGATTCTCTCGGACTTATGAAGTGATGTTCTATGTTAAGTTTCTCTACAGCATGTTTTATATCTTCCTTAACTTCGTCTGGAATAATATACGGTCCAGGATTAACGGTTAAAGCTATTACGTTTAATCCTAACTTTTTAAGAATATAAAGCGTAGCTGTACTATCTACACCTCCCGAGTATGCGGCTACAACATCAGTTTCGTTTTCACTTTTAATTTCAGGCATTGTTCTGGGAGGATATTTTAATTCTGCTATAAGGAGAGGCTCAATATAAGTGAACAATATTCTACTTACATATTTGTTCTCTAATTTATTTGCTATCTGTTTTAATTTCTCCAAAGCACCTTTTATTCTCAACCTTTTAGTGTTTAAATCACTAAGAGCAATTACTGTAATATCCTTTACTCCCAGCTTTTCCTTTAATTTCTTAACCTTTAGACCACCATAACCTACTAAAGAGCTTTTATCTGGTCTATCAAGGACTATTATATAAAGTACGTTTTGTCTTTCATCATATACTACATTAACTATTTTTGGTTCGTATCTTGGCACAACTTTGCTTTCTACTTCAATTTTATGTAACGTTAGAAGAACATCTTCTTTTGTAAATATAGGTGACACCTAGAATTTATTTTCAGCGGAGGTTCATTTCATCATTTACTCAGTTTAGTCAGCTTCATCATTCTCTTTTATAGTTTTATTCTTTCCTATATATAGGTCTTTTACTTAGAAGCATAGGCATAGGTAAGGGTTTCCACGGGTATCCTGTTGTTTCATCTTTAATTATCTTAATTAGTTCATCTACCTTAAGGATAACAATGTTCTTTTTGCCTCTAATCCTCACTGATAGTACATTATTTTCTAATTCTTTTTTGCCTATGACAGCTATGTATGGTATCCAGCTTTTTTCTGCATCTCTAATTTTCTTTCCAAGAGTTTCATCTCTGTCGTCTACATCAACTCTTATTTTGGCTTCTTCTAGTTTTTTGGCTATTTTTACACTATAATCGAGAAGTTCCTTGCTTATGGGAATAATTCTTACTTGAGTAGGTGCTAGCCATGTAGGTAAGCGAGGCTTTTCACCGCGTTTTTCCGCGATTGCAGCGGCATCTAATATTGCATATAGGTATCTTTCCAGTGAGCCTATTATTGCTGTATGAATTATTACTGGATATTTCTCCTCACCTTTTTCGCTGACATATTTGATGCCAAACCTTTTAGCATTGCCTACATCTATTTGGAAAGTACCGATTTCTCTTGGCCTTTTTAAATGGTCTATAATATTGTATTCAACATTAATTACCCAGTAATATTTTCCTTCAGGGTAGAATACTAAGAGCACTGGTTTTCCTTCTCTTCTAACAAGGTTTAGCACGTAGTCCCAATGTTCTTTTAAAAAGCTCTTAGTAATGTTATATATTGCGTAATATTCTCTACCTATTTTCCTTATTTCGTTTAGAATTTTCTCCTGTACAATTAACGTCATTTTCTTAGCTTCTTCTAAGTCCTTATTTATTATGTGTAGGTCGGGCATGTAGAATTTTCTAAGCCTGAAACATAGTGTAAGTTCGCCTGGTCTTTCTAACCTATAGCTATCGGCTACTTCAAAAACTCCGAAAGGCAGGTTCTTATAACTTATAATCCAGTCTTTAAGCATTGCAAATTGCTGATGGCATGCTGCAAATCTTAAAATAAGCTTATTACCCTCAACCTTTAAGCTATAAAGCCTTGATCCAAATAGTTCCGCATGCTCTCTTACAGCATCTACATCAAGGTTAAACATGTTAGTTCCTTTAACGTAAAATACTGGTATACCTAAATCTCTAGCTATATCCCATGAATATTCAGAAAGTAAATCTATGATTAAAGCACCTTCAGGGCCATATCTCATATGCCCATGGTCAGAGTAAGGTTCCCATTCTATAGAAAACTTAGCGCAGTATGATGGGATTAGAGGTACTCCTCCAGGAAGTTCTTTTTTAAATACTTCCTTTTCTACAAGTACTTTGAAGTTCTCATCTTTAAATTCATATTCCTCTGGAGCTACTATTTTTCCTTCCGGTGTTAAAATAGCGTATTCGTGTTTTTCTTCAATAGCTTCCTCTTTAAGTTCTTCTATCTTTACTTCCCTTGAAAGTTCAGAAAGCGGATGGCCATAACACTTTATTTCAAACGCCTTATACCATCCGAAGGGTGCTTTATATGTTTTTACACCCATGTCCATCATTTTTGAATATAATTTACGTAAAACACTCATAGCTTCGCTCGGTGTAGCTAGATTTCTAGATAAATGAGCATAAGGGTAAATAACAACTTCAGATGCTTTAACTTTTTCAGCAACATCCGCTATTTCTTTAGCAGTTGCTTCAACTATTGAAGGCAAATTGTCATAGTCTTTTTCTTCTACTGTAGTAAAAGCAACAAGAACGTTTCTTCCAGAGTACTTCCTATTTTTCTCTTTAACCTCTTCTGCTTTAGTTAAAGCCCTTTGCTTAACCTCATAAGAAAATTTTTCAGCATGAATTAGCAGTATTCTCATGGTTTACACCAATTCTGATGTCTGAAATGTTTTTTCTCTATTTACAACTACTTAAATCTTTACATTAAATTGTATCTAATATAGCAAGTATTATTCGGCTTCATAAGCTATAAGTTAAATTTAACTATAATGCAAAACCTATACTATGTTGGGGATGTACTATGGTAAAAGGTATAGTGCTAATCAGCACTGAAACAGGCGCTGAAGAAGAAGTTTTACTTAGATTAAACAAATTTCCTGAAGTTATATCGGCATATTTAGTTTACGGAATATATGATGTAGTTGCAATAATTGAGGGTGAAAGTTTAGACGATATAAGGTCTATAGTTTTCAACAGAATAAGAAAAATAAAGACTGTAAAATCTACTGTTACAATGGTTGTTGTAAAGGAAGTAGGTAAAACTTAAAGCTAATGTTTATTCGAAATCATAATTTTCTATTCTTCTTTAAACTTAGTAAACTTATGAAATACTTCACATAATTTCATGCGTTAGGTCTTTACTATATTTTAAGCTTTCAGCCGTTAGAGGCCTAGGTAAGGGGATTGGCGGAGGTATACCTATTTCTCTAGACATAATAATAGCCTCGGTTAATGTTTGATGGAGTGTTGCTAGGAATACTGCTTTGGGAGGTTTCTTTTTCTTGCTAATGTCTTCATAAATATTTTTAATGTCTATTTCTGTGCCTGAAACTAAAATATGTCCCTTTAAGGTTATTGTAGCTACTAAAGGTGTAGTGGTCATGTTAAATACGAACGGTATTTTTAGTTTTAAAGATGTTTTTTCAATGTCACCACTAGGTACAGTTAGCTGGGTGTGATATTGAATTTGTGGCGGTAGTTTTTCGCTAACACGTTCTGCAAAAATGGAAGTGAATTTAACAGTAATAACAACCATTACTTATGGTTCACCTTAAATAATTGTAATACTGATGTCTAAGAAGTCTGTTGGTAAAGGTCTACCTTTAGAAGTATATTCATCATATTTCTTCTTTAAGAAATCAAGAAATACGGAGCAACCATCATATTTACCTTCTCTAGTACATTTCTCGCCTAGAGTAATGAAGCACATTTTAGTTTTATGGTCAAAATACGGGCATCTTTTATAGTATTTTCTTGCAGACTTCATCATTCTTTCAACCCATACTGCTTTTTGATCTTTCTTAGTTTCCTTCGGTGCCTTCGCATATCTTTCAAGCATATCTTCTATTCTCGGTGAAGTCATTTTCCTCGCCTCTTTCACTATTTATAATTTATATTTCGTAAGTACATTAAGGATTCCGTAGATATAAAAATTATCCCAACAAATCGTATTGTCCCACTCTGAAATTACTCTGAAAGTAATATACAAGCAACTCCATAAACTAACTCATTTATTAAAATAATAGTTTCGGTTAACTCTCCTTCAGCCATTGTTACACTTGGCTAGCTTTCGTAAAGTAGCAAAGAATTTAAAAACCCAATATTTTAAACCTTAAGTCAGAAGAAGGTTAGGTGTCTACATGCCTAAGAAAATTAAATCCCTTACGGAATTGCCAGGTGTAGGTAGAAGTACTGCAACTAAGCTTGAAGAAGCAGGTTATTCTACTTTAGAAGCTATAGCAGTCGCATCACCGCAGGAACTGAGTACTGCAGTAGGTATTCCTCTTGCGACAGCTCAAAGAATAATTAGAGCTGCAAGAGAAGCTTTAGATTTAAGGCTTAAAACAGCTTTAGAGCTTAAACGTGAAAGAGCAGCAGTAAGAAAAATAACAACTGGTAGCAGAAACCTTGATGCTTTACTTGGCGGCGGTGTTGAAACAAGAACAATAACTGAGTTCTTTGGAGAATACGGTACAGGAAAAACTCAACTATGCCATCAGTTATCAGTTAACGTTCAATTACCTCCAGAGAAAGGCGGTCTAAATGGAAAGGCGGTCTACATAGATAGTGAAGGAACTTTTAGATGGGAACGTATTGAAAGTATGTCTAGAGCTTTAGGTCTTGACCCTGACGAGGTTATGGGGAACATATTTTACATTAGAGCTGTAAATAGTGATCACCAAATGGCTATTGTCGATGAACTTTTTGACCTTGTACCTAAGGAAGGCATTAAACTTATAGTTATAGATTCCGTTACCGGACATTTTAGAGCAGAATATATTGGTAGAGAACATTTAGCTCAAAGACAGCAGAAACTTAACAAACATTTGCATCAATTAATGAGATTAGCGGAAATATACAATGTAGCTGTTATTGTAACTAATCAAGTTATGGCACGACCTGATGTATTTTATGGTGACCCTACGCAAGCTGTTGGAGGCCATGTACTATATCATGCCCCCGGCGTCAGAGTTCAGCTAAGAAGAAGTAGAGGAAATAGAAGAATAGCTAGAGTAGTTGATGCACCTCATTTGCCAGAAGGAGAAACAATATTCATAATTACTGAGGAAGGAATAAGAGATCCCGCAGAGTAAAAGCAAAACAACTCAACTTTACAGCAATTAAACAATAATCATGTGGCCATTTCAAGCTTTCTCTTAATAGTTCATAGTATTCTTAATTCACTATTTAAAATAGTTTAACGCATAATCTATATATTTCCAAAAAGGATAAATAAGCATATGGAATAGCTGCTATTTCCATAGTTTTTATTTAACGTAATGGTGTGATTCATGGGGAGAATGGTTTCAGTAATGCTTTCAGATAACGAAGCTTCTTTTCTAGAAGAATATTGTTTAAAGCATGGTCTTTCTAAAAGCGATGCATTACGGTATGCTATAGGTCTCTTATCTTCAAAGGAGAAAGCTGAGGGAATGCCTAAAGCTAAATTTAAGAAAATAACGTTAAGAGCCTCCTACATAAAGTATATAGTGCTTACGCATTCAAGCGTAGACATTGAAGGAGAAGATTTATACATAGAATCTTATCTTTAATGAAGTTGAAGAGAAATGGGTAAAACAATAGTAGCTTTAACGCATGGAAGAGACTTAGATGGCATAGCGTCAGCGGCTATAATATACCGTTTTTCTAAAATAAGGAATTATAAGTGTAAATTATACTTTTCAGAACCATATAATTTAAGTGAAAATTTAGAAAAAATCCTGTTATTTGAAAAAGCGTTTGATGAACTCATAATAGCAGACATAGGTCTTAACAGAGAAATAAGCTCGGTCATAGTAGATTTACTTAGAAAGGTAAAGGAAAGAAATGTGCTTATCAAATGGTTTGACCATCACATATGGGATGATGATCTAGTAGAATCTATAAGAAAAATTGTTGACTTACTTAAGGTTGATTCTAGGTTTTGTGCTGCAGAACTTGTCCAAATAAACTTACTACCTAGAGATTCTATAGCACGTAGAATAGCATTGCTAGCTAGAGATATGGATTTCTGGCTGAAAAAAGATGAACTATCTGTAAAAATATCTAAAATTATAAGATCTGGCAATGTTTCTAAAAATGAAATAATAGAGAAATTATCTGAAGGTATTTTCTGGGATAAGGGATTCCAAGAAATATATGACAAACTTAGCGTCTTTGAGAAAGAAATTATAGAAAGAGCTCTTAAAAACACTGAGACGTATCATATAAAGAAACTTAAAGTGGCTTTTGTAAAAGGCAAAGCTCCTGCTGGCCTTATAGCAGACACGCTTGCTGAAAAAAACTATGATATCATTGTCGTAATTTCTCCTACAGGTAAGATAAGCTTGAGGAGAGGTAAGGAAAGCATAAACCTCGTTCCTATAGCTAAAAAACTAGGTGGCGGTGGGCATCCATATGCGGCAGGCGCTATGTTAAACTACAATGCCATTGATAGATTTTTAGCAAAGTTTTTCGGAATATTTCGGAAGAAAGATAAAATACTTAAGGTAATCGAAGAAACTATAGTAGCTAAAGGAGAAGATGATGGTAGCAATACCTGTAACTAAAATAATACTATCGCTTGCTATGCTAGCTTACACGTCATACCTTGATGTACAGTATAGAGAAGTAGACCCAAAAATATGGTTAATATTTGGCTTTTTAGGAGGCACATTGACAGCCGCTGAAATACTTACAAATAATTATTTGCTAACCATAGTTACTATAAACATAGTCCTCGGATTAGTAATAGGGATTATTTCATATGTTCTTGGGCTTTTTGGCGGCGCAGATTTCTTATGCTTATTTATCCTAAGTATAATACACCCTTACCCGCCTGTTAGACCACTGTACTATGTAGGCCCTATTTATCCATTTATAGTAACCATAGTTATGAATTCGCTACTGCTATCACTTGCTGTTCCAATAATTAATTTTATCAGAAATATGAGAAACATGAAATATCTTCGGAATCTTAAAGCGCCTCTAAAATATAAACTTCTTTACTTGTTAATCGGTTATCCTGTAACGATTAAGAAATATTTAAAAATGAAATATACTTATCCGCTGATCATTTATAAGTACCATGAGGGTAAGACGGATATAAAATTTAGGTTAACATTTAACATTGAAGAAGAACACCAAGAACACCAAGAATATTTTAAAACACTGATAGATAAAGGGGTTTTAAAAGAGGATAATGTTATATGGGTTACTCAGGGTATACCATTACTTGTCTTTATAACGTTAGGTTATATTATGTCGATAAGCCTGGGAGATATAATAGTGTACATGTTATTTACTAGCTAACATCGTTAACGTTTAAAACTTAACCACTATATTATCATTCAGTAGCTTAGCAAAATAGGGTGAACGTTTTGAAGGTAATTTGGGCACCATGGAGGATAAGATATATTGAGTCTCCTAAGCCTGCAGGTTGTTTTTTATGTGAGGCAATAAGGTCAAAAGACGACGCAAGGCATTACGTAGTATATAGAGGTAGTAAATGTTTCATTATTATGAACCTGTTCCCATATAATCCGGGACATTTAATGATAGCACCTTATAGACATTTGCCTTCGCTTGAAGACTTAAGTGACGAAGAACTTTATGACTTAATAAAACTAACTAAATTCTCACTTAAAATACTGAAGAAAGCATTTAATCCTCATGGTTTTAATATAGGTGTTAACATAGGTAGTGTTGCCGGTGCTGGTATAGAAGACCATGTGCATGTACATGTTGTTCCTAGATGGAGTGGTGATACTAACTTTATGCCCCTATTAGCTGATGTTAAAGTCATACCACAGGCTTTAGAGGAAACATATAAAAAGTTGAAAAAGGCCCTCAGAGAAATTTAAAATAAGGCATAAGGTGTACAATAATGCAGATGCTAGATCCATGGTCTATCGCTTACGTAGAGGATTATGATAGACTTATTGAAGTTTTTGGTATCGATGTTATAACCGAAGACATTCTTAAACAGTTGCCTTTCCTTAATAGGTATTTTCGTAGAAAAATAGTATTTGGACATAGAGACTTTCAGCTCATAGTTAATGCTGTTAAAAATAACAAGGAATACGCTATAATGTCGGGAATAAAACCTTCATCGACTTATCATTTAGGAAGCAAAATTACAGCGGAACAAATTATTTATCTCCAACAATTATCCAGTAAAGCTAAAGTATTCTACGCTATAGCGGATATTGAAGCATGGGAAGACAATGGCATACCCTTCGATAAGTCCATTGAATACGCTGTAGATAATGTTGCAGATCTAATAACTTTAGGTTTAGATTTAAAAAGAGCATATATTTACCTACAGTCTAAAGAACCAAGAGTTCTTAGATGGGGCTACTTTTTCGCAAGAGGTCTTTCAAGAAATCTTCTCGAATCAATTTATGGTGAAAAACATTTAGGAATGTATATGACAGCTATGGTTCAGGTAGGAGATATTCTCTTACCACAACACCCGGATTTCGGAGGCCCTAAGCCAACAATAGTTCCTGTAGGCGTGGACCAAGATCCTCATATAAGGTTAACAAGAGACCTAGCCAGAAAATACTCAGGAAAATTTAAGTTTATACCACCTGCTTCAGTATATCATAAACTACAGTGGAGCTTGAAAGGTCCAGGATATAAGATGAGCAAGAGAGATCCCATGAGCTGTTTAACATTGAGCGATACACCGGAAGATGCTTATTTAAAAATTAAAAATGCCTTCACCGGCGGGAGGGAAACTGCAGAATTGCAAAGAAAATTAGGTGGTAAACCTGAGATATGCGCAGTGTACCAGTTAGCTCTATACCATATAGATGATGATAGAAAGGTGAGGCAAATATACGAAGAATGTAAGCGAGGTTTAAGGTTATGTGGCGAATGCAAACATGAAATAGCCGAGATCTTTGCTAGGTTCTTAAAAGATTACCAGCATAAGAAGAAGTCTAATATGGAAAAGGCTAGAAAAATAATTGAGGATATTATAGCTAAATATTAAGCTAGCTTATAAACAAATTTTCCTCTCTCAAAATTAGGTACTTTTAACAATATACTTCCTCTAACCATGCCAGCTACTATTTCTCTTAGTACAAATTTATCTATGTTCATGTATTGACTTAGTTCCTCAAATGTTAATTCACCCTTTTCTTTAAGAATGCTTATAATTTTTTCTTTTACCTTATTTTCCATACCTAATATCTCCTCTTTACATACTAATACAGTCTCTCATCCTGTGTTTTATAGTTTTCACAGTTAAAGATGACTAAATTGATATAGGAATAAGAATACAGCATAGATTCGGGGAGACTATGCCTAGGTTGTCTTCAGGTTTAGTGATAGCTGGAGCGTATGCAAACAAGCTAAGAAGAACGTTATTTGCACAATTAGGCGGGAGAATTAAGAAAAAAGAAATAGAACCACGCGAAGTTGCAAGAGCATCTGGAGAACTTAATTCGACATTATTCTTCATTTTAAGAGATTTAGAGATCGATAAGGGAGACGTTGTCAGAATAGCTATAGAATATGAAGTAGAGGAAGGAAAAATTAAATGGATTTGGGATACATTAGAAATACAGCATTACAGATTAGTACCAGAAACTACGGAGAAAGCTAAAATAAAGCTTAAAGAGGTATTAGAGAAAAAAGTAGTAGCTCCTGCAGTACCTATTGAGCTTGAAGTAGAATATTTAGGACCTGCAAAGGAAGGTCTTGAAGACGTTTATGCCATCAAAATGCCTAAAGAAGCAGAAATGGTACTAGCAGGTGCAGTAAGGGTTCTATACAAGGACGAAGCAGGTGAAGCATTGGCAATAATAGTTACGCCTGAAGGTAGGGCTTTCAAATACAGTATAAAACTATCTTATAGTCCAGATCCCCTAAAAGTAGCTGCTAGCATTAAAGGAGAGTTAATAAAAGCATTTTCTGAAAATCTACTTGAGGAAATTGAAAGAGAAAAAGCAAAAGAACTATTAAAAGAACTTATGAAGCTAGAGTAAGGAGTTAAGTGGCGATGAAGAAGTCCTCGATCACTGAAGTACTGATGACGGTGGGGTTTAACTGAGCCCATATAATACTAAAGCAATTGCGGTAATAGCAAATAAAGTGAATTTAGACAACTTAGTATACTATGAGGAACTCCATGTATTTAAGAAGTTTAGTCTGCCTTCAATAAAATTTACAAGAAAACGTAACGAATTAAACGTAAAAATAAGTGTGGGCCTTCCATTACTAAACCTAGATATAGCATATGGAGTGTATGGTACAAGCCTAGCATTAAGATTCCTAATAGACTATGAAGCCTTAGAAAACCCAGTAAAAGCAAAAGAACTTGAAATAAAGTCTATAGTAAATATTGTCAAAAACTCTACAGAGAGATTAATTTCCGAGCTAGGTTTTTTTGCTAAAAACGTTCTAATATCTCCTAGCTTTTACGTTTATGAAGTATGTTCGATGCATAAAGCACTCTTTGATATACTGGACCCGCTTGTATTGGCATTAACTATGAAAATAGGTAAATATAGGAAGGTGATAGAAGAGAAAATAGTGCAATATAGCGGGATTTTAGAAAAGTACAACATAGTACAGTTTATACCTAAACTTTTCATGTTTGTGCCTATGGAAGATCTCTTGAGAAAAGCGGTAAGTAAAGATAAGCTTAGATTTCTTAAAAGTTACATGTACGACGCGATGCTTCCATATATGAACTATTTATTAAAAACAAGACAAGCATTATCTTCGCTAACATTAGGCTCAATAAATATTGTACGTGAGAAAATAGCGTATCCGAATCCATATTCTGAAGTGTATTTCAAAGTAGATGATAAGCTAGTAAAACTCCATGAAACATTGAGAAACGTTAAAGTTATTAAAGATCTCGGGGGCATAGTCAACTACACGGTTCTTGCTAAGCTAAAAGGGAACGGAGAAAAACTTGTTGTTATGAAGAAGTATAGAAACTGGAAGGCTATTAAATGGTTACCTACCGCTCTATGGACGATTGGTTCAATAGATTTCACACCAATACCTGGCGAGAGACTATTAAGGGAAACTAGAGCATTAATTATATTAGCTAAATACGGTTTCAAAGTTCCCTCCATATACAGTATAGACTGGGTAAATAAGGTACTTGTAAGAGAATACATTGAAGGCATACCTCTAAGTGACATTATAAGGAAGAAGAAAAAGAAATTGAGCGAAATAGCTTATAGAGCCGGTGCACTTTTGGCAAGTATACATTCTAAAGGTATAACTTTAGGCGATAGTAGACCTTCAAACATCATTTTATCTAATGGTCATCTTGTACCTGTAGATTTAGAGCAATCATCCAATACTATTCCACCTGCCTGGGATATAGCGGAATTTCTATCATTCATGTCAATGGATCTACTATTTAGAATCAAAGAATCGCTGAACGCTGCTAAGAGTTTCGCTGAAGGATATTTATCAATAAGCAATAATAGGAAAGTTTTTTACGATTCCTTCAAAGCGAAATATGTACGAATACTATTACCTATATCTCCTATATTTCCTCTCATAGCAAGCTATGTTAAAGACATAATAGAGGAGACCGCATAGTGGTTAAGCTTGAAATACTTGAAAAATATGAGCTTTTAGGCGAAATGAGGTATAGGATAAGAATTAAAAACACAAAAATAATACTGAATGTGACAGCAACATCAGATAACGAGGCTCTTAAAAAAGCTAAGGAATTAATTAATGAAATTAAACTACATGAGGTCATAGATCAATACAAGGTTGAAGCATAAACACATTACTCTTGAAAATATGGTATTAGCTCCTTAGGTATAGAACAGCAAGCTTCAATAACTTTAATTTTATATTTGTCAACCATATGCTTTAATGGATTCACTATTCTATCTACCAATCTTAACTTATAAACGGCAAGGTCTAAAGTAAACTTCATTGCCCAAGGTCTCATACATCCTAAAGCTAGCTCACCCTTAATTTTACGATTTCCATAGCGTATTACGTTTATTATATCGCTTACAGAAGGCGGGTTAACATGTTCCATAGCAGTGCCTTTAGTCGGGATGAACACAAGGAATACAAGTATGTACGGTTTAAAATCAGCTATCACGTCAACTGCTTCGTACTCCTTGACGATTTTACCATAATTTAAGCCTATGGGTATATGTGGTGCAATGTATGGTGGTCCATATTTTTCAAGGATTTCTAAGCTTTTAATGAAGTCTTCAGGTTCTTTAGACTTTAAATTCATTATATCTTTGATTACTTCTTCATCTAAAACTACTTCGTAATCTATTATATCTACACCTGCTTCTCTCATTTTAATAGCTAAATCTTTGTTTACAAGGCCTGAATGCACGCTAATAATGAATTTAAAGTCCCTTTTAATTTCTCTAATAGTACTTAAAAAAGGTTCTACAGGCAGCTTTCCTTCTAAGTCAAAACCTCCACTAATAAGAAGACCTTTTGCACCTTTTTTAGCAAGAAACCTAGCTGTCTCATAGAGTTTCTTAGGCGTTAATGTAGCTTCCATGTTTCTTAAATAATAACCTTGACAATACTTACATTTTAATGGACATATAGAGCCGGTTATGCTTACATCAGGGAATTTCGAACCAGGTATGAATGCAAAAACCTCTCTCATAAACTTCACTTACTCCATTTTTAGCATAATTCTGCTCAATGCTATTGTAACTTTAAACAGGTACCTTATAAATATGTACCTAATAATTTGCTACAATGTTCAATATAAACACTCCATTAAATATACAATAGGAATGTAATCCGTAGTTTATATATTCGTTCACATTTAAAATGAAATAATTATATTAGTGTTTTATATGTTGAGAGTTAAGTATAAAATACTGTTCAAACCTAATGATACTAACTGTAGGTAAGTGTCTATGAAGCACTGTTCTACTGCTAACTTCAAAATGCCAAACTCTATAGAGTGGGTGGAACTACAGTTCACATCAGTTACAGGCAAACTGCATAGCATTACATGTTCAGTAAATATTGCAGAGAAAGGAAAAGAAGAATATCTAAGTAAGCTTGATGGTAGTTCTATTGAAGGTTTCAGTACAATAGATGAAAGCGATTTAGTTGTCAAGGCAGACATAAAAACTTTTGCCTTAATTCCATGGGATAATAAGCGAGCTAGGTTCATAGGGAAAATATATAAGGGATACGGTAAGGGAAGGTTGGAAAGAGATCCAAGATACATCGCTGAAAGAGCTGAAGCATACCTTAAAGACCTAGGCTACGTTAGTTACTGGGGCCCAGAGGTGGAATTCTTCATATTTGACAAAGTTATTGTAGATATGAGTAGACCTGAATATAAGCAAGCATATGAAATAGTAACCAGTGAGTCAGCATTTTATACTACAGATTCTCCATTAAAGCTTAAGGGAGGATATTACATTCATGAACCATCAGATAAAATTTTTAAAGTTAGACATGAAATAGCAGAAATTCTCAAAAAATACTTTAAAATAGCTGTGGAAGCACATCACCATGAAGTTGCTGCTGCAGGGCAATGTGAAATAATCTTTAAAAATGATAAACTTGTACAAACAGCAGATAATGTTCAAACATTAAAATATGTAGCTAGAAACATAGCTGCTAAGCATAGCATGGTAGCTACGTTTATGCCTAAACCAATATATGGTGATAATGGTTCAGGAATGCATGTACATATAAGCTTATGGGATCTTAAAGGTAAAAACGTGTTCTATGATCCAAACGATGAATATGCTGAATTAAGCCAGCTTGGAAGATACTTTATAGGAGGTCTTCTTGAACATGCACGTTCACTTTCTGCAATAGTTTCACCTACTACAAACAGTTATAAACGGCTAATGCCAGGTTTTGAAGCACCTGTGTATTTGACGTGGAGTAGAGGCAATAGAAGCGCTGCAATAAGAATACCAGTATATCATAAAGGAAAAGAGAATCATAAGAGAGTAGAGTATAGGCCTCCTGATCCTTCAGCAAACCCGTACTTAGCATTTGCCGCTATTTTAGCAGCAGGCCTAGATGGATTAAAGAAGAAAATAGATCCTGGAAATCCTGTCGATAAGGATGTTTATCACTTAACAGCTATCGAGAAAAGAGAATTAGGAATTAAAGAATTGCCTAGAACTCTTTGGGAAGCATTAGATGAGCTTGAAAGCGACCATGAATACTTATATCCCATATTTACTAGGGAAATCATCGAAACCTACATAGATATCAAGAGAAAAGAAGTTATCAATATAGAAAGTTATCCAACACCTGCAGAGTTTTACACCTACTTTACTATATAATTTAAAAGAAAATCTCCTATAATGAATATTAAAGGAGCTATAGCAAATGCCCAAATAACTTGTTCTAAAGAATGTTTTCTAAGTTTAATTCTAGTCCACGCAACGATAATAGATATTAAGAATATTAGTAGGGCTCCGGTTACGCTAATATATTTAGCAAATATTATGAATGTTATAAATACTGTTAAAACATGAATACTTATTTTATCTATAAAATCTGCAATAAGCGATACAGTGATTGTAACCAAATATATGAAAACCATTTTTGCGAGAAAGAAAACGTTAAAGGTAGTATATATCGTAAATACAGTCAAAGCTAACACTAAAGTAAACGCTATAAATGCTTTTCTCTCAAAGCTTAGAGACAGGTCTTCGCTAACAACATGAAAATATCTTAAAATACCATACAAAGTAATGGGCAGGCCGGATAATAGAAGAATTCCTCCTAAAGCTAAAAGTAAAGGTTCATGATATTTAAGTGCTATAATAGGTAACGTGTATGCGGGGTGTATGTAAGGGTTCATTATTTTAGATACTATATAAGCAACCTTGCCCATGTTCTGATGCTTAATCACGCTATATTCTCCTCGGAGACTTAACGCATGCCATTAGCATATGTGAATTTTACTACATCTTTTGCTAAAATATTTTAGTAGCGAAACACTACAGTTAAAGGGAAAGAAGATGAAGATAAAAGTAAAGCCTTTCGCTATATTTAAGGACATCATAGGTAAGGCTGAGTTTACGTTAGAGTTTGATTCTGAAATTTCTGTTGGTAAATTAATAAACTACTTAAAAGAGAGTTTTCCAGACATCAGTATGTACATTGATGAATATGAAATAGAACCTGTAATAGTCTTGGTAAACGGTAGACCGGCTACTGAGAAGACTGTGTTAAGAGACGGCGATGAGGTAGCATTTTTTCCTCCAGCAGCTGGAGGTAGTAGTGAGGGTAAGGTAATTACACAAGATGTAGACATAGAAAAAGTTATTCAAAAAATAAGAAATGTAAAAGACTTTGATAAAGTAGGTGCTATGGTTATTTTCATAGGCTTTGTGAAAGGAACTATAGGTAATAAAAAGGTGTATAGGTTGTCGTATGAGGCATATGAACCTTATGCTTCAAAAAAACTGCAGGAAATAGCTAATGATCTTTTAAAAGACGATAAAGTTGTTGATGTTAGAATATACCATAAGGTAGCCAATTTAAAACCTGGAGAAACAACTATCTACATTATGGTATCTGCTATAGATAGAAATACCGCGTTTGAAACAGCAAGGAAGGCTATTGAGAGAGTTAAAAAAGAGGTTCCCATATGGAAGCTTGAAGTAAGAGATAATGGAGAATACTGGGTTATAGGTGATGGAAAGCGCGTACCTAGACCCGTGAAAAAGTAAGAATAAAGCTAAATTAAATTGATAATCACTTCCTCTACTTCTTTATTAACTATATATGCTCCATAGCTTCCTGAAGTAGAATCTATTATTAACCAAGGTATATGCCATAATCTCATATACTTTAGATCAACTTTTGACGGATATGGTGATGCCTTATGGGAATGAAATATTCCAATAACTTCTAAGTTTTTCTTATAAGCATACATAAACACCTTATAAACTTCAAGTGGATCCATGTAAAACATTTCCTCCTTATTTACAGCAATGTTTCTTATGAACACTGTTTCTAATACTTTAAAAATGGGTTTTTCAACCCTACCTAATAGTAGTCCACATATTTCGTATTGAGCATGTAAAGCATTATTCACTATTTTTGCTAGCTCGCTCTTACTAATAACCAGTATTATCATAGTACTTCATAACCTAGTCTAAGTATTTTAAACTTAACTTGAAATATATCAAGCTTAACGCTAATCTTTTGAACGAATATTGTTTCTTTAATTGTTCATGAAATCCTATCTCGTAAATTACGGATTAAGTTTTCCTAAGAGAAAACTAAGTAGTTAAAGATTTAACAATAAAACTAAGCTACTACATCATTGTTTGAAGAAGCGGTTAAAATAGCTTATTCAACGGAAATTCATGACCACAGCGCGGACACTTTACATAACCGCAATCGCCGAAGGTAGCATATGGGCATCCTTGACATGAAAAAGCTCTTGAATATGATAAATCAAACTTGAACCCGCACTTGGGACACGTGAGCACCATGGGTTAGCACCTATTTGTTTTTCAATGTTTTCCATTACACAGTTTTAGCTAATACCTTTTTACCCTTTTCTGTTAACGTGTAGGCTTTAATATTCTTTTTAACGTTTAACCTATATTGACATAGCTTAGAAAAAGGGCATTTAGGACATGAAGTTATATCGCATACAATTGCTTTCAAATAACCTTTTTCTATTAAGTAGTTTATCAATTCCTGTGCCAGATCTTCACTTACCCTTAAGTCTTTTGATAAATTGTTTAAAAACACTATTTTGCGTTTATGTATATAGCTAAGAATTTTTACGATTAAGGTTCCTTCAAAGCTACTTGTGTTCAACAACATACCCTCTTATTAAGCTTAAAAGTTTAGATATTTTGTCTAGCTTAGGAAAATCATGTATTCTTTTAGCTATAATTTTCACTGCTAAAGCACTTTTATTCTCAGCTTGCGAGAGGATTATACTAAATCTAAAGGGGGCTTTGACTTTTCTCATCTTTTTAAGGCTCTCTTCGCTAACTTTATCAAATATGTATGAGAACACCATAACCCATTCTTCACCATTAAATTCTAAAAACCAATCACCTGTATTATATGGAGAAGTTTCTTTTTCACGAAGCATAAATATGAACCTGTTCTCTCCAATATCAATGCTTACTTCTTCCAATTCATAATAATCGTAAATTCCTAAAGGGTCTAAAATTTCATGTTCTAAAGAGTCTATGATAAATAAGCTGAGGGGGACACGGTATATTTCCTCAATAAACATTTTAAAACTCGATATTTTCTCATCTACAATTTTCCTTAATATTGGTTCATATGATTCCAATATTTCATAGCAAATATCCATTATGTTTACGTGGAATTTCTCAGCTAATTTCTTTAGCAGTTTCTGGTTCTTAGAAGATAATTTAACCATAACGTAGCTTTTCTCTTCACCCATGGGTAATCATCTAAATACTTTGACTATGTCTACTATAGACATAATAGTTTTTAGATATCTACCTTAATAACTTATCTTAGATGATGAGTGTGGCGGGCTTGACTCTAAAGAGGATGAAGACTTAGGAGCCCCCTGATATCAACGGTTCTCAGATACAATAATTCATGGTGCATATGTTGAGTAGTAACTCAGAGTTCTATAAAGAACTCATTAAGATCATTGAGAAGTATGAAGGTCTTAAGAAAGTTAAAGACAGAAATGTCAAGAACTTTTCTGAAGAACTCACAGGACTTATAAGCATAATCAATAATGCTGCTAAGAAGTACGGTAAAGAATGGTTATACTTCACTGCAGCTGACATTTTTGAAGACATATATGAAGGTTTTAACGAAGTTTCAGCAAAATATCTATACTTAGCTATGAGCTATGTGTTAAGGGTTTTTGAAGGATTAATAATAGCATGGTTTGAAGACAGTAAAGGATTCTTTAAGGAAAACATAAACCCCATATTATTAGCAGATACCATTGATAGGTTAATGTATGCTGTTAAGGGATTAGAGAATTTTGAAACATATAATATTTTAGGTGGACTATTTAAGAAACTTGTAGAAAATTTAAACAGGGAAACATATAGGAAAACATGGAACAACTTTTGGGAAAGAGCCAGAAGCTACTACTTAAAATCTTTAAGTATAAATGCAAACAATTACGAAGCTTACGAAGGACTGGGTGACCTTTACTTACTTCTTGAAGATTATAAAAAAGCCTTAAATTACTACACTAATGCTGTATTGTTAAATAAAAGCGAAGGAAGATTATGGATTAAATTAGCATGGGTTTTTGAAAAAATAGGTGATATAGATAAGGCCATAGAGGTTCTAGAAGAATCATTGAAACATGGTGTGATGAGAGAGGCGGTGAAGAAACTTATTGAACTCTATAGAAGAAAGGGTGTTAAGGAAAAAGTAGAAACGTTAAATAGGCTACTAAAAGAAAACTAAGATTACATGAAACATAGTCGATTGTATGGCTCTACATTACCTTAAATCGATGCTTTGGTGTATGGTTTATGAGGAAAAAGAGAGTTAAAGGAGGCATCTTAGCGCTGATAGGGTATATTCTTTCTCCACTATCATGGTGGAACGATGCATTTGTCAATATACCACTATCATATGCTATTGCTTGCATTTTAGTGTTGTTTCTTCCTAAAGAGTATTTCACTTTACTCTTCATCTTAGCATATAATGGAACTAATGTCTTAGGTTTTGTACTTTTACACTTAGGCGTAGAAACTACCGTAAGTAATGAAGTAAGGCTTACTAAAAGGAATATTGTGAAGTACATCGTTGTTTCCGTGGTATATACATTAGTCGTCTATATTCTCGCTGAGCTAGGTTTAGCAAAACCTGCTTTTGAATATTTTACATTCGGCTTAATTTGCGTATTTCACTAGACTATACTGTAAGTTATTCGAATTATGTATAAAGCTAAAGCTCCTAAACCTAAAGAGGAAAAAAGGGTGTTAATGAAAAAATCATCATAACGTCTGTTTATAATTTTAAATGTTTTAGAAGTTAATGGCCACATAAGTGCTATGCCTCTTTTTGTAAATAGGTCAAGCAGCATATGAGTAAAGTACCCTATAAAGAAAGCCTGTAGAAGCAATGTGAGTATAGGTATAGGTCTTGTAATTATGAACATAGTAACGTATAGTGGACTCAAACCTATTATGGTTAGAGAGAAAACGTTATGCATGAGTTTTCTATGTTTAAACTTAACATCTATATCAGGGAAAACCCCGCCTAACACTGACGCTAAGATTGTAGGCAGTATATAAGTAATATCGGGGTTTATGAGTAGTAATGCCATGCCTGCTGCAAAAATTTCATGAGTTATTTTTCTCATAAACCTACACGCCACCTACGTAGTACATATGAGGAAAATATGTTGATTAGAGTTCTGCCTCATAGCCTTTACAGGTTATCAATAACATTTAAGTCAAAAGCTAAAGAGTTAGTTATGAGAGAAGTGTGAGAAGAATGCTATTCGGAAGCTGGATTCTCTACAGACCGGACGCCGTTCAAGTATGGAAGAATCAGGATGTTATTCGTAGACTTTCATGGTATTATAAGGTAATGAAGGACATTAAGCCTGCTAAATTCATGATAGCTAAAAGAATAGAAGTTCATGATGATCCCAGAAAACTAGACTTTGAAGGTCTATGGGAACTTCATGATAAAGCAGCTAAAAATTTTAGAAGAACATTTAGTGATATAAAAAATGATAATCTAACCCTAAGTGAACTAGAAAAACCTAAAACAAGCTTTCTAGATGTTAAAATAGAACTTACGAAAAGAATGCTGAAAAAATGCATATTCTGCGAAAGAAAATGTATGATAGACAGGGCAAGCGGGCATTTAGGCTTAGTCTGTAAGTTAGACTACAGAACATACGTTCACTCATGGTTCCACCATTTAGGTGAAGAATCCCCATTAGTTCCCAGCGGCACAATATTCTATGGAAGCTGTAATTTCCGTTGCGTTTACTGTATCGACGAAGATGACTATATGCTAGTCAAGACTAACGGTGTTGTTTCAGTTAAAAAAGTAAAGGAAGTAGCAAAAGACATGGCAAATAACAAGAAGGTAGAAGTTCTAACGTTAAGCGGATGGAGGAAAGTGGAAGCCATTGTTAACAGAATTAGTAATGAAATTTATGAGGTGATCACAAATAGAGGTAAAAAAGTTAAACTTACACCGGAACACATAGTAATGATACAGTATAACGGTGAGCTAAAAGACGTGTATGTTAAAGACTTAAGAGTGGGAGATAAGCTTGTAACGTTGCCTTGCAATTTACTCACCAATGAAAGAGTATTGAATAATAACGTTAAAACGATTAATATAATCGAAGAGTTTGACAATAAATTACCATTAGAACTGAAAAAGAAAATCAGAGTAAAAAATGTTAGCATAGTTTTAAGGAGAATTCATAAGAATTATGGCATTAGCTATAAGGAACTATTTGCAAAGGCAAATGTAAAGAACTATAAGTACTATTGGCTCTATGTAGATTCTATACCATTTCTATCATTCATTAAATTATATAGGAGGTATCATGAAATACGTGAGAATACAGCATCATACTTGGTATCTATGAAGAAAGGTGTAAAGCATTATATTCCTGCTCTAATTAAACTTACTCCTTGCTTTATGAGACTATTAGGATACTTTGTTGCTGAAGGTAATTACCTTGGCGAACAGGGCTTAGTTTTTACAACGTCTAATAAGACAATACAGAGTGATATCATTTGTTGCATAAAATCTGTAATACCATGTTTAATGAATAATGAAACAAAGTTAATATATAAATACAAGGAGAAAACTCCTCAAATAATAGTATCAAGTAAGCTATTATATCTCCTATTTAAGTATGTTTTAGGTATTGAAAGTAAAGCACCGAATAAGAAGTTTCCATGGATAATTTTTAATGTAAATAGAGAATTATTAAGGGAATTTCTTTCAGCCTATTTAACAGGAGATGGAACCTTAGGAATAGGGAAGAAAGGAGTATTCTTTATAAGATTTGTAACTACCTCAGAAAATATAGCTTACGGATTAGCTTACTTGTTAGGATTAAATCATATTCAATATCGTATTAAGGAGAAATACCCTTCTACGAAGTATGTTCTTCCTACAGGTCACAAAAGCAAGCATAAGCAGTTTTGGATAGAAGTTAACGGTGTTGAAGATATGCTTAAGTTGCTTAAAATA
>Ga0190363_1000342_pt1 | contig 27186 bp, 39 predicted proteins | sample 48721867_MG_FD_161272 | JGI IMG/M metagenome (GOLD analysis project Ga0190363, IMG submission 161272) | Hydrothermal vent microbial mat bacterial communities from Southern Trench, Guaymas Basin, Mexico - 4872-18-6-7_MG | ecosystem: Environmental > Aquatic > Marine > Hydrothermal vents >... | reverse complement strand
ATCGTAGACGTTGTCTACAGCTATATGCTGGTTAGAGTAGGTCACTACCAGTTTATCTGTCGAGAGCTCGACCGGGTATCTTCCACTTGAAAGCTTTATGTACACTATCACAGATGTAACGTTTGTATTTGTTATTGAGTCGCTAATATTTACATAGGCTAGTACCGATCCGTCAAGCTCAAGCGCTGACGAGGCCTCGCCTAGACCCGAGGATATGACCGTGCGGCTTCTTTGAGCAGTGTAGAATCCCATGTTTAGAACGACGAAGGCAAAGGCAGCGGCTACGATCACGAAAGCTATCAGAATTATCGCCGTTTCTAGCCCTGTTAGCCCTTTACGGTTTTTGATGAATTTTCTCATCAATCTTCACCTCCATGTGGACATGTGACAGATTTAAATTATAACGATTTTTGAGTTAAATGTTAAGTTTTTAAGTTAAAGACATGATTTAACTTTCTCTATGGGTTTTTTAACCCCGAAATATTCAAACAAAAATTTTAGAATATTTCCTCTGGGAGGAAATATGTCTTCCACAATGATCTCAGAGGCCATAATCATGGTTGCCGTTATAGTAGCAGGTTCTATGCTGACCCAGGTTTTTCTAATATCGATTACTAGATTCCAATACAGCTCAAACTGGGCTACAAAAGATTTAAGCGAAAAAATGCTGACATCGGTTCTGATAATATATGCTACCAATTCCTCATCCAGCGAACTCATTTTCTGGGTGAAGAACATAGGCGCCGTTAGTCTTACAAGACAGCTGGTGAAGATGAGCGATGTAGTACTCGTAGGCCCCTCGGATGTCTCGGAATTCTCCTACTCCGATAGCGGTTCTGGCTGGAGCTACAGCCTTCTAAACAGTGAAGATGAAAAATGGGATTACGGTGAAACCATACAAGTAACTCTAAGACTCGACAGCCAGCTTGAACCTGGAGACTATACTTTGATATTCGTAGTCTACAACGGAGTTAAAACCGAGTATACGTTTACGATAGGGTGATCGCATGGGGCTTTCGACCACTATAGCCACTGTATTTACGGCTCTGATATTGATTACCGGGTTTAGCCTAAACCTAGTTATCGTAGTATCTACCGCCGAATTTTTGCGTGCGTCCTTAAGAGACGGAGTCGCTATGGATAGACAAGTGTTCGATGAACGAATCGACATAGAGGAGGTCGCAGTCGACGGAAGCTTGGGGCTGATAATTATGAATGTGACCAACATAGGAGAAACCTCTATAATGGCTGACGACTTCAGGCTTATAGACCTGATAATCGTCTACTATGACGACAGCGGAAATATGAAGACATTATGGGTTCCTTATTCGCAGGAAGGAGCGAGTGCGCCATATTGGAAAGTTCGTAGAGTCCTATTCCAAGGAGGAGAAGGCGACCTAATAAATCCCATAAGCTTTGGGTTATCAGAAAGTATAGGCGCCTGGGATCCCCATGAAACTTTAGAAATTGAGATAGCAGTCGGGGAATCTCTGAGCCGGTTCGTGTATGTTTTCATGTACTCCCCCAGCGGAGGACAAAGCTCAATAGCTACGTCTATCTAGAATTTGAAGCCTCGCTTTTTTTGGGCTATATTCCATACTCTCCAAAGTATTTAAGAACACACGCCATATGTGCTTCCATTTCTTTTCGATCTCCTCCGTTTTAGCTCGGGTCAAAATCGCCAAATGTTTTTTAAATATTGAGGAAGAGAGAGCTCCTTCATCGTTAAGCATCGTGAACAATTGGCTAAATAGTAGAACGTTGTTAAAGGCGTCTACCGCCACCTTACTCCACTCTTCATTAGTTTTAGCCGATGCAAGCCGCAGTCCTAGAGGGGTTATCTTATTCTTACGGTTTATCAGCCCCCATCGCCTTAGCGACTGTAGCTTTCTTTTAAACGCACCGCTTTTCTCGTTAACGTGTCCTAGGCGCTTAGCTAGATACGGGGGGTCAAGACTGGTTCCTTGATAGGTCAGGTTCACTAAGAGAATAAGCCGTGCCTCTTCTAACGTGATATCTGGATAACGGTATGGACCTATTCTGCCCATGCCCTAATGATCTTAGCGCGTTTATTATTTGAAAATTTTGAAGTTAAAACCATTGTGAGATAATAAATGAGGCATTTATAGCGGTTTGCAAGTTGAGTTGTCCTAAGATTGTGTATGGGTTAAAATAGCCGTGGAGATATACCATGTGTAAAAAGAGATGTTTAACATAGAACATGTCCTTTAACGTCGAAAAGTTATTAGTTTCAGGCTGTGATGAGTTTCTATGAGCCATGGATAGGATACTTGTCGTAGACGATGAACGGGTGACACTTAAGTTCACAGAGCAAATTCTTGAATCCGCTGGCTATGAAGTGGTCACAGCAAATAACGGGGATGAAGCGCTTGTGAAGGCCGAAGAAGAAGCACCTGACCTTATACTTCTCGATGTCGTGATGCCAGGAAAAAGCGGTTTAGAGGTCTGCAAGATCTTGAAGTCCCAGACTAAGACGAAGTTTATTCCAGTAGTCATGTTCACCATCCTAGGACGCGACATCGATAAAAAGATGAGTCTAGAGCACGGAGCTGACGGATTTTTCACCAAACCCTTCTCCCCTGAAAAGCTCCTACGAGAGGTCAAACAGCATCTCGATGCAGCCAAGAAGAGCGTGTTTTCAAGCCAGCTCGGGATGAAACATGAACAGATTAAAGGTAAGAAGATACTTCTCGAGTTTGACCCATCTACACCTTATGAAAGATTTGTAAGAGCATTTGCGATGGAGGCTTTGTATAACGGAGAGAGCGTGGTTGTCGTGACCCGTAGAGGAAGCGCTGTCCATAAGGCTCTTGAAGGAGATAACGGAATCCGGTTTTCATACATTTCTTACACGGCCGGTCAAGCTTGGCTTCCGTTATGGTTTAAGACGATCCTGGAGACCCAGTCGAAAGAACATCTGACGGTCGTATATGACAACATTACCAGCGTAGCTTTAGCGATGCGTGAAGGCAAATCGATCTACGAGTTTACCCTAGGGGCTCTTGAAAGACTTTCTAGTCCAAACATTACAGCCATGCTTCTAGTAAACTCTGTAGCACATGAAGAGAAAGAGCTAGCTGGTCTTAGAGCTCTCTTTAGCAACATATTAAATTATGGCCGTCAAGGTGTTAAAATAGTCAAATTTGAACGAAAACCCTCCGTTGAATTTTCTGACAGAATAGATGTTACCAAGTGCATCGAAGATACTCGAAAAAGCGGAGTTTTTGGTCACTAATGTTGCCTTTATGATTTTTTTAACTCCCTATTTTTTCCTACTCAAAAATAGCTAGAATTCATGGGACTAAAACTACGCAAAACTCACCTTCTCCGTATCGAGATATCCACTCGTTTAATTTCCTCAGAAGTTCGAGTTCTCGTTCATTCTTAACACGACGTTCAAGCGTTTGTACATCGTTTTTCATAACGACAAACATCCATCTATAGAAGTTTAGTAGATTCTTCGAGACGAAGGGTATGAGTAGATCTTCGAGCTCTGGGTCAAGCGTATTTACAAGACGGTACTTGACGAGATACACACGCAACATGAGCCCAGAGCCTCCTTGAAAAGTTATCTATATGAACTTTTTAAAAGTAGTTCTCCTAGATGGGTATAACGACAGGGTATTTTTACGGTATATTCGAGCATAGCTATCTACCACCTTGAATAGGGCAGACGCTTCGTTAGTTAACACTTCCGTAGCACCTAACACTAGATATGCGGGTGGTATAAGCGATTTGTAGAAACTTCTAAAAACGCGATACTGTGTAGGCTTATCGAAGTATATAATGACGTTTCTGCAGAAAATTATGTTTATAAAATTGAGGGGAGGTTCTTTGATCAAATCATGTCTTTTGAAGACTACTAACCGTTTAACCTGCTCTTTTACCTTAAAGAACCCATCTGCATGGTCAAAATACTCCCTAAGCAAAGATAAGGGTACGTCTGCGACCTCAGCTCTGGTATAACTAGCTTGCCTCGCTTTCCGTAAAGCATCTTGGTCTATATCGGTTGCGTATATTTTTACGGGCGGGAGCCCTCCCAACTTCTTAGCTAGTTCATGGATTATTATAGCGATTGTATATGGTTCTTGACCATGAGCGCAACCCGCACTCCATATGTGCAATCGTCTATTGTTATCTAACGCGGCCCGGAGAGAGTTGGTTAAAACTTTATCGATTACGACCTTCCATACTGCCGGGTCTCTAAAGAAACGGCTTACGTTTATCGCAAGAGCGTCAAGCAGTCGCCGCCTCTCCTCGACAGAGGATTCTAGTATTTTTATGTACTCGTGAATCGTCGACGTACGGCAAGCCATCATACGTGTATACACACGCCGTCGAAGAAAGCCATCTTTATACCCAGAGAGATCGATACCTAACCGCTTTCTAATTACAAGTTTCAGTAGCCCGATGTCCTCTCTAACCAGCTGAACCTTAGCCGTGCTGATTCTCAAGATTTAGCCACCTCCAGCCAAGAACTTCCAGCATAAGAAACCATAGCTATCCCAGTTGTCGGAAAGAATACGAGATTCCTTCCTCGCGTTCCTCCGACATCTTCCACCTCAATCGGTACGCCTAAATCCATGAGAATTTTTCTCGCTCTCTGCACGTTTCGCGTACCTATCCTAGTTAACGGTGAAGAAGAATCGTTCCATAACTTGAGTATCCTGGCACCTCCTACAAGACCTGCTCGTAACCTATCCTTTTTGGCTCCGAAATTTTTCAAGCCATGTATCATCGCATCTATAGCTGTAGAGACGTATTTGGCAGGATTGTCTATCTTAGCTATAGGATCTGGCAACATAGCATGAGCCAGTGCAGCGATCTTTCTCGAAGGGTCAAATAAGATTATAGCGAGACAGCTACCTAGAGCCCATGTACTTAAAGGACTACCGTCTTTAGCCATGGAATAACAGGCCATTTTAACCACGATCGTATTTTTTCGGTATTTAGGATCTATTTTAGACACACGAACAAGCTTCAACACCTTGTCCCCCCTGTTCAACCATAAGGATAAGCAGCCTCACCGGCAATTCCTCGTTTCTCATAGTAACTCTCATTTTTATCATAGTGGCATCACAGCGTTTCATGGCCAAATCTATACAGATTACATCGATGAGTGCCGACAAGAAGTCATATACGACCTCAGGAATTGTATAACTCACTTTCTTACTTGTTACGTTACAGATCTCGCTTACTAGATTGCCTATGACTATGTTTGCGACTTCTTTAACAATATCTGCTTTGATATCCGAACTTAAATCAATAACGTCATTTTCAAAATAATGTTGAAATATGATATCTAAGAGCTCATTTGCGTATTCAGGGCTTATTAGTAAGAGTAGATAGCCGTTGAAATCTCCACTAATTTTCGATACGGCGCTTATTACTGTCGAGGAATCTATTTCAAGTAGTTCTATCATCTCTTCAGGTTTAACTGTTTGTAATGGATCGGGTTTTACGTAAATTTCCATACCAAAGAGTTCAGAAAGTGCTATGGATACTTTTCGTACTGTCGGGCTCCAGGCGTCTTGTAAAGCCTTCAAGAATGACTCCATTTTTCCTCACCCTTGTCGATGAGGTGCCGGGGATCAACGATCAAAGCCACCTCTCCGTTACTGAGGATCGTTACCCCAGAAATCCATGGAGCCTTCACAATACGGTTTATATCTGATTTAACTGTAACATCTTCAAATCCCAGCGGTTTATGAATCGCTATGCAGTAAAGCTTATCACCCTTTTTAAGGATCACACCATATTTAGCAGGTTGCTTTGAATCTAATTCTAGGAGGTCTGAAAGCCGATAAAGCGGTATGACCTGGTCTCTGAATAATATTAATGGTTGTTTTCTTGCGTAGCCTGTCTTTTTGTCTGATAATTCGATCACGGCCACTATGGAGGATAGTTGTATAGCGTATATCTGACCAGCGACTTCAACAAGAAGTACGGTTATGATCGAGATATCCGACGGTACAGCTATCATAACTTTAGTGCCTCTACCCTTTTTACTTTGAATCGTCACATATCCTCCTAGAGATTCTACCTTCCGCTTCACCGCATTAAGGCCCATTCCACGGCCACTCACCATAGATGCAGAATCTCTGGTAGAGAAACCAGGTAAGAATATTACATCTAGCACCTCTTTCTCACTCAACTTTGCCGCCATATGGCGAGGTATAATTCCCTTCTTGACGGCGATACGTTTAACCTCTTCGATATCTATGCCTCTTCCATCATCTTCGACCGATATTACCGTGAACTCTCCCTCTCTCTTGGCAGATAATTTAACTGTAGCTACCCTTGGCTTCCCAGCCGAGAGCCTTTCTTCCGGGGATTCTACGCCATGATCTATAGCATTTCGAATTAGACCGATCAGGGGGTCTACCAGCTCCTCTAGGATTCTTCGATCTAGCGTCGTATCTTCGCCTTCGATTACGAAGTCAACCTCCTTTCCCAGCTGTCTAGCTAGATCTCTCACAAGCCTTGGAAATGCGTTGAAAACCTGGCCGACAGATATCAGACGCATCTTAAGGATCTCCGCGTAGAGGTCGTTCGTCGTCTGGTTTAGAGAGGCTACGGCGTCCTTAATCTCCTGGTCGTCGTAAAGTGACTCGATCCTAAGTAACCGGTTCCTGACGAGAACCAGTTCACCGATAAGCGTAAAGATCCGGTCAAGATCTTTAACCTTGACTTTCACTTCATCTATGTTTCTGAATCCAGAGACGAACTCTCCACCGCTTAAGGATGCTGACTTCTTGACCTGTAGAACCTCTTCTACCTTCTTTATGAGAGACTCTACCCTCTCAAGTGTACCTGCTTTTTCCTCTCTGCTTATGGGGCTTCTAGACCGGGAAGTCAAAGAGGCAAGCCCTTCAGTAGATATCTCCGTACATTCAACGGCTTCTAGGTCCGGAATCTCGCCTAGAAGTTTCTGGATATCTAGATGCTTCTTATGGACGACGAGTATCTGAAGGTCTCCGGTAAATTTTCCCTCAGCTATCTTTTCTCCTTCAGGAATGGTCTTAATTACCTCGCCCCCGTCTCCGAGCTTCTGTAAAACTTTAAAAGCCCTTATAGGGGCAAGGCCTCCCGCCGATATTCTGACTTTAACCAGATAAACACATCGGTCTTCGGCTAAAACCGACTGAAGATGCTGCAACTCCTCTTTGTCTAAGTTTTCTAGAATCTTTGTCGTACAACTCAGCTCTGTATTCTCGGCTATCGAGGTCTCTTGAATGTTTCTAAGCTTCTCCAGAAGAGTAGAAGGTATTTGTACGTTAGCTCCTTTGGAGTAGAGTTCGACCGCATTTGAAATGCTGTCTAAGGATTCCAGAAGCAGATCTATAAGCTCAGGGTTAACTTTTAACTCTCCAGATTTAACCTTGGTCAACAAGTCTTCTACACGATGTGCGACTTCAGCGACGCTTTCCACTCCTAACATCGCTGAAGAACCCTTTAGAAGATGTATTCGTCTGAATATCTCCTCTATAGTCTCGACGTCATCAGGGTTTTTTTCTAGTTTCAACACTAGATTGTTAAGGACTGCCAGATTTTCTCGTGCCTCATCCACATATATCTCACGATACTCATCCAAAACGTCTTTACCGGACATGGTAATCCACCACCTTCCCCCTTATACGAGCGAGCTTGACGATGACTTCCGGGATCGCTCTATAATCAGCTACTAGATCAGCAGCGCCAACATCTACAACGGCCTTCGGCATTCCATATATGACGGAAGATGCCTTATCCTGCGCAATCACATAGCCACCATACTTCTTGACTTTTAAAGCCCCGTTCGCCCCGTCGCAGCCCATACCCGTAAGTATAACCGCTATGGTTCTAGCACCGAAGACCTCTGCAACACTGTCGAGCGTAACATCTAATGCCGGTCTCACACCATGTATCTTGGGACCCTTTTTCAGAGATATCACAGCCCCTTCGACGGTTTTACTAACACACATGTGAAAGCCTCCAGGGGCAACGTATGCGTGTCCTGTTAGGATTTTTTCACCATCGACAGCTTCCTTCACGGTTAACGCTGAAGCTTGATCCAGCCTCTCGGCAAACAGCTTTGTGAATAGGGGAGGCATGTGTACCACTACGAGGACAGCAGCGGGGAGGTCTCCCGGAAGTCTGGATAAAATTTGACGTACTATCGAGGGGCCTCCTGTAGAGGCCCCTATGACGACTGCAACGTTAGCCGTTTTGTATAGAAATTGAGCAGTCTTGATCGTGGCCCTTCGCACAGTCATCTTATTTATGGTGAGCCTAATGGGTCCTACGTAGGCGGCTACCCGAACTTTCTTGATCAGTTCATCTCTAATCGATTCGATGTTTAGAGGCGTAGGCAAGCCTCCGGGTTTGAGGAGGAAGTCTACGGCTCCGAGTTCCAGAGCCGTCAGAGTTATATCCGCGTTCTCACGGGTTAAGGAGCTGAAAACCACTATAGGTAAGGGCTTTTTCCTCATAAGCTCTTTAATCACAGATATTCCATCTTTTCTAGGCATTACGATATCTAACAAGAGTACGTCAGGGTTTGTTCTTTCGACGATTTCGAGCGTTTCCTCCCCATCGGACGCTTCTCCTACAACACGAATATATGGAGAAGATTCTAGCAGCTCCTTCACCATTCGTCTTAATAATCTCGAATCATCTGCGATCACTACCCGAATAGTCTTACCTATTCGGCTCATTTTGGATCAGCCTTTTTACGACGGCTAAGAGCTTTTCCATCGAAAAGGGTTTGGTAATATATGCAACCGCTCCTTTCTGAAAAGCCTCTTTTATAACAAATTTCTGACTTAATGCAGTAATCATGATGATCTTTACAGAAGGGTTTCGTTTATGAAAGATCTCAAGAAGCTTGAGTCCGTTAAGTTTGGGCATATTTATATCCAAAAAAATTAGGGAAGGAGATGTTTTTTCGCATTTTTCTATTGCTTCTTCGCCACTTTCGGCTTCTTCAATATCTTTCAAACCATAGGATTCTAAGGCTTTTCTTATGAAAAGCCGCATAAACTTTGAATCATCCACTATGAGTACTCTAGTCATCTTTTCGCCCCTACATCTCCGTCTTTGCCTCGGTCTTTCCGATTATGTCACCTAGGAGGGATAGCACTCTGTTAGCATCCATGATCATGGTAAGTTTTCCATCCCTTTTGTAGATGCCTGATAGGACGTTCTGGGTCGCTACTGGTGGAGGCTCGATCTCCTTAGAAGATACTCTCACGACCCCAAAAACTTGGTCCACGAGGAAGCCTATGTGGGACTCTGGAGTGTCGATTATAATGATCTCTTTGCCTACATCCTCCGCTTCTTCATCCGATATCTCCAGAAACTCTCTCAGATTTATTATTAAAACTACCTGGCCTCTCAGGTTCATTAAGCCCTCTATGAAACTCGGTACTCTAGGTATCTTAGTACAACTCTTGAAGGTCACTATTTCCCTGACCTGTTGTACGTTGATGCCATATTCACCTTGTCCTACTTTGAAAGTCACTATCTGCGTCTCTCCATCAGCCATGTTCTTTCCCTCCTTACGTCTTAAACCTAGCTATAGCACCGTTTACGTCAGCAACGAGGGCCTTCAGCTCTTGCGACGCACTAGCCATCTCCTCGGCTCCAGAGGCTAGCTCTTCAACTGCACTGCTTATCTCCTCAGCTGCAGAAGCATTTTCTTCCGCGATCGAAGCTAACTCGGTAATAGCCTCCTTCATCGGCTCGTTCTTCTTTACATGCTCTTGAACGCTTTTTACGACTACGTTAACTTCCTTTGAGAGAGAGTTTATTCCTTCGATAATCTTGCTCAGAACGTCAAGTACCGTACTCGTTGCCTCTGATGTTCTAGTTGCGACTTTTTCCATCTCTTCCATCCGCCTAACGGTTTCCTCTACCTGAGACGTTGTCTTAGAGATGACGTCACCGATTTGCGTAACGTTCTTTCTAGCGTTCTCGGCGAGCTTTCTGATCTCATCTGCAACCACGGCAAACCCACGTCCAGCCTCTCCTGCTCTAGCGGCCTCGATAGCGGCGTTAAGTGCTAGGAGCGAGGTCTGGTCGGCTATATCCTTTATATCCGTTATTATCGAGCTGATGTTCTTGTTCGCTTCTGCTAACTGGGAAACCATCTCCATCAGTAGGCTCAGGGTTTTCGATAGGTTTTCTAGGTCTTTTCTAGCAAGTTCCCCTTTCTCGGCACCTTGACTCCCGACATCTACTAAGGCCTTCATACTACTGCCCATCTTATCGGTGTTGTTCATTATATCGAGGAGACCCTGCGTGAGTTCGGTTACCAAGCTGTTGAGCTGATCGACCCTTTGGGATATGTTCTGTGCTCCCTCTGCGACCTCTTGGGTAGCCTGAGCTATCTGTTGAACGCTGTTGCTTATCTCCTCGCTCATACTACCCAGTGAGTCGGCTGAGCTAGCGACCTTCTCGTTGGCCTGGCTAATCGTTGACACGATATCTCTCATGTTCCGTAGCATCCGCTCAACCCCGTCCGCGACCGCCCGAAACTCAGGACTTGTCGCCAGCCTTGACGTATCTACCGTTAGGTAGCCGTCAGCAATCCTAGAAATCAGTTCCCTTAGCTCTTTGATAGCTTGCACGTTTGTTTGTGTGTCTACCTTATTTTTCAGTAAAACCGTCCTGTGCTGGAGCCCCATCTTCCCAACCGGATGGAAATAGCGAAAAACGAGAATTAAAAGCATAGTGGGGTAAAAAAGAGGATTTATCTGTTAAATCTCGTCTTAAACACTAATAAAAAAGAGGGAAGACATTTATCAGACATCATTTATGCAGTATTTGAGTAATCAGTGAAAATATCCGTTTTCCGACATTATCTCTACTGTTGCCATTGACCGGATAAGTCACCGGCAACCATCTACGTTCTTCTTCATAGTCTTCAGCGAACAGTCCTTTAAGAAGAAGCTTAGCCTTCGATGTGAGTCGATAGTATTTAGCGGATACGATCATACCTTTCTTTTCTACCCTAGAAACCTCTATAAGACCTGCTTTTTCAAGCAGTTTTAGGTGATAATGAAGGAGCGGCTTGTGTTTTTCTCTAGATAGCTTTAATGTCTTAATCAATTGGCTCAGTCCCATTTCTCCCAAGTCAGATAGGAGCCATAGTATAAGTCTACGTGTTCTATTCCCAAGAGCTTTAGCAAGTGTTTCGAGGTAAAAATCCTCTTTCGCATGATTCGATAAAACGTTTAATACAACCATCGATTCTCCATGAAGGGGTTGAACCACCATCTCTGGTTCCCCCCCCTTCGAGTTTCATTAGACTGTTAGACTACTAGACAGATCACTATGTTAAAAATGTTACTACATTAAATTCAGTAATTAAAAAACAAGTAGGATTAAACCTAAGATTTAACCGGCAATCTTTTGATTCACCAGTACACTTTTTGATACATCCCTCCGCTAACTCGGGGCATCTTTCTTTAAGGAACAGATAAAGAGAAATTCTAAGAGAAGGGCATCTAGAGTTCTGTCCATTAAAATATTGAGCTAAGGTCATTTCTTTTAGATGGCTCATCCCGATCTTACCTATCGTAGCTCATGAAGTTGCATACTCTATCTTGATTCAGCGGAGAAAACCTACTAATGAATCGGAGACCCACACTGCTGACTGTGGTCCCAATGTTAGGCGATAAACCTACCAAACTATCTTGTATAGTGTTGAACTCCTGTCGGAGACTCAATTCTTCCATCGACAAATGCCAACACAAAAGTATGGTATGTGTCAATCTGCTGGATATAATTTAACATTTACTTCTTCTACTATCTTGAGTCTGGAATCGGTCGTTAGCAGAGGAGACTTCTCCATCTCGGCCACGGCAGCTATCACCGCGTCTACCAATGAAAGCTCTCCCCTATATTTGGCTTTTAACGCGCCAGCCTTCAGAGCTAAGTTGGCATCTACATAGGCTACATCAAGGTTTTTCAACCTGATAAGCCTATTAAACCAGGTTAAAGCTACTTGCCGACCAAGCTTCTCCTCAGTCTTATAGTATAGCTCTACCAGGTTCGTGACTGCCGTGACCGCTTTAACCCCCTCCACCAGGCTGTTGACCACATCTCTAACGCGCGGGTCGCCCTTGAGTATGAGCATGAGAACTCCCGTATCAACTACGAGCTTCATCCCTCCTCTCTCCATGGAGCTCTCTGATCATATCGTCTATAACTGTCCCGTAGGTCTTAGCCATGCCGTAAAGCTCTTCAAGCCCCTGTCTGGGGATTAAGACCACACGGTCAACCTCATCTATCAGTATAACCTCAGAACCCTCCTTGATCCCATACCTTCTCCTAAGCTCAGCTGGAAGCACGATCAAACCTTTTCTGTGAACCTTAACCACATACTCACTCATTTCTGACACCACACATTCTGCTAAACTTTATGTATTTAAGATTAACTTTAACATAAAAGTTTAACTAAACTATGATAGCTTAACATTTAAAGACTTATTTAACCTTCCAAAAGACCTATCAGAGTTGGAACTCCGATGAGCTACTCCTTAAACAAATCTAAAGGAGTTTCTGAGGGATTCAGTTTAGAGAGCAGTACGAGACCATAAACCTGACTGAAACTCGCTTCGAACAATAGCTTACTTAGGTTCTGAACTCAGTCGATGATTTTAATGATTTTCATCAGACAATGGCTCGATAATGGTGTTAAACTCCTGTCGGTGGCTCCGTAACCCGTAAGGTTTTACCCAGTTTGTCGAAGTCTTTGTCGAATGAGTATATCTCCTTGACCCCCTTTTGTAGCATGATGACGTAAGCCAAGGCGTCGTTGAGTCCGATTACAGCCTTCTCTGCTATCGATAGGGCTGTTAAGTAATCTTCGTAGGAAACTTCTACTACGTGGATGTTGCTCTTTAAGAGGATGCCTCGCACTATGTCGAGGACGTTTTTAAGCGGCATGAAATCTTCTAAGAGGTTGGCTATCTCACTTATGTGAACTACTGTCGTTAAGACTTCTTCACCGTTATTGACGCTCTTGATTATGGCTTTTGCTCTCTCTTTTATTCTTCTCTCATGCTCTTTCAACTTCCTCTTAGGTTTTATGTATGCGTGTATGAAGACGTTTGAGTCTATGAAGCGCATCTAGCCTCCCTTCTGCGCCCTTAACTCCTTCCTCACGGAATGCCAGTCGGATAGGTCGCTCTTTAGCTCAACCTCGATAGAGTCAAAATAGGCGGTGAGGTCTACCCCTTTATACGGTCTTAACTCTATAAGGTCGTCCTTAAGCACCAGAATGACCTTATCCCCACCCAACACCTTCTCCCTCCACTTTTTTGGAATTACAAGCCTTCCCTGCCTATCTATAGACTTAATTACCATTTCCATCAATTATTACCACAAAATATAATTTCTTCCTTAGATATAAATCTTCCATGCATGCTCCCAGAACTTTGAGGTGTTCGGCGTTGCTTTTGAAGGTCGACCTTCATGTTCACACCGTCTACTCCGACGGCAGGGGTACGGTGGAGGAGGTTCTCAGGGTCGCCAGGGCGAAGGGTTTGGACGGCTTGGCGATAACGGATCACGTTACGTTGGATGGCTATTTTGAGGCGAAGTCCTACGAAAGCGGGTTGTTTATCCTGCCAGGCTATGAGATCCCTACGGACGCCGGGCATGTGCTCGTTCTGGGCTTGGAGGTATTGCCTCCTGAGAGGGGGTTTATGCGTTACGAGGAGCTTATAAGGTGGGCTAGGGATAACGGTGGGTTTACCGTCCTAGCCCATCCGGCTGTCGGAAGGGCTAGGTGGGATAAGTGGGTCCGCTGTAAGCCCGACGCAGTGGAGGTGTTGAACGCTTCGTACCCGTTTTCTAGGTACTTCGTCGGGAAAGGCGTTAGGATCGCTTTGAGACTCTCGGTTCCGATGGTCGGCGGGAGCGACGCCCACTACCCCCGATGCGTCGGGGACGCGTACACGATCCTAGATGTCAAGAACCCAGGCGACTGGAACCCCTTAAAAGCCCTGAAGAACGGCATAGCGGGGTTCGACGGACGGCTGTCACCGCTACCGGCTAGGCTCAGGATAGGGCTAGGCTATATACTCTCGGTCTTATAGAAAATTTTGAAACTTTTTGATTTAGGTTGTGGTTGGAGTTAGAGTTTAATAAATGGTTGGATTTAAGTATATGTCAGAGTTAGGATTTTCTCGTGTTTTGATGTGAGCGTCTCTGTGGAGACTAGGGTTGGTAGGAAGGGGGCTATCGTTATTCCTAAGAAGGTTGCCGATGCCGTCGGGATACGTGAGGGGCAAAGAGTAAGGCTAGTCGCTCAAGGAGACAGGATAGTGATAGAGCCTGTCAGAGATGCCATATGACTTGCCCTACATGGTAGGAAGATCGGGAGGATCATGCCTGAAGAGGTCGAGGAGGAGAGTTTACGTGAGCAGGAGAAGCTTTCAAGGCGACGGTAGGAGGCTGTTGCTAGACACATCGTTTCTCCTACCGATCCTGGGTTTTGAGACATCGAACACCTTGATGAGGGCTTTCGAGAAGCTTAACCTCTACACCCTATACTATACCGACCTCAGCCTGCTGGAGGGTGGATAATTTGCTATACTCGACAGCGGTTACAAGAAGACTAAAGCTATTGACAGTAGACACGGAGCTGTTGAGGTTCGTAGAAGAACACAGCCTTCCAAGAGAACACATAATTACGCCAAGCCAATTAGAACGAAGCTAAGTTAACGAGCAGGTCTCTCACCTTTTCCTATCAACTGCTATTCTTACCTTCATACTCTACCAGGCTTTAAAGTCTAATGCTCCTGCTCGTCAGCCTACCCACCTAAGAGTCGGTCTTATAATATCCATCGGTCTCATCACCATATTCCTTCTCTCTACACATCTATAGTCCCGGGTGCATCCAAAATACCGCTAAGGTATCTCCTATACTTCTTCCCATACATCGTCAGCCCATTACTGGTAGCTATAGGCCTGAGGGAACTCGGTGAATCACGATACATCATCAAGGGATGGCTCGGAATGGTTCTAGCCCTCGAAGCATATTCGCTATTTTCTAGAAGCCAGCCTATTGTTTTTATATGGGGTGTCGGATGGTCTCCCTGGGTCGACCCAGGGTTTCAAGGTAGAGGATGCGCTTGTAAACTATGTCGTAGAGTTGTGTAGGAGATGGGGAATATTCAGCGTTCGCATCACTAGCTGGGTTAGAGTCCTTCAGAGAAAACACTATCAGATGGTTTCATGTTTTTTACGTAATGGCTTCAAGCTAGATTGGAGTATTCTTGACCTGGTGAAGTTGATCCAGGAAGAGGATAGGTCGTTCGAATCTACTTTATCGTTCAGAACGGTCGATGGGGTTGGTTCAGAGACTTTTCTAAAGCTAATGGTCGAATCTTATGAAGGGGCGGTCGAGAGATGGTTCACCAAGGAGATGCTGGCTCGTGAAGCACCTAAATGGATTAAGGAAGAGACTTTCGACCCATCTCTATGGATAGCTGCGTATCTAAACGATGAACCTATAGGTACATGTGTTTCAAGGTTGAAGCCTTACCCCAATATAGACTTCATCGGCGTGCTCCCAAAGCATCGTAGGAAAGGGTTTGGAACACAGATTATGAAGAAGACGATAACATGTTTAGCGGAGAAGGGAGCTAAACGTGTTTTTCTAGGTGTAGACGAGATGAACATCCCAGCTGTTAAGCTGTACGAGAAACTAGGCTTCTTCACAATCAGAGTAACAGAATCATTAACTCTATCTTAGTTCAATCCATCTATTGGCGTCTCAACATAATTTTGGTATTAAGCTACTTTTCCATACCACTCTCAATCTAACTTTATCATTTTCGCTGTCAGACATATAATTCTTAACAGTGACCTTATTACTATGGGCTTCTCAGCTATTTTCTGACGCACCATAAACCGTTTAGACATCTCCATACCGTCCTAAATCACCATATAGATGAATTTAAAGACGTGATGAAAGAATCGCCCTCACCAGTTACAAAACGCTCAAACACCTAGTTGACAGAACAATTCAATCACAGGTAACTAAAGACCCCCTCCCCCCTCTCGATCGATCAGAAGAAGCAACACTTCATCAGAAAAGAAGCTAGATCTAGGCCTATTTCATTTTCCAATATTTCTAAATTGTAAAATTTTTCAGAGAGATATGGATGAGTCAGAATAGTAGGCCGACCTCAATACTGTTTATACTTTCGCTCTAACTATTCAGTAAAGGTCTCACGCAGTAGGTAAAGTTTTACGATACCGCTTACGAGTTTTTTCTCGTTCTTAGCTCCTCGTATGTAGTCCAAAAGACCAGAGACCTCCTCTTTCGTCCCTAACTTGAGCGTCTTCCATAATGTCTCCATAAGTTCCGCGTACTCTTCATACTTCCATAAGGGTATTACAAATACAGCCCTAGGCGGGTTGAAGAGTTTCTCCGTATATCTCTTCCAAAGTTTACGGTTAGCTGGGTTCTTCAGAAACTTCCTGAGTTCTTCTAGCTTCTGTCTCTCTTTCTCTGTGAGTTCCTCAAGCGTTCTAAGAACTCCCTGGGCTTTCATAATGGAAAGTCTCCCTTCTACCTCTTCAAGACACCACGGCTGTGCAATTTTCATAAAGAACTTTTCAAGTTCAGCGAACATCCGTTTAGCCTCCAGCTTAACAATGTTTTTAGGTATCCTAACGCCTGGATATCTCCTCCTCAGCTTCTCCTCAGCTGAACCTTCAAGAGCTTCGGGGCTTCCAAAATTATATTCTCCGAGTGACTTCTTTCCAAGTATGAGTAGAACCTCCCAAAGCCCTTTCTTATATTTTATAATGACTTCCCGCTCTTTTTCCGTGAACCGACTTAAAACAACCTCGTTCCAACAATCCTCTAAAATAGAGGATAGTTTTAATATGGCATCATTAATTATAATAGCCTCCGGCTTTTCCCTCCCTTCTTCCCCCCATTCTAACAACTTTAGGATGGTTCTTGCCAACGTCTTATCTTCAGATAGCAGAAAGTAGTAACTGGTGATTCTAACTCCCACACTAGTCTCCATTTCTCGGAAACATTCGTCAGAGTGAGACTTCGATAAAAAATCGATCATTTCTTTTTGCCGCTCGTTCAAGAACTCTATCCAATCTCTTAAAATGAGCATCTCTAAAGTTAGTGGAATAAGCCTATAACGTCTCGTATCTATATCCCGCTCAATAAGCCCAAGCTTCTGGAGCCGTTTCAACCTCTCTGAAAGATAGGTTGGGTTTTTTACGACCTTAAGAAGTTCTGAAAAATTCTTTTCTTCCTGGGCTAAAGCCTGAAGTATCCTATAATCACCATCTGTTAACTCCTTCATAAATAATCCTTTACGATAGTTTCTATCGTAAACAATATAAATGTTTTGACACATAGCTATATAACAGAGCTATGGATAGGCTGAAGGTTAAAGTTAGATGTTTGGGTAGAATGGGGGTAGCCACATGGCAACCCCGGAGCCTGAGCCGAGTAAACTGGATGAGGGCTCCTACGGATCTGGAGGTTGAAAGGATGTTCTCTTGAACCTCGAAAAGCACATCGAGCTTCTAAAGGCAGAGGTCCAAGCTATTAGAGAAGAGTTAAAGTATATCCACTATAAGCTTTCTGAGCTCGAGTTTGCTAGAAAGGCTAGGGAGGATGCTGATCGAGAGAGCTTGGATAGCTTTCGGTCTAACAAATCAGTATCTATGGATGACCTAGCTATCGATTGGATTTTCGAACAGTCTATCGAGAAGGCTAAGGGTTTGAAGCGATATAGTCCCGAAGTTTTAGAGAAACTTCCATACTGGGTTAGAGAGTTGCTTAAGATCATCGAGGAGGTTAAGTCTTGTAAGCATAGAGAGAAGGCTAGGAAACGTGCGTCAGATTTTAACCGTTTATAGATGCCTAGAGTTGTTTGTTAAGGTATGCTGTTCTATTAGCCGGGTCGAAGTGGAGGGCGAACTTGCCTGCGACTAAGAAGTCTGACCCTAAGACGCTTGGAATCTGCTTTATGTAAGACGACGGCTTTCCAACAGGTTGTAGCACGGTTACGGATTGCATGTCTACTTTAACTAGCTTGCCTTGCTCTCCCCTTAGGTGTATAGTCGCTCTTTTCAACAATAGTCTCCGGAATTTGTATCCTGCAAGCTGGACTATCTGGTACTCTTTGGCTTTCTCTAGGCTTGAAACAGGGATCCTAAGTCTCTGTGAGTCACCCGGGGCTATAGCCATCCAAGGGCTTCCAGTATCGACGAGAACGTCTATGGGCACTGGTTTTACGTGAGGAGCCCTTACGATTATGAAGACAAAAGGCATAGGTTGTCCAAAGCGTTTACGCACCCTCAAGGGTATCTTCATGAACCACCAGCTCTATTAAAGTATGAAGGCTGCGTCCTTAGCTGGTACAGGTGCTATGTAAATCCGATCAGGATCCTCACCCATATTCTCGAGCTTGCTTATCAATTCATCTAGGCTCCTGCTTACCGCGATGACTTTTCTATCCTTTACAGCCACGAATGATCCTTCATACTTCTCCCTAAGCTCGTCAAGATGCTCGCTAAACCATTCCTCGTTTTCCTCGAAAACTCTGATGAGACGAATCGTCTCAGTCATTGTAAACCACCCAAAAAGTGTTTAGGCCTAACCGGTTAATAAGGCTATTTCACTTCTAACTATTACGGAACTAACGAAGAAAACCTCCTATCTTGCCAACGATGAAGAGGATTAATGTTATCTGTATACCGCTATCTGTGGCTGAGCTACATGATTTTTTAGAGATGTGTACTCAAGATATTCATCCTCGATCGTTGACTAGGCCCAGTTCCTTTAACTTTTTGAGGAGGAACATTCTGAACTCGGGGTCCCTCATAAGGATGTTCATCACAGCGTCTGTTTCTCTTCTAGCCTCCTCGATCTCCATCGCGGCTTTGACGTCTAGTGCTAGGCCGCATTTGACGCAGAACCTTGCGTCGAACTGGTTCGGCGTACGGCATCGAGGGCATATCTTAGGCTTAAGCCTCGGCTCCTTCTCCCCCGTTTTCTTAAGTCCATATATTCCAAGCAACGCGTCGTCTATGTCTCGGCCTGATAGGTGAACGTATATGCTGGGCATTTTGCTACCCTGTCTCCAGCCGAATATCTGGTTCATCTGAGCCTCGGTCAGTCGAGAGGCTAGGAAAGTTGCCCTACTGTGTCTAAGGATGTGGGGATGTATCCTCTTCTTCAAACCAGCCCTCTTGGCCGCTACCTTAAGTATCTTGGCTAGGGCTGGGTAGCTCATAGCCTTATAACGGTTCACGGTTCCTAGGTTAACCCACAGCGGCGCATTCGGGTCATCTTTAAGTGGATGGTTCTGTATCCAAGTCTGCAGGTACGGTGTGGCCGCTACCACTATCACACGTCTAGCACCCGTCTTACCCCGCAGGGTTAGAGCCGTATAGCCTTCCTCAAACTTGACATCCCTTACACGCATAGACCCTAGCTCACCTATCCTGGCCCCGGACTCATAGAGCGTTATTATGAAAGCCTTATCCCTCGGGCTGTGGACGGCGTTTACAAGCCTCATGATCTCCTCCTCCGTTAGCAGGTCTTCGGGTAGCAGCTCGTCCTTAGCCTTCAGGGTCGTCTTTATCCACTTAACCTCCGGAGGATACTCCTCATTATTGCCCTTAAGCCACTTGTAGAACCGTTTTAAAGCGACCTTGTAATCCTTCTTAGTCCATGGTGAGTAGCCGCTACGCTCTATGCGGTAGACCAGGTCCTTTATATCTTCCACGGTAGCCTCCTCGAAAGGCTTACCAAGCATCTCGGCTATACGGCTCAGAGTATACAGGTACTTGGCAACCCTAATAGACGTAAGCCCCTCAGACAAAAGCTGCCTCTCAAACTCTTTCAGAAGCTTCCTATCACGCTCAGACACCGGATTATGAAGGCTCCTCTCAGCAGCCATAAGCCTACCTTCCGAACCGTGTATATCGATCCTAGCCCTCCAAACCATCTAGACCATGGATCTATCAAAGGTGTATTTATACTTATGGTTTAAAGCCCCGGGTGGGATTCGAACCCACGACAGCCTGCTTACGAGGCAGGCACTCTACCTGGCTGAGTTACCGGGGCTTCGGTATTTAAGAGACGGGTGGGGTTCGTTTAAGTTTTTCTCTCGGGTCTTACGCCGTGAAGTCGAGGATCACGCCGAGGGCTTTGGTTCTCTGTCTCGTGAGCATCTCGTATGCTTGGGGTGCGTCGAACCATGGGTATCTGTGGGTTATGAGGTGTTCCACTGTTATCAGTCTCTCGGCTAGGAGGGTTAGGAAAAGCGACCTGTTTCTCTCCCTGGTCCAAGGCGTCTTCGGATGCTCGTGTAGCGGCTGACTTGTGAAATGCGCCCCTATTATGACCCGGCTTGGGTAGTTCACCTCGTCGTGGAAGTCTACGTGGCTCGGGCCTCTGGGGGAGCTGAGGACTATGAACCTACCCATCCTTCTCGTTAGCCTGAGTCCCATGGGTATGACCTCCGGGTTCCCCGTGACCTCGAACACGACGTCAGCCATCCTACCGTCTGTAACCCTGGAGACAACCTCTTCGACCGAGGAGCGGCTTGGGTTGACGGTTATATGGGCTCCAGACCGCTCAGCCTTCTCCAGCCTGAAATCGGAGAGGTCCACCGTTATGACCGGGTAGGCTCCTGAGAACCTGCTGAACATCGTCGCGAACTGCCCCAGCAGACCCGCTCCTATCACCACGACGCATTCCCCTATGGATATGTCGGCGAGCCTAACGGCGTTTATAACCCCTCCGGCTATCGTGTGGAAAGCAGCCCACTCTGTGTCTACGGACTCGGGAACCCTGACGAGTTGACCGGCGTCTACCACCGAGTACTGAGCGTGTCCCGTCATCGAGGTCACAAGGTCTCCGGGCTTAAACCCTTCCACACCTTCGCCTAGCTTCTCCACGACCCCGACGGCGGAGTAGCCGGGTCTGTGGGGAAGCCTACCGTATCTAGCCCAGTGGGAGCCCTGGGGATAGCTACCGGTTAGGATCGTGAGCTCGGTCCCGGTGCTTATCAGCGTTTTAACCGTACGTATCAGGGCTTCGCCTCTACCAGGGTCGGGTATCTCGAACTCCTCGAAGCCGACCCTACCTACGGCTTGGAAGACGACCCGCTTAGCCCTCATATGCCGAAGAGTGTTTAAAGCCTTCTAAGTTTAAAAGGGTTCCCAGGGGGTCCAAGGCTACGTCCCTATATGCGTCCTCTCCACGAGCTTCCTGAGGGTCGCTAAGGCCGATAAGGCGGCTAGGAAGCTGGTCTTGGGGTTTTCCGGTGTAGGCTTGTTGAACGTCGTACACCGCATCTTGCCGAACTCTCCCTCGACTAGGATCTCGTGGACGTTACCCGGGACATCGGGGTCTGCGATTATCCTAACCTTCACCTTATCAGGTCCTATGGATGCGAGGCTCAGGGTCGCGGCTACGTTCACCGAGAAGGGGAAGAGCCTACAGGCCTCGACCGCAGGCCCCTCGTACACGACCAGGGGCTTCTTCAACTCTGACAGGTCTAAGCCTCTAGACTTCACGTATGGATTGTCTTTGAAAACCCTCGGGGGCTTACGGGATGTAAGCGTTACCGAACGTATCCCGGCTATCCTAGCAGCCTTAACTGCGTCCAGCCCAGCTATGGCGCCTGAAGGTATGAGAAGCTGAACACCCCTATCCTCCGCCGCCTCCTTGAGCCTAGTGTATAGCTCGATGTCCGTCAACGCTCCGACGCTCATGACCATGAGGCTTTTCCCTGACCTGAGAACTCTGAGGGCGTACTCCCTAACCGCGCCCTGGCTTGCGGCTTCGACTACGAGGTCTACGTCCTCCGCGTCCAGGATCTCCTGGAAGCTCCTCGCGACGCTCGGCTTAGAGGCTAGGGAATCGGCTAATCTACGGGCTTTCTCAAGGTTCCTATCGTACAGTAGTTTAAGCTTTAAACCTGGTGCGAGGCCGCGGTCTAGCGAACGTGCTAGGTACCCCCCTATAGCGCCGCAGCCTATGATCGCAACCCCTATAGGTTTGCCCACTGCCCCGACCGTGGTCTTTGCCTCCCTTAGGTTAAACTTCGAGATCTTAGCATCGGTTACGCCGCGATTTTAACTTTTCCGTCACGCTGGATCTTCACCTTTAAATCCTGTAAACGCTACCCTGTTACCAAGGGAGGCTACTCTATGAGTTTCCACCTGGTTAGACGTCTAGAAACGTTTCTCGAGGAGGATGTCGGGTTCGGAGATTTGACGACCGAGCTTCTGGTGCCCAGGGGTCTAAGGACCAAGGGGTTTATAGTGGTTAAGGAGCATGGTGTGATAGCGGGTCTCGAAGAGGCTAGGATTCTATTCGACCGACTAGGCGTCGAGGCTAGGCCGAGGTTCAGAGACGGAGACCGGGTCAAGCCAGGCGACGTCGTCATGGAGGTCGAAGGTGAGGCTAGGAGCATATTGATGGCGGAGCGGACTGTTTTGAACATAATGATGCGGATGAGCGGTATAGCCACCGAGACCAGGCGGCTCGTCGATGCGCTGAGGGAGGCTGGTTTAGACGTCAGGGTTGCGGCTACCCGTAAGACGGCGCCTGGGCTGAGGTTTCTCGATAAGAAGGCCGTTATGGTCGGTGGGGGAGATACCCATAGGCTTAGGCTCGACGACGCCGTCCTGATCAAGGATAACCACGTAGCCATCGTAGGCTCGGTCGGGGAGGCCGTTAGAAAGGCTAAGGAGGCCGTTAGCTTCGCGAAGAAGGTCGAGGTGGAGGTTCAGACGCCTGAGGAGGCTCTGGAGGCAGCTAGGTGCGGAGCCGACATAGTGATGCTGGATAACATGAAGCCCGACCAGATAAGACGTGCCGTAGAACTTCTGAAGGCTGAGGGGCTCTATGGCAGGGTTGTTTTGGAGGCTTCCGGGGGGATAAATCCATCGAACATACTGGAATACGCGTCCACCGGTGTGCACGTGGTTTCCCTAGGCTACCTCACCCACTCGGCTAAGGCTCTCGACATGAGCCTTGAGCTTGAAACCCCTACGGGCTGTTAGAAAGGTTTATACAGCCAATGATGAGCCGTATTAGGGGGAGGGCGATGATGCGTATCGAGGAGCTTGTCGAGAAGATAAAGGCCTTAAAACGTGAGAAGAAGGCCGTTATCCTAGCGCATAACTACCAGAGGGCTGAGGTTCAGGATGTGGCCGACTACATAGGCGACAGCGTAGGCTTGAGCAGGAGAGCCATGGAGGTCGAGGACGCCGAGGTCATACTCTTCTCCGCGGTGGATTTCATGGCTGAGACCGCGGCCGTGTTGAACCCGGATAAGAGGGTGCTCATCCCGTCTAGAGGGGCTAGATGCCCTATGGCCGCTATGCTTCCGGTCGAGACCCTTCTGGAGTATAAGAGGAGGTATCCCGGTGTCCCGGTCGTCCTCTACGTGAATACGCTGGCTGAGGCTAAGGCTGAGTGTGACGTATGCTGTACATCCGCCAACGCGGTCGAGGTCGTCGAGGCGTTGGACGCCGACACGGTTCTACTCGGGCCGGACCGCAACCTAGCCCGGTATGTGGCCGAGAAGACGGGTAAAACCGTTATACCTGTACCCGGAGGCGGCTTCTGCCCTGTTCACATACTCTTCCTCGCGGAAGATGTCTCTAGGGTTAAGAGGGAGAACCCTGGGGCGGTCTTGATGGCTCATCCTGAGTGCGACCCAAGCGTCTGGAGGGCTGCGGACTTCGTCGGAAGCACGTCTCAGATGTATAGGTTTGTCAAGTCGTCCGGCTCCTCGAGCTTCATAGTGGCTACCGAGGTCGGGTTTCTGTATAGGCTTAGGAGGGATAACCCTGGTAAGAGGTTTATCCCGGCTTATGAGGACGCTGTATGCGTGAACATGAAGCTCAACACGCTTGAGAAGATCTACCTAGCTCTGAGGGACGAGAAGTATGTGGTGAAGCTTCCTGAGAAGATCGCCGTTAGGGCCCGTGAAGCCATCGATAGGATGTTCGAGCTTACCGGGTGAATTTTTATGGATACGACCCGTCTCATCGGTCACTTGTGAACATAGTATCTCCTCTTCCACGTAGCTATGGATTCTATCCATGCCTCAAACTGAGCTAGCATCCCGGCTATCGGTCTCGTTTTTCCAAAACCGTTATCAGGCGTCGGCTTTTAGTTTAGGATCGGAGGTGATTCGATGGGTGAGGAGAAAGAGAAGAGGAGGGAGATGGAGGATATAGAGGAGCTTAGAGCGGTTCTTAAGGTCGTCAGAGAGGAGGTTCCGCCGCTGATAAGGGGGATAGTAGATCCTCTTAAAGAGATTCTGGGGATAACCCTGACAGAGGAGCAGGCTAGGCAGAGGGCTAGGGCGATCGCGGTGATGTATAAGGAGCTTGTGAACGCGGGTATGCCCCCGCAGGATGCGATGAGGATAGTCGAGACTCAAACCGTCAACCTGACGGCTTTGGTCAGAGACCTCCTTCAAGGAGTTTTCGGCGAGTCGATGGCTAAACGAGGTAGGAGAGAGGAGGAGCGTGAGATATCTAAGGAGATAAAGGAGCAGGTCAAGAAGGCGATCGAGAGTAAGCTTGAGAAGACGGAGGAGTAGGTGTCCCTAAGTTTGGGGCTGAGACGGCTGAAGCAGGGGTTGAGGCTTGCGTTATCGATAGCCGAGATGCTCGCTTTAGCCATCTACCTGCTCCTGCTCTTCGTTTTCCGCTTTTACATACCCCTGAAGCTACGTAGGTGGTGGAACGTCAGAAGGTTTAGGAGGATGCTGGTAGCCGAGGGTCTCCCGGAGGAGGTTGCCTCTAAGATAGCCGAGACCCAGTTCCCGGAGGTCCCGGGGTTGTTAGGTTTTAGGAGGCTTATATCCCTTGGGCGAGAGGAACGGTGAGGACCCCGCCAGAAGGCTTATGGAGCTTGTCTCTAGGCTTGAGGCTAGGCTCGAGAGGGATGAGGCTGTTATGGAGGAGCTTCTTAGAGAGGTTCGCGTCATCAAAGTCATCCTGGCGGCTAACGCTCTTATGGTGGGGTCCGCTAGGAGGCTTAGGGGGTTGAGGAGCGGAGACCTGGCTAGGCACATAGTCGATGTCCTAACTCACGTCGGTCCCATGAACATATCCAGGCTGACCGATATGCTACGCGGCATAAGGGGCACAGCTTCGAGACGTATAGTCGCTCAAACCCTGAGAGAGCTTGAAAAGATGGGTATCGTCGAAAAAACCCGTGGACGTGGTAAGGAGAAAATATACCGGCTCGCGAAAACGAGCGGGCGGGAAGAGTAGTCCCTCAGTATTACCTACGCTTATTCTTCTATGCATGTGTAAGGCTTCTCCTCGTCCCCTCCCCTCTAGGTTTTTCCATGATAAATTACCCGAGGTAATTTTCTACCCTTAAGTCCTTACCACCCTCCTTTATACTCGCTTAGGTGAACGGTCGGCGTCTGCTCCCTAGCTTTCTCGTAGAGGATCCTATCGGCCGTTAGGAGGGTCGAGCCTGTCTTAACAGAGACGACTATGTACGATGTGTCGTAGCAGGTTAGGTTCAACCTAGCCGATAGCTTGAAGACCTTATGGAGGTCTTCCTGGTCTAGCTCGACGGTTTCAGGCATGAGCTTCCATATGAGTCTTGAAACCTCAGCCGCTACCTCTAGGCTCAGCAGCCCCATCCTATAAGCCTTCCATACGGCGTTTAGACACTCAAACGTCAAGATGGCTGGCGCGTAAAGCCTAACCCTACCCTTAACATAGTCGTCTCTAAGCCGTAAGGCCATCTGCTCCCACTCCTCCCCCTTTATGAACCATCTAGCCACCACGCTTGCGTCGACCGTGTAGCTCAACGCCCCCTATCCTCCCTTATCCACCTGTCGAGCATACCCTTTCCGACGGGTTTAACCATCCTCCTAAGCTCCTCCAGAGCTTTAACAGCCTCCCTTCTCTCCTCGATCGATATCCTAGTTTTTATAGCCTCCCTAACGACCTCGCTCCAGTTGATATGCCGATACTTAGCCATCTTGGCCTTCAACTCCTTAGGAACCCTGATGGATATCACGACTTCTGTCATACAATTTGTAAATACAGAAAGTATATCTATTAAATATTACGCCTTTTAATAGGGAGTTTCCTCGGTGGAAAGGCGTTCGTCTTATAAACCTGGACTCTCTATTCTTTCGAATATATGGGCTGTGGATGTAGGGTCGTACACTTCTCAGACGTCGAGAGGAGTAGGGTTGAGGAGTCCGGTAGCAAGGGTACCTGGGTTAGGTGGTTGATATCTTGGGAGCATGGGGCGCCGAACTTCGCCATGAGGATGTTCGAGGTGGAGCCTGGGGGTAACACGCCTCTACACAGCCACGGGTGGGAGCATGAGATATTCATACTCGAGGGAGAGGCTAAGATAATCTGCGGCGACGAGGAACACGAGGCTAGAGAGGGCTACGCGATCCTGATACCGCCCGACGTTAAGCATTCGATCGTGAACACCGGAGACCGCATGCTGAGGCTTCTATGCCTGATCCCCAGGCTCAGGTAGCTCCATAGCCATCAGTATCTCGTCCATGAACTCCCCGTCTCGGTAGAAACCCTTAGGTATCCGACCGACCTCCCTAAACCCGAGCTTCGAGTACAGCCTCCTAGCCGCGACGTTCCTCTCGAAGACGGGGAAATGTATGAGCTTGAAACCACGCTCCCTAGCCAGGTCGATGAGGGTTTTAACAAGCTCGGTTCCTATACCTATCCTACGGTAGCCCTGTCTAACCATGACGACTATATCGGCTACGTGTCTCCAACACGGTAGCTCGCTCCTCCTCGAAAGCTCGGCACCCGCCACTACCCTACCTCCGACCTCGGCGACCAGGTAGACGGCGTCGCCGTTCTCCATACGAGCTAGGGCCCTTCCAAGCCACTCAGCCTCCTTCCGCCTACTCACCTTCTCCTCCATGAGAATATACGCTCTCTCTTCTATCAAGGAGTTTATGAGGTCGAGCATGTCGTCCAGATCCTCCCACCTCAAAGCCCTTAAGACTACTTCACGACCATCCCTAGCTCGGAAAACCCTAAGAACAGCCCCGGGTTTTATCACTCTACACATCACATTAATAATTCATTCAATAAATAAATATAATGTAGTTATTTATAAACGCTCGTAGCCTTAACGACGCT
>Ga0190363_1000341_pt1 | contig 27192 bp, 27 predicted proteins | sample 48721867_MG_FD_161272 | JGI IMG/M metagenome (GOLD analysis project Ga0190363, IMG submission 161272) | Hydrothermal vent microbial mat bacterial communities from Southern Trench, Guaymas Basin, Mexico - 4872-18-6-7_MG | ecosystem: Environmental > Aquatic > Marine > Hydrothermal vents >... | reverse complement strand
GAAATAAACCCTAAATATCACATTGATGCTATTAGCGTGGCTAAAAATGTTTCCTCCGAAATAGTTATTATTGAGCCTTCCCCTAGAGGCTGTAAAGTCTATAATGAGTATGCTAAGCTCTGGAAAAGCGCTATGAGGAGCATAGGGTTATTTGAAGAGTACAAGCCATTAAAATATTGGGTTAAGTTAATTGAAAAGGTAGGCTTCGAAACGTCGAGAACAAAAATTGTTAAGTGGAAAGCTAAAATTCCCAGTAAAGTTCTAAATGAAATATTCATTAGAGATTCTGAAGAATGGAGAAAGCTTGGTGTAAGAGAGGAGTATATTAGGAGGCTTTTCCAACTTCTAAAATACGCTAAAGAAAAAGGTATGAAATGGTCTAATATTTACGTAATAGTAGGTAAGTACTAGCGAAGGTGTTTACGCTGGGTAAAATTAAGCCTAAAGCAGTACTCAAAACAGTTAAAGCTTTTCACCGAAAATTTTCTTCTGCAAAGGAAATAATCATAGTTTATAAGACAAATAGAAAAAGATGCTCTGTATCATCATTACCATTTAGTAGGAAAGTAAAAATAACTTTAAACATTGATCCTAAAGAGGTAATTGATGAAGAAGACATTACGAAAATAGTTCTCACATTAGCTTACGAATGCTCAAGAAATATAGCGAACATCATAGGCTTAATCGCTGCTCTAATAATATTCGTTGCTACAATAATTTCAAACATAGCAAACATTCCTCTCATAACAGGCTATCTTATGGCTTTAATTGTCTATTCCCTTGTATCTCAGGGAATGGCTACTTTGAAACATGCTAAAAAAGCATGTTTTGATGAAGCCTTAAGGCTTCACGCTGAACTTTACAGTTCTAACATGACGTATAGGGAAATGATTTTAGCAATAACTCATATACTTAAGCATTCGGCACAAACATTAACTAACAAGGTAAATGTAGGGACACTTCTACTACAACGCAAAATATACAGGTATACTGCGAATTTAGAGGAGAACACTGTAAAATACATTAGAATTTAATCTATTCTAATAGTTTCCAAATGTTCGACTTATTCTACCTTAAGAATACATTATTTTATCACCTAATTTATCGTAGAGAAATACTTTTGCGTTTAAACTAAGCATTTTCATTATCCTCTTCAGTAACTTAGTGTTTCCATGGAAATGCATTGGAACTACTAGCTTAGGCTTCAGAGTATTTACTATGTAAAGTATTCCTCCTAAATTTTCGCAGATTTCACATAAATCAATAAATACGATATCTATTTTTCCATATTCAGCCCTTATTTTGCCTATAGTTTTTGAGAATACATCCCATACTAACCTGTTTATTTGCGGTGGAAGCTCCTTCCTTCTCCAATCAGCATTATCCCCTGCAAAATAAATGCTGAAATCACCTATTCTTAGAAGATATGAAACACCTAAATCACTACTACCATAGGCTTTGACTTCGGCATCCAATATTTTAAACATTGCTCCCTCATTTATTACAAGGCATTCCTTAGCACATTTGCTTGATTTTTTAGCTACATCAAATGATACTGCACATGTAAACCTTTTAGCTACTAATCGTAGATCCAAGAATTTCTCCGAAAAATGGTCGAAATGTGAATGGGAAATTAAGATGCCGAGCTCCTTATTTGCTACTTCTTTTCTAATGAAGTCTTCCTCCTCAGCGCTAAGTATTTCTGGGTAGTCAAAGATTATCGATTCATCATTCCACTTTATTATGAAGCAGTTATGATAAATGTACGTTATTTCCAGTGTCATAAGCATTACTCCTAATAAATGTTTATAGTGTTTTTAGGGAAAATATTTTCTTAAGGTGTAAGAATGTATGAGAACAATGATTTCTTAAAGTTTCTGCTATCAAGGAGAAGTATTAGGAAGTTTAAGAAGGAACCTGTCAGCCTAGACTTGGTTTTGAAAATACTTGATGTTGCAAGATATGCTCCTAGCGCCAAAAATTTTCAGCCATGGGAGTTCATAGTTGTAACTGATGAAGCTGTAAAAGAGAAGCTAAGTAGAATACATATGTGGGCATCACCAATAAGGAAAGCTCCAATAGCTATAGTTGTTGTTTGCGATGGAAATGTCTCGCCAACATCATATCAAGTTGATTGCGCAAACGCAACGATATACATTATGCTTGCAGCACATGCTTTAGGGTTAGGAACGGTTTGGATTCAAGCCCTTAGAAATGTTGATGAGATAAGGGAGATACTAAAAATTCCAGAGGGAAAAATACCAATAGCTATTTTAGCCTTAGGATGGCCTGACGAAAAACCTAAACCTAGACCTAGAAAAAGTCTCGAAGAAATAGTGTACATGAATACTTATGGGAATAAGCTTCTAAAATAAGCTTCATGGAGGTTATGTTCTACCTTGAGCGAATATATAACACCCCATTTACTTCTGAAGAAAGGTGATATTGGAGAATATGTTTTACTTCCAGGCGATCCTAGGAGAGCAAAGCTCATAGCCGAGTTAATGGATGAATCTAAGCTCGTTTCAGCTAATAGGGAGTTCTTTGTTTATACGGGAAAGTATGGTGGTGTAACGGTTTCTGTTGCATCGACAGGTATAGGTGGTCCTTCAGCAGCAATAGCTTTTGAAGAGTTGCTAATGGTTGGTGCTAAAGTGTTCATTAGGGTAGGTACATGTGGAGCTTTAAGAAAGGGTATAGAGGTTCCATCAATCATCATCCCATATGCTGCTGTGAGAATGGATGGCGTAACTAAAAGGTATGTTGATTCCGAGTTTCCCGCTGTAGCTACACCAGAAATATATTCAGTACTGAAGGAGGAAGCTGAAAAGCAAAGTAAACTAAAGGTTTATAGTGGAATCATTGTTTCAGATGACGCATTCTATGTTGAAATGGAAAAAATGATGTATTGGGCCAGCAGGGGAGCTATCGCTATAGAAATGGAATCATCAACAATATTCACATTAGCTCAACTTAAAGGTGTTAAAGCCGGAGCAATACTTGTTGTTGACGGAAATATTCCTGAAGGAACAGGGAAGGCAGTTAAAGGAGGATTTAGAGGAAGAGAATATTCTGAGGAAATAGCTGAAGCAATAAGATTAGAGGCAAAAATAGCTTTAGAAGCTATAAAGAAAATACATGGTAACTACTGATTCTCCGGAAAACTTATGTATCTTTTCTGTATATTTTATAGGTAGAAAAAGGAGGTTTGGTGGATATTATGCATGAAGTACGTATTGTAATACCCGATGAACTAGATAGGGTTCTTGAAGGAATAGTTTCTACAGGACTCTTTTCAAGCAAAGCGGAGGTTGTTAGGGCGGCATTGATATACTTTCTAAATATTCTTCCAACAGCAACTGGTAGAGGTTATGATGTTGGAAACATGTTTTCACCTGAAGGAAGAGTTCTGCAGTTAGAGTATGCTCTGGAAGCTGCTAAACATGGAGCACCAATATTGGCGATTAAAGCTAAAAATGGTGTTTTAATGGTTGCGGGTAAGCCTAAAGCCTACATGGGCATTTCTAGAAAAGGGCCCTCAAAAATTAGAAGGATAGGAGATGTTTTAGTGGGGTTTACGGGATTAGGTGGAGATGCTGAATTCGTTTATTCCAAAATAAGGCCTCAGAAAAGTCCATGGAATGTTGCTAAAGACATCTCTAGAGTCTTCGAGGAACATGCTATTAGAAGCGATGTTAGACCTCTTGGTGTATTCTTTGTAGTTGGAGGTATAGAGGAAGAACCCAAGGTATATACTATAGAACCTAGCGGAACAATTTCAGAGTATGATGTTGTATGTTGGGGTAAGGGGTATAATAGGATACTCTCGTATGTTGCTGAAAAGTATGCTGAGAAAATAAGTTTAAGCGAAGCGGAGAAAATAGCTATGGAAGCAATGGCTAAAGCTGGCTGGAAAGAATTGGAAGTTGAAAAAATAGTTAGTTAAACAATTAATTAGCACATTTTTTCCTTTAAGAAAACTATTGCTGGTAAAACAATTTTTGCTATATCACTTACTTTCCTAATTGCATGACCAACGTCAGGGACTACGTGAAGTTCGAAGCTTTTATTCTTTTCAAGAAGTTTGCTTACATATTTTAGAACAGGTTTTAAGGGTGTTCTACTATCGTTTTGCGGATGTATTATACATAGCGGTGCCTTGAGATTGTCAACGTATGTTATTGCTGATCTCTCTTTAAGAAGCTTCTTCCTATTGTTGAAGAGTGTTTCTATGAATTTCTTAAATATTGCATCGCTTAGCTCATACATTTCCTCCCAATCAGTAATTCCAGCTCCTGCAACTCCACAGCACCATACATCCGGTTTCTTAACTGTCGCTAGGAACGTCATGAACCCTCCATAGCTGTACCCCATTATTGCTACTTTAGATGCAATGCCTTTCTCCTTCACATATTTTGCCGCATAAGTAACGTCTTCTAGATCTCCTCCTCCAGGATCACCTATGTCCATAAGTCTAAACTTTTCACCATACCCCGTAGATCCTCTAAAGTTAGGAGCTATTACATGGAATCCTGTAGCAGCAAGAGACGCTATGAAGACATTCCATTTATTAGGTACTTCCGACCAAGGACCTCCATGAACGTAAACCGCTGTGGGACCTGGTTTTCTCTCGGCTAAGGATTCAATTATGTAAGCGGGAATTTCTAATCCATCAAACGACCTATATTTTACGAAACTTACTTTTCCAAACCTCTCTTTGACCTTAGCTGAAATAGAATTATCAACTACTACCTTCATTTTTCTAGTTTTAACATCTACTTCAAATATTCTATATGGTTCCTTTAATGATGAATGTGCAAAGTATATTTTGCTACCAACTAATGCTATATTTGAAGTATAACCTTCTGGCGTAGGCATTTCCCTTCCGTCTATGAAAATTTTTGTTACTCCATTACGCTTACCTATAGCCCATATTTTCCCATCATCTGTCCAGCCATAGTTTGAATGTTCTACTGGCGCGAATTTGTCATAATCTTCAAATTTAAACTTCGGCTTAACCATGCTTTCACTTTTAACATCGTAAATTACAAGTTCTCCTTCCTTACCGAAAGCGTTAGTTTCGAAGAGAACTTTGGAACCCATGATTTTCGGTTCCTTATTGACACTACCTTTTCTTGGAGTGTAGATTCTCATTTCCTCAGATTCGATATCGTATATGAAAAGCTCTGATGACCTAGGGTTTCCATGTAGATTGCCATAGCCTACAACGTATTTTCCGTCAACATCTGTTACGAAAGCTAAAACATTTAGTGACGTGAGTTTCTCTACTTCACCGCTAAACCAAATACTGTATAATGCCATTTCCTTTTCGGTAGAGCCAGTATAAACTATTTTTTCATTATCATAAGCTATTCCGAAAACCCTAGTTAACGGATGCTTTGGAAGCTTAACCTTATCCCCTGTAGGTGTTATAGCTTTTATCTTCTGAATTTCTCTCCCACCACTCACATCTATAGTATAAACAGCTACTGAAGCTCCACTACGAGGAATCGCTACTGAATGAACTCCTCCTTCGGTTAGTCTTGTTTTCTCATAAGTTCCAATATTTAAGCTCCAAAGATCAAGTATTCCCTGTTCGTCTGACACGTATATGAGGTATTTGCCTATTGCTCCGGTAACGTAGTATGTTGGTGCTTTAACTATTTCTTCCAAAATACTTACTATTTCGGACAAATTCATTGCTAAACCCTATTTTCGAAGAACAGTTAAAATTTAATAAGCCTTATGTTTCGGTAGTGTAGGAGTTTAGTTAGTGTTGAGAAACCATGGTGTTAAAGAAAATATTGGCTTTAGCTTTAGTAGCTATACTTACACTTCCCCAACCACTTTTTGCCTTAAGCTTGATTGGAACTGTAAAGACCGATGCCGAACATACATATGCTGTATGGAATTTGAAAAGTAAGCTATTGGCCATAGGGCTGTATTGGAGAAGCGTTTTAGTAGGTAAGTATTATTCGGAACTAGCTATTATCTCAAGTAATGGCAGTGTGATTTGGGTTTCGGAGAAAATTAAAGGTTTTATTCATCCATTATGGAGTAACGATGGTAGATTATTAGCGTTTAGAGTAGAGGATAGTTTTGAAAACTATGACATAGCAGTTTACGATGTTGTTAAAGGAGAGATTATTGGGAAATTCTCTGCAAAACCCTACGAGAACATCGGACCTATTTCATGGAATCCCGAGGGAAATCAAGTAACTTTCCCCATACACGATATTGCTAGAGAGAATGTTAGAATAGTTTCCTATAGTCCCGAATTCTCGGATAGAATATGGGAAAGTAGGGAAATAGATAATACCTCAATAACGTGGATTAGCTGGAATAATCATGGTAATCGTATTGCAGCTTTAGCTCTAACATTTTCTAAACAAACATTTACTGTAACAGGTAAAGCCATTATGCTTAGTTATGATGGTAGAATGCTTTGGGAAAATAAGCTATTTGAAATAGCTCCAGAAGAGCCCCACATATTGGTGGCTAAATGGGATCATAACGGAGAATTATTAGCAATTCTCTTTGTAACTCCTAAAGTAGCTGAAGTAAGAATTTACGATGGAAATGGGATACTGAATGGAAGAAACGTTATTGCCTCAAATATCGGTAACGTATCATATGTTTCAGCAGTACTCGACTGGAGCCCCAATGGCAACTTATCTTCAGCCGTAAGTTACTCTTACGATAATGTATCTTTAAGCGAACTTGCCGTAATAGATAGTCAAGGCAACATTATTTGGAAAACCACGTTTAATAGTTTAATAAGCTATTTATCCTGGAACCCTTCAGGACAAATATTAGCTATAACTACACAAGAGTTCAATGAAAAATACATGCTCTATCTCTTCGATGCTGAGGGACAAATAATTCGTAAAGACTATGTTGACGGATTTTACATGGCATGGGTATCTAGTGAATTATTGGTTATTAGCGGTTTAAATCAAATACTGTTTTATTCCTTAAGAGAAGGGGAAGGGGGTTTCGAAATTGATTTGAAAGAATTTGTAGAAGAAAACAGAACACCGTATACTCAATTATTGCTCGCATTGTTACTATTAGCGGTACTTGTTTTAGTAATATCGATTAAGAGGAGAAAATAGTTCTACCTTTATCTCTGAAAAGCTCTCATTTTCTCCGCTATCCCCTCTGTTTTCTCAATTGCTTTTCAAATACTTCTTCATAGTTCTTACAAGCTAACCCCCTAATTTCTATAAGCAGTTTCCGTTAATAATGATCGTTAAAAGTCACCTTTATGTAGTGAACATAGAAGGCTTGTTAATGGATCGTTTATTGAAGCTAATATCAATGCCTAATATGTTCTGTTTTTCTAATTACAGCTTCTTTCTCTAGGAGATGTTCTAATACTATTTGAATCCAAGAGCTATAGTGCTTGTTTTCGTTCCAATAGAGCCTTCCACTACATTACTATTTGCTCTCTATAGCTTCTATAACATGATGCTGTTTAACATGTTCTTATAGGTAAAAATCCTTAAGTGTTATTGGCTAATTATGGTTCGTAGTTTTGGAATTAGTTTTAGCGAGTTTAAGATCTCTTCATTTAGAATTTATAATGCAGATGTGTGTATAAGTGCTACTGCAATTTCCAAACATTCCAGGAACTCAAATAAGCGAATAATCTTTTCTTCTTAGGAAGGAATTAATAGAGGGAAGGTTAGAGATTAAAGTAACTAGGGTGTTTCAACTGAAATGTTGTTAAAAAGGAAGCATAGCCTTGAAGACGCTATTTCTCTTTTAGAGAGAAGTTTAGCTAAGGTTAGAATGGCTAAGAACATTGTTGAATCGTCGAAGGGGGAGGTTGATAGGTTACTTGTTCTTTCGGCCTTCTCCGGATTTCCTATTTCATCGCACGCTATGGCCTCGATTTATTTAAGTTCGTCAATGAGGGATGTTAGTAAGGCTTTGAAAATTCTCGTGAAAATTTATAGGAGAACGCGAAGTGTAAGCTTAGCTAAAATCATTGATAATCTTAGGAATTTAGCAAATGCTAATGTTGCAGAGGAATATGAAAGTAGGCTTGAAAGTGTAATTAAAGAGCTTAGGGATTTAATGGGGGAAATAGGGAATTTAAGTGTATAAATGCTTGTAAGCATGAAGATTCATGTTTTTGCTGCAACCTTGCTTCTTAAAACCTCAGCTACTTTTTCAAGCTCCATAATTGCTTTTTGAAGCTTCAAAGTGATAGTTTGAGGTGTTTCCTCAGCATGAGTTGTTGTTTCAAGATCTACTGCGATGATATGTATTTTTTCTCTTGTATGATTAGCTTTCTTCTTAGCCATTTCCTTCTCTACCTTCTTAAGAGTTTTAACTGCTTTTTCAATGTCGTTAAAAGCCGAGTCAATATATAGGTTTGCGATGTTCCTGAAAGAAGCAGGTATGCCGACTAACGCTGATTCGAAAAGCAATGGATCGCTTCCCTTCCTAGCATAGTTAACAATGTTTTTAGCTAACTCAATCTTAACCATGGCTGTTTTTAATCTCTCAGCTTCTTTTTCAATTACCTTCTCGGTTTCTCTTCTCTTAAGTATCAATATAGTACACCTTTCCCCATGGTTTGGCGGGTAGAATTAGAGTATATATTTCTATGCTAAAATGCCTTCTAGAGAAAGCGTTAGGAAGTGAAGCTAATGGCTAATTAACTGGCTATGTTAGGCTAATAGCTAGTTCTTGTAAAATTTAAACATTTAATTTAAAAATTATTGTCACTGGTTAATTGCTTCTAAAAATTTCTCTTACATAAGATATTAATGGTTTTTAAATACCATGGAGAAGCAAGCGCTATTGATGTTATCTCAGGTATTGCTGCTCCCTTAGGAACCCTAAATATGAAATAAACTGTCCAAACAATGACCGCTATCGTGAGTGAGATTAGGGGTAAAGCAGTTTTTAGCATTAAAGCTAGATAAGCTAGCAGTATCGCTACTGAAATAAAGAAAATAGCTGAAACTATGAAGTGCATATATCCGTAGGACTCATTTACAATGCCTATGAGAGTAAGGAATGAACCTAAAATTTCAAGAATTAATGCTAAAATAACATTATATTTTAAAACATCTACTAATGCAAAAACAACAATCATCAATCCCCCAATAATTAATCCAGCGTTAAAGATTAATGCTGTAGCGCTTCTATAAGGATCTCCTAAGTCACTAAGCGCATTATTAAAAATGTTGAACCATGGAGAATAAGCTATTGAGATGGCTATTGAAATTAACGGTATAATTAAGCCTGCTAAACCTCTAATGCGACAATGCATGAGCATGGTTTTCAACCTTCAGGGAAAATATGTTCAGTTAACGTTTTCACAAAGTATTATCAGAAGAAATACTTTATGGAAATTGTGCAAAACACTCTAACACCTTGGAATAAGCATATCGAGTAAATTAGCAGAGCTAATAGCCAAGGATAAGGGTCTGGACGGACTTACAGCATCAGCGTACGTAATGGTATTGGAATACCTAGAGTTAAAACTGGTTCAAGTAATTAAAAAGTGTTTAAAAATGATTAAAAGTAACATTCAGACCTGAACTCTTTTGAACGTATAGTTTAAGGTCGGGTTAGCCTATATTACCTCTGGTAAGCTTCTTAGAGTATTAGAGGTACTAAAGGGGGTCTCATGAAACCTTCGTTAAAGTTAAAAAGTATGAAGTTGAAATTGGCTTTAGTAACAATAACTATAGTTGTTGCTGTACTTTTCAGAGTATTTAACGAAGTATATGCTTTTAACATGGTTAATGTCGAGTTTAGAAATGTTATTGGTGATGAAGAAGTTGTAAAGTTGGAAGTAACTGTAATAAATGAAACCCCCTATATCTACCGGAATCTCATACTCGCGTTTAAAATAACATGCAATAACATGAGAAAGTACGATGAAAGCATAGTAGTAAGGTTGAAAGAATTGTTTTTCTATTCTACAAGAACAATTTCTGTAGAATTTCCTAAGCCTCCGTGCATAAGCGTTAATGTAAAGTACAGTGTTGAAGCGGAATTAGCTTACGGCTTAATTAAGCAGGTAAAAGCGGAAACAATAACTATAAACATAGGTTTGACTAGGAAAGAAACAATGTTCATAGTTGATTCATTACCCAGTAAGGCTAAAAGAAATAGCATAGTTTTCATTACGGGTAGACTTGTCGCTAAAAGCAGTGGTGTGCCAGTACCTCACGCTAGAATCTTAGTTTACGATTACGATGATGGCGTATGGGATGATTTATTAGCTTACGGATATACTGATGATTTAGGGTATTTTAGAATACCATGGGTTGCCAAAAAGGTTGATTTCCCTGACGCAGATGCTGAAATATATTTAGTTTTCGAAGGAAACACAGAGTATTTGCCTTCAAAATGGCCTGAGGAGGGCTATCATAAAATATTCGTTTATGAACCGCTTTATCCACCACCTTGATTAGCTTAGTAGAGGATAATTTTCGCTTCAGGAACCAATTCTTTTAGCCTATTGGCTACTTCCTCCGAATCCTCATGGATTTCAACTATTTCACAACCTGAATGTTTAAGCCACATAACAATGGATGCTTTATACTCATAGTCTTTCCTCTTATCACGCTTCCTTCTAAAGTATATTTCATCATATGGTATATTGTATTTCTTAAGCTGCATAATGGTTTCATCACCTTGCGTTTCAAGAACCCTACCCGTCAAAATAATTATTTTATACCCTTTACGTTTAAGCTCCCACATTTTATTTATAACATCATATCTTGGCATATCAAGATGCATGTACTTGGCCGATAGAAAAGCATCCCAAAATCTACGTTTAGCTTTAGGATTATACCTTAATTCATCAACGCTCTCTACCCCAGCTTCTTCAAGAGCAGCGTTAATCCTTTTAGAAACATCAAAAACGACACCATCTAAATCGAAAATAACACATTCCACCACGAATCACACCTTAGACAGAAAGAGAATATGTTGAAGGCCGGGAGACCCGAGGTCATCGTCCGCACATTCGGCGGTCTAATCCCTCGGGCAACGCCTGTAACTACTTTATCCATTATAAGTTAAAAACATTTTTCTCTAAAGCATGACATTTTTGAAAATAAGCCCCTACTTAACATTTAACTAAATTCTTTACCAGTTGTTCCTTACTTTCCGAAAAACAGTTGCATTCGTTTTACCTACTATCTAGTGCCAAGAAGAGAAGCGTCGTAAAAAGATGAACTTAATGAAAAATAATTTATTCTTATAGATGAACTTATTAGAGATCGTAGTGAAAATCTAAAGTCCATGGGGAAAATAACTAAGTTAATTGAAGAATTAAGGACATATATGGAATAAGCTGAGATCTCTTAAGAATACTTTAACGTATTAAAGGTCACTATCTATTTATTGTTTTAAGCGTCTTCACTTCTCACATAACTAGGTGAACATATGGAATTAGAGAGAACTCATAGAACCTTACATTATACATTGCTAGGGAATATTTTTGCCCTATTTAGCGCACTGCTAAGGTATTCAACAATTTTTTCGATAACCATGTCTAGGTTTTCTGCGGGAACTATAGATACTTTAATATTAGATCCTCTAACCATTTTGTCAAGATCCTTTTTGTATTCTTTACAAACCATGATTTGAGGGATTTTTGTATCGATATATAATGCGATAGCTTTAATCAGTTCGATTGTTACTTCATTTCTACAGAGATTAATTGCACATCTTTTATCATCTTCCTCTACTAGAATGTCAAACTCATGTATTACTCCCGAAAAACCTTTTACCCTATGAGATTCTCTTATCCTAAACCCCTTACCCGATAGCTTATTTACTAAAACTTCTCTTAACTCCTCTACATTCAGCTTAGACACCTTATGTTTTAATTAAAGTTATTCAATAAAACATTGACGTTTCACTTGGCGGATTAAGTTTTATCTTTGCATATTTATTAAATTTTTCCACATTTATTAAGGTAAAAATTAAGAATCTTTCAACGACCCGAAGGGTGCCTTAATAGGATATAAATGTTGTTCAGTTAATGTCAGCAACACACGGATTCCACATTTATTACTTCCTTCGGACCCTGCAGGTTTCATCACATTATATTCTGCTGTAAAAAAGGGGAGTAGTGTTTATATTGTTTTTTCTATTTTTCTTTTCTTCCTTCTTTTAGAAGATAGCGACCTTATGACCTTGGCTACTTTATGTTCAAGTACATATTTCCCTATAATGAGGTTTTTTTCCTTCACAATTACACTTGCCCTAAATTCTGATCTAAACCTTCTGCTAAGCTCTTTTACGTCTATGTTTCCATTCTCTATTGTAACTATAGTTTCCCAGTCTCCATCATCGTTTACCCTATATAGGCATGTAAATTGTACCAAAACTAGCACCCATCAGGAGAGCTGTTGAACTAGCTTTCCTAAGCGCTAATTAAGCCGCGCCATGTAGGGGTTTGTGGTAATGTAAGGTAGTTATTAGTTAAGTTCTTTTCCCCCATGAGGTCCGGCTTTCTTTTTTAAGGTATTTATGTGTTGATGTTTCGACAATTAACTAAAATGAAGAAGGTAATACCATAGGAAGAATTTTTAAATGGGTCATGTGGTTTAAAAGGATTCTTTTTAAACTGCTTTATAAATATTTGGAGAAAAGTAATTATGTCAGAGCAGGGTTCTTCCGCATATTTTTCGTTCTTAGTCACTGGCGGTCTCATCATTCTACAACTGTATATTTTGAAAAACCAAATTTTTATTTGTATCTTAACCGAAATAATCCACTAAGGAACGATGGCTTTGGAATGGTTTGTTGATGAAATTAGGGGTTACCGTTTAGATAAACAGGGCCTTGAGAATGAAGTTTTAGCTAGAAAGAATGTTCTTATTGAAGCATACTATGTTGCTAATGAAATTGAAGGCGAAGTTAACGTTAAAATCAAACGGCTAGGTAAACCGAGGGAAGCATACATTGATGCTCAGATTCTTTCAAACAGTATTCTCATAAGGCTTGTTAGAACCCTTAAGGAAAACTACTATGAATCAATTAGGGAAATACTATATCTTGGAGAGATAGAGGTTCCCGGAAAGGTTGTTTACAGCCATGAACATAGTAGGGTTTCGGGAAAAGCTAGAGTTGAATGGTTTACTAACGTTATTAAGAAACTAGGTGTAAGCGAAGAAGAAATAGAGCTATACAGTAAGGGAGTTAGAAATAATGTTGAGAGAATAGTTAAGGCGAAGGAACATGCGAAAGAAATTAATGGTGAAGTTTCAATAATTATTGAAGGAGAATCTGAAGAGGTTTTTGAAACATCAATTATGAGAATGGTCGGTATTCTAGCTACTCCATTAGGTAACCTCTTCATATATTTTGCTGAAGAACATATTAGTAACGGTTATATCTTACATTACTTTTACAAAATGGGAAGAATTATAGCTTGTGGAATTACGTAGTTATTAACTTACTTCTTCAATACTAGCCTTTATCCAAGGTGTTTGATTAAGCCATTCTTTAGGGTAAGCTAGTTCTATTTGCAGTATGTCTACTAATGGCACAGGCTCTATAGTGTTAGAAACAGTTAAGTAAGCGGCAAATGTGTCTCCATAAACTTCAACTAAGCTTTCATAACCTAAGTTTATTATGTCTGATCTATTCGCGTACTTCTCTAATGTCTTGTTAATGTTGGTGTATAGTGTAAGCTTCTCTCCGGTTTCAAGATTCACTATTGTAACACTATAGCGTGACATGTTAAAAACCATGTTTAAAGGCTTTATTGGAGGTGTTTCGTTAGCTGCAGTTAGCCTGTATGTATTGTTCAAATAGTTTGCTACTTGAATATTTAGCCAATTAGGATATAATGAAACACCTGTTTTAACATCAAAGACTTCTTTGGAATAGGCTAACGTTAAACTAACTGTCCCTATATTTGAATTAACATTTACAACTATGTAGTCTTCTTTTTTGAGAGGAGGAGTTATTCTTAGAACGAGTTTTCCATAGTATGAACCGCCCTTTGTTGAGCATAAAATATAGAAGTTATTCTTATCTAAAGCCCTATATTCTTGAGCATAAGTTTTAGAGGCAACAATACTTATTGTTCTGTTAGTGGATTGTAACGTTTTTACGTTTGTTTGAGTTCTTACGCTTTCATGCGAGAACATTATGTAGGCTACATATGCCGAAACCGTAGCTAACAATATTAGAGCTAATGTGAACATTTTAGCATAGTTCATGACTGAACCAACTGTTCTGTAGTAAGTATGATACGGAATTATTAAGGTTATCCTTCATACAATCTAAGCTGGTTAATCGGAATTTTTCCCTAACTTAATAAGGTGATTTGGCTTTTCCGCTATGGTCTTATATGGTTCAGCATGCTGTTTTACGATAAGGTTATAAAACATTTATCTAACATTAATGTTAAACAAAAATAGAGAGAAGCAGGTATCCAAGAAATTGCAATTAGAACAAAAAGTATTTGTGGCTAAGGAGTTTTTCGAAAAACTTAACGAACCCGAGCTTAAGGTAATGTGGAACCTCCTACTCCTTAACGGTTTCTTTGTGAACCACGCAGCACAAGTGGTTGTTGAATTTTCGCAGGACAAAATAATTTATGAAGGAGAAAACCTTGCAGTATACTTCACATTATCTCTTTCCGGTGACACTCTTTTCGCATTAATAGATAGGGTTTCATTAAACTATCTGGCAAATAGAGAGAAAAAAGACCTTGACTTTAAAAAGCTAAATAATAGATTTAAAAACTTATTATACACTAAAACTCCACTGTCAGTAAGTAGACTTAGAAGATGGCATGGCCAAATATTCTATAATATTCTTAAGAAAGAAAATAGGTTGAACCTTTTAGAAACATTATGGTTTATCGAGAAAAGTAGAAACGTCTACAAGTTAAGAGTGGACCTAGTTAGGGCTCCTCCATTAGATTTTAGCATTAATGCTATTGCCGAAATAACTGATAGAAACTTTAAGTATTTAGAAAAATACCTAATAAGGAACATTTAATATATCTCTTATAATAGATATGCTAAAGAAGAGGGAAATAAAAAACATAAGATTCTCATGTATTAGATGCAGCAAATGCTGTAAATTAGATGTCCCAATAGTTCTAAGCGATATCGAGTTATGGGTTAAAAAGGGGAGATACGATATAGTTTTAAATGTTGTTAAAAAACGTTCTTCTAACACTCTTAGAAAATATTTTGGTTTAGAATTCTATTACACCTTTAAGAGAAAGGAATCATCGGGAGAATGTGTTTTCTTGAAAGATGGTATGTGTACAATTTATTCTCTGAGACCATTAGTTTGTAGGCTTTTCCCTTTCGCTTATTCTGAAAATGAACTAAGTGTTCATCCATGGGCTTTGAAGAACTGTAACGGGTTAGGAAGAGGTAAGCTTTTCTCTAAGAAGGAAATTAGTATTCTAAGATTACTTGCTAAGAAAATATTCATAGAATTAACGATGCTACCTTATTATAGCACTTTTATTGATGAAATTATTGAGAAAGTTAAAAAGCATGAGAGAAATCAGTAGCGGTCAAGTTCTTCATTTTAACGATCTGAGGCTACCTTTGTCATCATAGCGTTATTTAGCCATAAATTTTATGTTTCCGAGGGTATTAATAAGTAATCTCAGTAGAGCTTAGCGGTAACTACTTCATAGTGGTTAGATGCTGAATATTGGATGTGTAATATTATGAAGTCTAAGTGGTTTAGAAGTGAAGCTGTAATAGCAGTTATAGATGAAATCATAATTGTTTTAGCGTTAGTAATACTTGGCTTAGCTCTTCTCACATACTTTAAAATAATAACCCCTAAATTAGCTACTATTGCAGGGTTAGTTGCAGTATTAATAACTATATTGTTAACCATATCCATAGTTAAGGTTCAAAAGAAAAAACCCATTATAGGGCCCGAGGCAGTAATTGGAAAAACAGGTTTTGTGAAATTTATTTCAACCAAAGGGGAACTTGTGGTTGAAGTTGAAGGAGAATATTGGATTGCTAAAACTATAGACCATGTTAAGCCAGGTGATGCAATAAGAGTAACTGGTATAGATGGTTTAAAGCTTAGGGTAAGAAAAGCATAAAATGCTTTACAATACTTCTCGTAAGTGAGATTAAATGATTCTACAAAGGTCCGAGTATTTATGAAGGTAGTAGAAGTAGAGAATTTGAAGCTAACATACGATGGTGTTAGAAGGGTTCTAGATGATGTAAGTTTTGAAATTAGCAAGGGAGAATTTGTTGTTATCCTTGGTAGGCTAGGTTCAGGTAAAACTTCCCTTCTAAGGGTTCTGAGCGGTCTAATACCCCATATTTACCATGGTAAGGTGGAAGGTGAAATAAGTGTTTGTGGAAAAAACATCGTCAAAGTAGGCACTGAAGGATTAGTAGGATGTGTAGGATTAGTTATCGATGATCCTTCTAAGCAAATATTTAATCTAACTGTTGAAGATGACGTAGCTTTTGGACCGCTAAACATGGGTTTAAGTGAAGAAGAAGTTTTGGAAAGAACAAGAACAGCTATTGAAACACTAGGTCTCATGGGTTTAGAGAAGAGAAATCCGAAGGAACTAAGTGGAGGCCAGCAACAAAGAGTTGCTTTAGCCGGAGTTTTCGCGCTAAGACCTAAACTACTATTACTTGATGAACCCATTTCTATGCTCGACCCTATAGGTAAAACGGAGGTGCTTAGATCATTAAGGAAGCTTAATAGAGATTATGGTGTTTCATGTATTATTTCCGAATCAGGTAATGACCTTGAAGAAATAGTTGAAATTGCTTCGAGAATAATAGTACTTGATAAAGGAAAAATAATTGCGGATGGCGATCCCGAAGACATTCTTTCTAAAAATATTATCGAAAAACTGGATTTTGAAAAACCCTTTAGAATAAAGCTTCTCTCTAAAATAAGGAAAATGAGTATGAGCTTAGAAAATATTGTGAAAAATGCTTCAGCAAGTAATGACCTTGGCAGATCTGAAATTACCATGCATAGTAAAAAGGAGATTTTAAACGTAGAAAATGTAGAATACGTTTACCCTAACGGCGTACTTGCTCTTAAGGATGTTTCACTAAATGTTTACGAAGGCGAAATGCTTGGAATAATAGGGCAAAATGGATCCGGAAAGACAACGTTAGCGTTAGTTATGGCAGGAGTGCTAGTTCCTCAAAGAGGTAAAGTACGTGTCTTTGGAAGAAGCATTATAGAGTACAGTTTAAAGGAAAGAATAAGGTTAGTAAACTACGTTTTTCAAAACCCTGACAATCAACTTTTCTCCGAAACCGTGGAGGAAGAAGTCGCTTTCGCCCTTAAAATGCTAAAATATCCTCCGAACATTATTTCACAGAAAGTTACCGAAGCCCTGAGAATTTTTGGCTTGGAAAAATACCGTAAAACACCTATTAGCGAGTTAACTAAAGATATTAAGGCACTAACTTCCCTAGCAAGCGTTTACGTTTTAGAACCTAAAATTCTGATAGTTGATGAGCCAACTAATGGATTAGACTATCCATCATCGATTCGAATAATGAGAATTCTTAAGGAACTAACTTTGAAAGGCAAATCGGTCATCGTAATATCTCATAACATGAAGTTGATACACAGATTCTGCGATAGATTAGTAGTTATTCATAATGGTCAAGTGTTTCAACAAGGCATACCTGGTGAAGTTTTTAAAAATGTTAGTGTTTTGAAGAAAATCTCTATAAAGCCACCGCCTATTTTCGAAGTAGCGCATGAACTTTCTGAGAAACTAAGAATGGATAGTGAAAAGGTAATGGCAGTTTTAAAAACAATAATTAGGGAAGCGGAGGAGTAGTTTTATGCCGATGATTTTCGAATATGAGCCACGTAATACTTTTCTTCATAATTTAAACCCCATAGCTAAAGTTATAATGCTAATATCGATATTTATAGTTCTCACAGTTTATTGGGATCCAAGATTCGTAATGGTTATTGCTTTAATTTCGGCGTTAATATATGTTGTCTCCAAAACACCTCCTAAATGGCTTATTATAATATTACCCGTAGCCGTAATAAGATTTGTTGAATCATTGATTTTAGGTATATCGCAAGCTCAAGGAGCATATTTCCATTATTTATCTCCGGAAATTGCAGGTAAAGTTATCGCGAAAATAGGACCTATCACGATAATTTATGGAGGAATTTTATGGACCATTTCCGATATTTTGAAAATCATTTCAACAATGATGTTAACGTTTTCCTTCATATATACGACTTCTCTTAACGATATGGTTAAAACGCTTAGCTTTCTTAAAGTTCCGAGAAAACTAATTTACGTTTTTGTTGTAGCGCTAAAGCTTGTACCTGACATTTTAAGGGAGATAAATACTACAATAATTGCTCAAAAACTTAGAGGATGGGAACTTACTTCGAAAAACCCTGCTAAACTCATTAAGCAAGCTGCTCCATTAGCTTATCCTTTCCTTAAGAAAACAATAGAGTACGTCGATACATTGACGATGGTTGCATATATTAGAGGATTTAGCGTATCCAGCAAGGTCGGATTGAAATGGAAACCTAAATTTACCATTTCAGACTACGTGGTCATTCTATTCTCCCTTAGCGGAGCCGTTCTTTCACTTTACTATGCTTTAGAATACGGTATTGGCTTAATTTAGAAATGCTTCTACAAGGATATCGTATATCTTTCTAAAAACCTCTAAGTATTTACTATACTTTACGGTTTCCTCTCTACTTGGCGTAAAAATTTTTTCAATTTCTACATTCCTTTTAACTGTAGTAGCTAAGTCTTCATTATTTAAATAACTTATACCTATAAATGAAGCTCCTAAAACTGATGACTCAATATTTTTTGGAATCTGGACTTCGGTATCGAAAATGTTTGATACGAGCTTTGCTATTTCATCTGAAACTAATCCTCCACTTAACCTTATTTTGCCTAGTTTTTTATCTGTACTGTTTAGGCTTAGGTAGAGTAATGCTGTAGTTATAATAGTTCTTAATGCTTTGGCATATGTGAAGTCGTGTGATATGTTTATTGCCGAAATTGTTGTTTTATACGACATTCCCTTACGGATCATAGGTATTATTAATGAGAGATCATTATTAATCTGTGTGCTACTATTTGCGCTAAAAACTTTCTTGGCAAACGATATAGCATGACCTATAATTACTGAATCTATCCTTAATGACACATTCTTTCTAAGCAAATAACCTATTACATCACATTCATTCTTAGAGTTTCCATTAGCTATGTTTAGAAGAGTAACTGTATATCCTAAGTTTAAATTGGTACACCCTATATCTAAACATCCAACACCTATTAAGCTACATATAGCATCTGTTGGAGCGACAATTACGCTTACTTTCTCTTTTAAACCCAACTTCTTAGAAAGACTTTTCCTAACATACCCTATGGGCTTCATGCAATCATGACCTTTTGCAAAAATTTTCGACTCTAATTCCTTGACGTGTTTTCTTAACTCTTTTTCCCTTAGCTCTAATTTATCATATGTTGCTATGTTAGTGAACCTATACGCTATATATTCTTTTAACCCTAAAATCCACTTCACTTTCTTTACATTGTAATTATTCACTATGCTTAGAAGCTTTATTTCGTGAAAGTTTAATTGTGATTTCACATTTACGTTGCTTATTTGTTTATAGTAAGGCTCTATGTTTTCCCTATTATCGTATGTTTTCACAACGAAAGATGGACCATGTGATGTTATTGTAATCACCTTTATATTTGATCTTATTGATGATGGTATTTCCATTATTTCATTCAGTATTTTTGTCCAAAGTTTTCTAGGGGTTTGTGTTTTGGAAATGTTCCTTTTACTTAACCACAGCTGTTTCCCATAAGTTGTGATAGCTAGTGTTTTTAGATTTACCGTTCCTATATCTAATGATAATATGGCTTCCTTAGACACTATTAAGTCCTCCTTAAATACACGTTTTTCCTAATAGAAAAGTTTAGATTTAAGCATAAGTATTTTCGAATACTTGGTGCTATATTGTGTTGTCTACGAAAAAGCCGTTAGCTTACGGTATTATCGTTGGCTCCATAGTATTAGGAATTATTGTGGTTTTAGCTTTTCAACCATGGGGTCCAGGGCTTGGTCCTAGTTTTTCTCCAGCTCGAATAGCGTTAGCATATGCTGTCGCATTTTTAACGTTGTTTCTACCGGGAGTTATTGTTGCAACGCTTTTCGTTAGTGATGAAAGATTCAAAATGCCTTTGATAAGGGCTGGAAAAGTTAAGAAAACAGTGCTTTCTACATACATTTTAACTGCTGCAGCTGTTGTTGCAGCAGTTTATGCTGTAGGTGGAATATTGACAGGAGTAAACATAGACTTACCAGCACTTATAACAGGCTTTACTGCCACTTACTTTGGCCCAGCTGTTTCGCTTATAGCGTGGTTTGTTGGTTTCTTTGTGAGATGGGCTATCGGTGGTGCTCCCTGGCTTAGAACAGCATTGCTTGTACCTACATTAGCTATGGTCGATGCAGGTACGTGGGCTTTGGCATCCTATATTTACTGGAGAATAGTTAGGGTTTCTTCTAAATACTCAGTAATTAAGGTAGCGTTAGGTATAATAGCTATGCTAGCTATCCACTTGTATGGTTGGACATGTATTTATGCGGGAGCTTTAAATCCAGCGCCAGCAGCGATAGCATATATTGCATTTTCGTTTTCCACATGGTATCCAACATCGGTAGTGTTCATAGTTCTCGGCGCATTAATAGGCGAAACTATGTATAGAAAAGCTAAAATTTAAAAGAAAATTTTGTTTTTAGAGCTTTATTTTTCCTAACTTTTTAAGCGTTAAGTAAACTTTCTCAGGAGTTATCGGTAACGACGTTATTCTCGCCTCTATTGCATGAGCTATCGCATTAGCTATTGCTGGTGCGATACCGTTTATAGAGGGTTCCCCTAGACCTTTTGCTCCGAAAGGCCCTCTTCTATAGCCTGCTTCAACCCATAGTGCAACTATTTCTTTGGGAGCGTCCATTATTGTTGGTATGTAGTACGCATATAGGTTGGGGTTAAGTACTCTACCGTTTTCGTCATGCACTAGCTCCTCCATTAGAGCATAGCCCATCCCCTGAATTGCTCCTCCTTCAGCATGTAGTTCTGCTCCAACCCTGTTGATTACTTTGCCTATGTCGTAAACTGTCGTTACCCTATCTACAGTTACCTTACCTGTTTCCATGTCCACAGCTACTTCAGCTACTATAGTTCCGAATGTGTATGTAAAGTATGGTTCCCCTTGTCCTGTTTCGTCCTCCCAGACTGCTTTGGGCGCTCTATAATATCCAAATTCCTGTAGTGGTACTCCTCTCCAGAAACATTCCTCTATAAGATCAACCCATCTAATCTTTCTTGACGGGTCACTCTTACAGTAAACGTCTGGTGCATGTATTTCGACGTCCTCTGGGCTACATTTTAATATGTCAGCTGCTACCTGATTCAGTCTCTGCCTTAGCTTGTAGGCTGCAACTAACGTTGCGTTTCCACCCATAGCCGTAGCTCTTGAAGCAACCGTTGGACCAGCATCGGGTGTTGCCGAGGTGTCTGGCTGATCTACCCTAAAGTAATCTGGTGGTACGCCTAGGATTTCCGCTGCTATCATGATTAATCCTTGCGTTGATCCTTGTCCAAAGTCCGTAAGCCCTGTCCTAAAGGTTATACTTCCATCTCTGTTTATAATTAATGTTACTGAGCTGTAGTCTGCTCCTTCAGCGCCAATGCTGTTTCCATGCCATAGTAGAGCTAAGCCTATACCCTTCCTTATAGTTCCTGTTTGCTTAGCGTATTCTGCTCTCTTACGGTACCAGTCGGTTGCTTCAACAGCTTTCTTAATTGTTTCTTCAAGACCTACTCCGTGATCTAGGAGCTGGCCATGTACTGTTCTATCACCATTTCTAAGAATATTCTTAAGTCTTAGCTCAACAGGGTCCATTCCAAGTTCTTCAGCTAATTTGTCCATTTGTTGCTCTACAGCAAACGTTATCTGCGGATTTCCGAATCCCCTAAATGCCCCAGCATAAACATTGTTCGTATATACTGCTACTCCTTCCGTATGTACGTGAGGTATTTTGTACGGTCCTGTTGAGTGAACAATAGCTCTCCAGAGAACAAAAGGTCCTAATGAAGCATAAGCTCCTGTGTCGAGAATTATTTCTGCTTCAACAGCTGTTAAAGTACCATTTCTTTTAGCTCCATGCCTATACCTAGCTATCATTGGATGCCTCTTGCTATGGCCTATTATCGATTCCTCTCTCTTATGCATTACAAGCGCTGGCCTTCCCGTTAGCAACGCTGCTAAAGCCGCTTTAGCCCCTATCTCGTTAGCTACGTCCTCTTTTCCTCCGAAACCTCCACCTACAGGCGGAACAACTATTCTTACTTTAGCAAACGGTAAACCTAGAACCCTGGATATTGCTCTCCTAGCTTCATGAGGACACTGTGTTGACGCTATAATCGTTACTCCACCGTCATGTTCAGGTATTGCTAAAGCAGCTTCCGGTTCTAAGTATGCATGCTCCTGGAACTGAGTTCTATATTCTCCTTCAACAACGACGTCTGCTTCCTTAAACCCTTTCCTAACATCACCCTTAAGTATTCTAAATCTTGCTATAACGTCTGAACCTCTTTCATCATGTATTAACGTATGTTCTTTCTCCTTCAAACCTCCGAAACTAACAATATCTAACGGATTAGTTATTACAGGTAATGGCTCATAGTCTACATATACCTTCTCTGCTGCTTCCTCAGCAATGTAGGGATCCTCAGCCACTACAAGTGCAACAGTGTCTCCAATATACCTTACTTTTCCATACGCTAATAGTGGTTGATCTGGTAACACGTATCCTACATCGTTTACTCCGGGAATATCCTTATGTGTAATTACCTTAAGTACTCCGGGAACTTTTTCCGCTTCTGAAACATCTACTTTATTTATTTTTGCGTGGGCATACTTTGCCCTTACGGCGTGAACATATACTAAGTTTTTGAAGAAATATGCGTGGTCAGCAGTAAATCTCGCTCTACCCAGTATTTTATCTAGTGCATCCCATCTCTGAACATACTGACCTATTAACCGGAATTCCTTTTTCCTTTCAAACATTTCTTCAACTATTTTAACATATTCTGCATGGGAGGAGGCCATACATAGATCACCTTAAGGTGGAACTTTTTTAAGATCAAAATAGACTTGTCCCTTCCTAATATACTCGGCTGCTAACTTAACTGCCTTAACAAATCTTAAATAGCTACCGCATCTGCATAGGTTCCCTGAAAGAGCGTATTTAATTTCATCTTCCGATGGGTTCTGGTTCTTACTGAGCAAATGATACGCTGCCATTATTACTCCTGGGAAGCAGAATCCGCATTGCATAGCGTAAGTGTCAAGTAGAGCCTTCTGTATTGCATGAAGCTTGCCTTGAGGTGCAATACCTTCTAGTGTGATTATCTTTTTGCCTCTAGCTTGAACTGCCAAGACAAGGCATGATGGAACAAGTTTTCCATCCATAATTACAGTACATGTTCCACATTCTCCACGACCACATCCTTCCTTAACACTTAAGAATCCTAGCTTATATCTTAACACATCAATTAGTCTCTCATAAGGTTTAACATTAACTGTAAAGTCTTTCCCATTAACGTTAAGTGTTATTGTTATTTCAGGGTATTCTTGAACTTGAGTTTGAGTCATAACTTACACACCCCCTTCTATACGGGATTTTGCTTTAAGAAGAGCTCTCTTCATCATAACCTTTGACATGTCAAGCCTATATTCTGCTGAAGCTCTGAAGTCGCTTTTTCTCTTCATTTCCGTAGGTAATACTTCATTGTATGCTTGCCTAATAACGTCTAAGCTGAACTCTTTTCCTTTAAGAAAGTCTTCTGTTTTCTTAGCTCTTCCAGGTATTCTCCTAGTGACTCTGTCGAAAGCTATTCTAACGTCTTCGATTACGTTATTCTTTAATTGCAAATATGTTGCGCATGTAACATACCCCGTAATTATCATTTCTCTCCTATCAAACTTCATGAATGCTGTTGAAGAGTTTTCAAGTAGCTCATCGAATAATACTTCGTATATTATTTCGTTAGGTTCTTTAGCTAAAGTTCTTTTCTCAACAACAAGTTTCTCCAACGGAACTACTCTCTCACCTTTAACGCTAACGAGTTTCACTTGAGCATTTAAAACGTGAAGTAGAGTCACATAGTCTGATGCTGAAACAGCTACACCAATATTTCCACCTATTGTAGCTAACGGTTTAAGTATTGGTGATGCGAATTTCGCTGAAACATCAGCAAAGCCCAGGTATCTTTTATCCTTAACTAGAAATGATTCATCAAGCTCCGCAACGGATGTTAACGCGCCGATAGCGATTTTACCGTTAACTCTCTTAACATATGATAGCTGGCTTTTGAGTCCTGATAAGTCAACAAGAACTTTCGGTTTAAGCTTACCCTCCCTTATCTGTATTAGAACGTCTGTCCCTCCAGCTATCGGTATAGCGTCTGGCGCGTTTTTGTCGAGATACTCGAGAGCATCGTCAAGATCCTTAGGAATGTACACGTTAAAGCGAGGAATACTACATCATCCTCCAAGAAAGTTCTCGCATTAAACTATGGAGGATTTTTATTTAAGAATTTCTATGAAGCATTAATGTGTTCATTTAGGCTAATTTAGCTATTAATGGTTTAAACAAATACTATACCTCTAAATAGTACATTCTAAAATGAATAATAATTAACTGTTTAAATAAGTGAATTTACACAGAAGCTCCCTAAATAGCTATAGTATTTTGTTTTAGACTAAGAATTCTGAAGAAAACCCTATAAGATACTTCAATAACTTTTAAGGTTAGATTAAGCGGTAATTTTTAGGTGCTACATTATGGTTGATTTAACAGTTGAAATAGCAGGGTTAAAGTTTAGAAATCCTGTTCTTCCAGCTGCAGGTCCTCCAGTAAGGGATGGTGAGAGAATTAAGAGATGTGTTGAAGGTGGAGCTGGAGGCATAGTTACTAAAACGATTTCGGTCAAAGCCGCTGACCCATTAATACCTAGGCCACATATGGCTGAGGTTAAAGGTGGATTTCTAAATATGGAGCTTTGGAGCGAACTACCACCTGAAGCATGGTTTGAAAAGGAGTTGAAAATAGCTAGGGAAGTAACTAAGGCAGCAAGTATACCGTTAATTATTAGTGTAGGGTATAAGGCCGAGGAAATATCGTGGCTTGTTGAAAATACGGACAAGTACGCTGATGCGTATGAAATTTCCGTTCACTACATAGGAAAGGATCCAACACCAATGAAGGAGGCTGTTAAAGCAGCTAAGAAGTCTGGGAAACCAGTGTTTTTAAAGCTAAGTCCACATCCGGGAATAGATCCTGTATTATGGGCTAAGAAAGCTATTGAAGCTGGAGCTGACGGTATTTCGGCAATAAACTCTTTCGGCCCGGTGTTAGCTCTGGATTTAAGCACACCATTACCTGACTACTTGCTGAAAGGATTACCAGTAATGGGGGGACCTGATGGTACAGGGTGGCTTTCGGGAACGGCAATAAAGTATTTGGCTTTGAAAATAGTTTTCGACCTTTACAAGGAAATACCGAATATACCAATACTTGGTGTAGGAGGAATTTCTACGGGAAGAGACGCTATGGAAATGATAATGGTGGGTGCATCAGCTGTTCAAGTATGTACTGCAGCAATCCTTCAAGGACATGCGGTTTTTGGGAAAATAGTTAAGCAACTAAAGGTTCTAATGGAGAAAATGGGGTTTAATAGCGTAGAGGAACTAAGGGGATACACTCATAGAATATGGAAGCAAAGATGGGTAAGGTATGTATCAACACCGCCACTTTACTATCCGGAGAAATGTACTGGATGTTTACTATGCGAAATAAGCTGTCCCTACGATGCCATAAAGGTTGTTAGAGGCAAAGCGGTTCTTTACGAAGATAAATGTTTTGGATGTGGAGTTTGTGTTTCACGCTGTAGATTTGGAGCATTAGAAATGCAATATTAAAGCTAAACAACAGTTTTTCCGTAAAGCCTTTAAACTTCAATATTCACGGTTAAAGCTTAGGTTAGCTGGTTAATGCACAAGCTAATGCTTCCTGAAGGAACAAAAGTACTAATGTTAGGTAATGAAGCAATAGCTAGGGGAGCTTTAGAATCTGGAGTAGGTTTTGCATCAGCATATCCTGGAACACCATCAAGCGAAATCATAGAGTCGCTTTTCGAAGTAGCTAAAGAAGTAGGCATATATGTTGAATGGAGTGTTAACGAGAAAGTAGCTTATGAAGCAGCATATGCTGCAGCCCTTAGTGGTGTAAGAAGCCTTGTCGCAATGAAACATGTTGGTTTAAATGTTGCTTCAGACCCCCTAATGACATCAGCTTACATAGGTGCTGAAGCAGGCTTCGTTATTGTTACAGCTGATGACCCGAACATGCATAGTAGCCAGAACGAACAAGACAATAGATGGTATGGGTTACACGCTTACATACCAGTCTTTGAGCCTTCAACACCTCAGGAAGCTAAGGATTTAACGGTGTTCCTATATGATTTTTCGGAAAAACATAAACACCCAGTAATACTAAGGTCTGTAACTAGGATAAGTCATACTCACTCGGTAGTAACACTAGGTAGAATAGTTAAACCTAAAACCAAAGGCTTTTTTGTGAAAAAACCTAAAGAAAGAGTTGCTGTTCCGCAATATGCTAGAGAGATGAAGAAAAAACTGTTAGTAAAATGGAGGAACATTTGCAACGATATTGAAAAGAACCCGTTTGATAAAGTCATTAATTCAGGAATAAAAAACATAATCATTGCCTCAGGTATAGGTTTCTCATACGTTTACGAACTGCTTAAAACATATAATGTATTGGATAAATTCACCATAATTAAACTGTCTTCAGCAGTACCAATACCTAGAAAAACAATACTTAACGAACTAAATAATGCCAAAAAAGTTCTTATTGTTGAAGAAGGAGACCCCGTAGTGGAGTATCAAGTTAAGGCTATTGTTGCTGAAGAGAAAATTGGCTTAGAAATTTACGGTAAAAACGTCATTGAACCTATGGGAGAACTGAGTTTATCTAAGGTAGCTAAAGGTGTTAAGAAAGCTTTCAACATTGAAATTGCAACTCTTGCCCAAGATGTTCAAGAAGATGTTTTAGG
>Ga0190363_1000340_pt1 | contig 27215 bp, 20 predicted proteins | sample 48721867_MG_FD_161272 | JGI IMG/M metagenome (GOLD analysis project Ga0190363, IMG submission 161272) | Hydrothermal vent microbial mat bacterial communities from Southern Trench, Guaymas Basin, Mexico - 4872-18-6-7_MG | ecosystem: Environmental > Aquatic > Marine > Hydrothermal vents >... | reverse complement strand
TAGCAGTGGAAGCTATGAAGGAAGGGGCTTACGATTATGTTACTAAGCCTTTTAATTTTGATGAACTAAAATTAGCTATTCTACATGCTTTAGAAAGACAGCGTCTAATAGCAGAGGTAAAAAAAAGAGGATTACCTCAAGGATTAGGTATTTTAGATGAAGCTACAGGGGTTTATAATTGTAAATATTTTGACGAGATATTAAAAAGAGAAGTGGAAAGAGTCTCGCGTTACCCTCAAAAGTTTTCTCTTTTAATAATTGATGTTGATGATTTCAGCAAACATAAAGATAGATGGGGAGAAAAAGTTAATTTTATTTTAAAAAAAATAGCCAAAATTCTTCTTACAAAAACAAGAAGAACAGATTTACCTGCTTATCTTAAAGAAGATAGATTTGCATTAATTACTCCTCATACAGATAAAAAAGGGGTATCAGTAGTAGCAGCTAGAATTATTGACTTAGTTGCTAATGAGGAGTTTGTTTTAGAAAATAAAGAAGCAAAAGTAACCGTAAGTATTGGAGCAGCTACCTTTGATGACGATGCTAATTCTGCTCAAGAATTAATTAAAAAGGCGGAAAAGGTCTTGGAAGAGGCAAAAAAATTAGGCAAAAGTAGATTGTGTCTATTTGGAGAAAAAGTTTAAGTTTGAAAAATGTAACCGGTAAGATAAAATATTTCTTATGTATCTGGGAATAGACTGGGGAGGTACATTTATTAAGATTGGGTTGGTAAAAAGAAGAAAAATAGTAAAAAAGATAGTATTTTCCTCACAGCAACTTCTTAAAAAAGAAGTATTTTTAAAAGAATTAGATGAACTTAAAAAAAGGATTTCTTTTAATTTTAAAGCAGTAGGGATAGGAGCTCCAGGAATAGTAGATATAGAGAAAGGTTTTATCTATTATCTTCCCAATGTGAAAGGATGGGAGGGTTTTCCTTTAAAAGAGAAGCTGGAGGAGATTTTTAAATTACCTGTATTTGTGGATAATGATGCTAATTTATTTGGATTGGGAGAGTTAAAAGCGGGAGTAGCTAAAGGAAAAAAGAGGGTGATTTTTCTAACCTTAGGAACAGGTGTAGGTAGTTCTATTGGCTGGAATGGAGAGATTTTAAGAGGTAAGATGAGTGCTTTTGAATTAGGTCATGTTCCTATGACTTTAAAAGGAAGAAAATGTAGTTGTGGTTCATCTGGTTGTATTGAAAGTTTTGTTGGGGCAAAATTTATCCAGAAAAAATATTATCGTTTAAAAAGAGAAAAGATTGAAGTTAAAGAAATTTATATGCGAGCCAAAAATAATGAGAAAGAGGCTCTTTTAGCCTGGCAAGATTTTGGCTATTATCTGGGAAGATTTTTATCAGGAATGATTAATATTTTTAATCCTGAAATGGTGGTTTTGGGAGGAGGGATATCAGGAGCTTTTTCTGTGTTTAAAAAACCACTTTTTGTAACAATAAAAAAATATACTATGTGGCCAAATCTTAAAGGATTAGAGATAAAAAAAGCAAAACTTAAAGATAGTGCAGTTATTGGTGCTTCTATTTTGGCAGAAGAAAATTTAAGAAAGGAGTAAAAATGAAGATTTTTATTGATACGGCAAATTTAGAAGAGATAAAAAAAGCTAATTCTTATGGAGTTTTAGACGGAGTAACCACAAACCCTACACTTTTAGCAAGAGAAAAAAAGGAACCACGCAAACAACTGGAAGAGATTTGTAAAATTGTTGATGGTCCGGTAAGTGCTGAGGTTATATCTTTAGATGCTGAAGGGATGGTGAAAGAGGCGAGGGAATTAGTAAAAATTTCTTCTAAAATTGTAATTAAAATTCCTTCAACGATAGAGGGACTTAAAGCAACAAAGATATTATCTTGCGAAGGAGTAAAGACAAATCTTACACTGTGCTTTTCTCCGTCTCAAGCACTTCTGGTAGCTAAAGCAGGGGCAACTTTTGTCTCTCCTTTTGTGGGAAGACTTGATGATATTTCTTGGGAAGGGATGAACTTGGCAAAGGATATAAGAGTGATTTATGATAATTATAATATCTCTACAAAAATTTTAGTTGCTTCAATTCGTCATCCTATCCATTTTTTGGAGGCAATGCGAATTGGTGCAGATTGTGCGACTTTACCTTTTTATGTAATCGAGAAACTTATGCAACATCCTTTAACAGATAAAGGGATAGAAAGATTCTTAAAAGATTGGCGGAGTTTAAAAGAAAGTATTGGTAAGTGAAAAGGGATAATCTTTGTTTTTTATCTTTTATTTTCTTTATCTTGTTTCCCCTCCTTTATAGCTATCCTCAGGAGAGAAAAATTAGCTTTCCTGTAGTGATTGATGCGGAAAAAGTAAATTTTCTCCAAGAAGAAAAGAAAGTAATTGCACAAAATAATGTAAAAATAAAGTATGAAGATATTAAAATTATCTGTGATAAGGCTATTTACGATGCCGAAAATAACAGAGCATATCTGGAAGGAAATATAAAAATAACTTCTCCTAAGGGTGAGGTTTTTGCTTCCTGTGCTGATTATGATTTTGATAAAAAACAGGCAGAGATGAGAAAGATACGGATAGAATCCCCTCCTTTTTATGGAGGAGCAAAAAAAGCTGAAAAAATGAAGGAAAAGTATATTCTTAAAAAAGGTTATATTACTACCTGTAATTTAAAAAATCCTCATTACCGGCTGGAGGCAAAAAGAATTATAATTTATCCTAAGGAAAAGATAAAAGCTAAATCAGTAGTGCTTTTTATAGGAAAAATTCCTGTTTTTTACTTTCCCTATTATGTTCAGTCTTTAAAAGAAAAATCATTTCCCTTTCAAATCTCGGGAGGAAAAAGTAAAGACTGGGGATATTATCTGCTTACACGTTTCCGTTACCATTTTTCTCAAAATAATAAAGGAAAGTTGATTTTTGACGAGTATGAGGAAAGAGGAGAAGGTTTTGGTTTAATTCATTCTTTAAAAAATAGTTTTGGTGAAGCACTCCTTAAGCTTTATTACATAGAGGATGAATTTTATAAAAAAGATAAATTGCCCTCCTATGTTCCTTATCATCGTTATAGTGGAGAATTTTCTTATAATTTCAGAAAAGATAATTTATCTTTAATTGCAGAGTTTAACAAATTCTCTGACAAAGATTTTAAAAAAGATTTCTTTTATCGGGAATATGAGAAAAACCCTCATCCGCTCTCTTACTTACTTTTTGATTATCATCTAAACAATGGTTCTTTTTCTTTATTAGTTCAGAAAAGAACCAATCGTTTTTTTGAGGAAACAGAGTATTTGCCTAAGATTGAATATAATTTTTATAAACAAAGAATTTCAAATAGTTTCCCTTTATATTTTCAATCAAAAACCAGTTTTTCTAATCTCACTAAAAAAAGAGCAGATTCTTCTTCTGATGATGATAGCTTAAGATTTTATACACAGAATATTTTCAGTTTATCTTCTGCTATAAAATGGTTAAGAATTAATCCTTATGTAGGAGGCGATTTTACTTACTATTCAAAAAATATCTACCTTGAGGATACAGAAAGAGTTACTTTCAGAGGTGGGGTTGATTTAAGCACTAAACTCTATAAAATTTTTGATACTGATTTTGATATTTGGGGAGAAAAAATCTCTAAAATGCGACATACAATTACCCCTATTTTAAAATATGAATATATCCATCCTCCCACAGTCTCCTCATCCCACCTTTTTCAATTTGATGGAATTGACAGTGTATCTGGTAAGGATTCTTTATATTTTACCTTGGAAAATATAGTAGAGGCAAAAAATGATAAAAGAAAATGGACATTTTTATATTTTTCCCCAACTGTAGAGTATAAAATAAAAGAGGAAAATAAAGGCTCTCATTTTGATAATCTTAAAATAGATTTAGAAATTTATCCAAAAAGAAATTTATCTTTAGATTCAGATTTCTTTTATGATTTCAATAGTCGTGCTTTTAAAGAAGCAAACGTTGATTTAGGTATAATAGGTAATCGCTATAGAATATTTTTTGGACATCGCTATGCAAAGAAAGAAAGCTCTCAATCAACACTTTCTTTCTATTATAAAATAAATCCTAAATGGGAGTTCAAGAATTACTTACGTTACGAGTTTAAAGAAGGTCGCTTCAGGGAACAGCAGTATATTTTAAGAAGAGATTTACATTGCTGGCTTATGGATATAGGTTTGGATGTAGATAAAGAGAAAAATTTAACTTTCTGGATAGTTTTTAGAATAAAGGCTTTTCCTAAAATTCATTTTGGTTTGGAGCATACTTATCATGGGGCAAGAAAAACATATTAAGAAAAGTTATAAAATTTGCGTAATTGGCTGTGGTCATGTAGGATTGGTTACTGCAGCCTGTTTGTCTGAATTAGGGCATAAAGTTTTTGGTGTAGATAGTAATAAAGAAAAGATTAAAAATTTAAATAAACTTAAAATTCCTTTTTATGAGCCGCAACTTGAAGAATTGGTTAAAAAAAATTTCAAGAAAGGCAGGCTTAAATTTACTACTTCTATATCTGGGGCAGTTAAAGATTCAGAGGTTATATTTATCGCTGTAGGCACACCTTCTAATCCGGATGGATCACCAGATTTAACCGCAATAGAAAAAGTTTCTTGTCAAATTGCTTACAATTTAAATTCTTATAAATTAATTGTAGAAAAGTCTACTGTTCCTGTTCAGACAGGATTTAAAGTGAAAGAAACGATTATGCGTTTTCGTAAAAATAAAGCCTTTTTTGATGTAGCCTCAAATCCTGAATTTTTAAGAGAAGGAAGAGCTGTCTATGATTTCTTTTATCCGGCAAGAATTGTGATTGGTGTAGAGTCAAAAAGGGCAGAAAAAATTTTAAAAGAAATTTATGCACCTTTAAAGACAAAAATTATTGTTACTGATATTAATACTGCCGAGATTATAAAACATGCCTCCAACTCCTTTTTGGCGGCAAAAATATCTTTTATAAATGCTATTTCCAGAATTTGTGACCTTACCGGAGCAGATGTAAAGAAAGTATCAGAGGCAATGGGGTTAGATCCCCGTATAGGTAAAGATTTCTTAAATGCAGGGATTGGCTGGGGAGGAAGTTGTTTCCCTAAGGACTTAGAAGCATTTATTTATATTGCAAAAAAATTAGGTTATGATTTTAATCTTCTTAAAGAAGTTAAAAGGATAAACCAGGAACAGAGAATTTATTTTGTAGAGAAAATTAAAGAACATCTCTGGATTCTTAAAGATAAAAAGATAGCTGTTTTAGGATTGTCTTTTAAACCCAATACTGATGATTTAAGAGAAGCTCCTTCAATAGAAATTATCAATTATCTTTTAGAAGAGAAAGCAAAAGTTGTAGCTTATGATCCTCAAGCAATTGGGGAGGCGAAAAAAGTATTTAAAGGAAAAAAAATAAAATTTGTTCAAAATATATATGAAGCAGCCAAATCCTCAGATTGCTTATGTTTTTTAACTGAATGGGATGAATTTAAAAATATAGATTTTAAAAAAGTTAAAAAACTCATGCATCTTCCTTTAATTGCTGATGGAAGAAATATGTTCGAAAGAAAAGATTTAGAAAAATTAGGATTTATTTATATTGGTGTGGGAAGATGAAGAAAGTCTTTAATTCCTTAAAAGAAAAGATAAGAAAAAAAGAGGCAAAAATATGTATTATAGGTTTAGGTTATGTAGGGCTTCCTCTTGTTTCAGCGTTTTTAGAGAAAGGTTTTTTTGTCTATGGATTAGATACAAATATTTCTCGCATAAGACGCATCAGGAAAGGAATAAGTTATATTGTTGATGTAGATTTCAAACATCTGCTTTCTTTTATTAAAAAAAATAAATTCTTTCCCACCACAAAAAAAGAAGTTATCTCTTCCTCAGATATAATAATTATTTGTGTTCCTACCCCTTTAAAAAAAGTAAAAATTCCTGATATTTCTTATGTTATTCAGGCTGCTTCTGCAATAAAAGAATATTTAAAAAAAGGACAACTAATTATTTTAGAAAGCACATCTTACCCAACAACAACAAGAGAAGTAGTCCTTCCTATTCTTAAAAAATCTGGATTGGAGGAGAAGGATTTTTTTCTTTGTTTTTCTCCTGAAAGAGTAAATCCTGCAGATAAAAAATTCAGATTAGAAAATATTCCTAAACTTGTGGGGGGGATAAATAAGGAATCTACGGATTTAGCTAAGCTTTTGTATTCACAAATTATAAAAGAAGTATACCCTGTTTCTACTCCAGAAGTAGCTGAGACCGCTAAATTGTTGGAGAATACCTTTCGTTTGGTAAATATTGCTTTAGTGAATGAGTTTGCTCTTTTATGTAATAAATTAGGAATTGATATATGGGAGGTAATTAAGGCAGCAAAAACTAAACCCTTTGGATTTATGTCTTTCTGGCCAGGACCAGGGATAGGTGGACATTGTTTAGGAAGAGAAGAATTTATTGTCACAAAAAATTGTAAAGGAGTGGAGTTTTATACCTTAGAGGAATTTGTCAAAGAGATTATGAAAAATTCCATTAAGAAAAGGATAAAAGGAATAGATTTTTTTAAACCCTTAGTTTCTTATGATATTCTTAGCTTTGATGTGGAAGAGGAAAAAGTTTGTTTCAAGCCAATAGAACTTATTAGTCGTCGCAAGATAAAAAGCAAATTACTTAGAATAATTACTCGCGACAATCGTAAAATAACTGTTTCTGATAAACATCCTATTTTTGTGATAGAGAAAGGGAAGTTGAGGGTTAAATTTGCCGAAGAGTTACAAGAAGGCGAAGAGATTCCGTTTGTTTTGCCTCATTTTTCTGGAGAAGAAGATAAAAATAATTTGGTGATTGATTTGATTGAGGTGATAAAAAAAGAAAATAAAAGAGGGGAGTTGATTGATAAATTAAGAGTTCGTTCTAATTTATTTTCTTGGAGGGCGTTTAAAAAAGATATTTATAAGATTAAATTTGATACTCGTTATTATTATGACTACATTCGAAATGACTATTTGCCTTTGAAGTATTTTTTATATGCTGAAGAAGAAAAAATTATTTCGGTGGATCATAGATATATAACTTTGTGTTCAGGAAAGGGTGTCTCTTACACTCAGTTTCCCGCAGTAATTACTATTACTCCTCAATTTTGCAGACTTATAGGATACTATTTGAGCGAAGGATGTCTTACCCAAGATAAGTCTTTAAGAGTAAGATTTTCTTTCAACGTTCAGGAAAAAGAGTGTATTGAGGATATATGTAATATATTAAAAAGTATGAAAATTAAATATAGTATTTATTATTCTAAAAAATGGAAAAGTGTTCATATAAAAATTTCTTCTAATCTGTTTGGTCTATTGTTAAGGGATATTTTAAAATGCGGAGAGAATTCTTATGAGATGAGTATTCCGGCAATTTTTTTTACTTTATCAACCAGACATAAGTGGGAGTTGTTAAAGGGTATTTTTAGAGGTGACGGGGGTGTTGAGATTAGAATTGGTAAGTTTCGTTATAAGAAGAGTCAAAAAGAATATTATCATTTTTGCAATTCTGCCGGGATAAATTATTTTTCTTCAAGCAAAAAATTATTTCAACAGGTGATATTTCTTTTGCAAGAGTTGGGGATAATTCCTATATTCAAGAAAAGAGAAGGTTTGTTGTACATTCGTGGTTATAATCAAATTAAGAAGTTTAAAAATATTTTTTTAGATGAGAAAAAAAATAGATTGAAAAGGTACTTATTTAATAAGCGTAAGATAATTTCTAATTGGGGATTTAAAAAATACGAGGGATTTATTGGTGTGAAGATAAAAAGAATAGAAAGAATTGAAGGAGATTATGTGTATTCTCTGGAAGTTAAAAATACTCATACTCTTGTTACCTCTTATGGCACTTTGGTTCATAATTGTATTCCTTGCGATCCTTTATATTTATCTTGGAAAGCAAAAAAAATAGGGTTTAAGACAAAGATGATTGATTTAGCTTCTCTTATTAACCGTTATATGCCTAAGCATGTAGTAAATAGAGTTTTAAAGCTTCTTGGTGAAAGAAAAATAACTTTAAAAAAAGCAAAAATTTTAATTTTGGGAGTAACTTACAAAGAAGATGTTAAAGATTTAAGAGAATCTCCTGCTTTAGAAATAATTGAGGAATTTAAAAAAAGAAAGATAAAAGTTGATTATTTTGACCCTTTAGTTCCTTATTTAAAAATTGGCAGTTTAAATACGAGAAGAATAAAATTTAGTCTATCTAAGATAAGTAAATACGATTGTGTAATAATTGCTACTGCACACACCAATATTGATTATGAAAGAATTCAAGAAAAAGCTAAATTGATTTTTGATACACGCAATGTATACAAGAAAAAATTTGAAAATGTAGTAAGGCTTTAGTGATGAGTTTAAGTGAAAGAAAAATTCTTATTACCGGAGGTTGTGGATTTATTGGTTCTCATTTATGCAAAAAATTTTTAGAAAGAGGTTATTCAGTTATCTGTGTAGATAATCTTATCACCGGCTCTCAAGAAAATATCAAAGAATTTCTAACCTCTTCCAACTTCAAATTTATAAATCATGATGTATCCCAGCCTTTATATCTTTCTGAGGAAATAGATTGGGTTTTTCATTTTGCCTCTATTGCCTCACCTCTCTATTATTTAAAATACCCTATAAAAACATTAAAAGCTGGGATTTTGGGAACTTATAATTGTTTGGGAATTGCAAAAGAGAAAAAAGCAAAATTTTTTTTAGCCTCAACAAGTGAAGTTTATGGTGATCCTCAAGTTCATCCTCAAACTGAAGAATACAATGGGAATGTAAATATAGTGGGGATGCGTTCCTGTTATGATGAATCAAAAAGAATCTCGGAAAGTTTGGTTTATGCTTATATGCGTAAACATAATTTAGATGTAAGAGTAGTGCGAATTTTTAATACTTACGGACCAAAGATGAGATTGGATGATGGAAGGGTGATTTCTAATTTTATCAGGCAGGCATTAAAAGGAGAAGATTTAACCGTTTATGGGGAAGGCAAACAAACCCGTTCTTTCTGCTATATTGATGATTTAATAGAAGGGATTTTGAAGATGATGGAGGCAGATTATAAAATGCCTTTAAATTTGGGAAATCCACAAGAGATAAAGATAATTGATTTGGCTAATTTAGTTTTAAAACTTACGAATTCAAAATCAAAAATAAAATTTTTACCTTTACTTGAGAATGATCCTAAAAGGAGGTGTCCGGATATAAAGAAAGCAAAAAGTATTCTTAACTGGCAGCCAAAGGTATTCTTGGAGGAAGGTTTAAAAAAAACAATAGAATATTTTAAAAAACGCATTAAAAATAGCTGTGGAAAGGGTTAAAATTCCTTTAGTAGATTTAAAAAGAGAATATATTTTTTTAAAAAGAAGGATTGAGAAACAGATTAAAGAGTGTCTTAAAACACATCACTGGATTTTAGGAGAAAAACTTAAAGAATTTGAGGAAAGAATTAAAAAGTATCTGGGAGTAAGATATGCTATTGGTGTAGCCAGTGGAACTGATGCTTTACTTTTATCTTTGCGTGCCTTAGCATTAAAGATAAAAAAAGAAGAATTTTTTGCTCGGGAAGATGAGATAATCACCACTCCTTTAACTTTTATTGCCACTGCAGAGGCAATCATAAGAAGTGGAGCAACCCCTGTATTTGTGGATATAGATGAGGATACTTTTAATATCAGTCCGCAAGCAATAGAGAAAGCAATTAGCAAAAATACAAAAGGAATAGTTGTTGTCCATCTTTATGGCCAGGCATGCAAAATGGATTCTATTTTAAAAATTGCTGATAAACACAACCTTTTTGTTATCGAAGATTGTGCACAAAGCTTTGGGGCTCAATTTAAAGGAAAAAAATTAGGCACCTGGGGAAATGTAGGAGCATTTAGTTTTTTCCCTTCAAAAAATTTGGGAGCTTATGGAGATGCTGGATTAATTATTACCCGTGATTTAAAATTGGCTCAGTTAGTTACTTATTTAAGAAATCATGGACAGAAAAAGAAATATAAAGCTTCTTATATTGGATATAATTCTCGTTTGGATTCTCTTCAGGCAGGAGTTTTGTTAACAAAATTAGATTATATTGATGGGTTTAATAAAAAAAGGATAGAGATTGCCAAAATATATAATCAAGCCTTAAAAGAAATAGAAGAAATTAAAGTTCCTCAAATACCTGATGAAGAATTCCGTCATGTTTTTCATCTTTATACTTTATGTGTAAAGAAGAGAAGGAATAAATTATTAAAATTTTTAAAAAATAAAGGGATAGAGGCACGAATATATTATCCTCAACTAATTCCTTTTATGAAAGCTTTTTCCTCCTTAAACAAAACAAAAAATATATCTTCTGCTTTAAAAATTAAAAGAGAAATTTTAAGCCTACCTTTACACCCTTTTTTAAAAGAAAAAGAGATAAAGTATATAATTTCACAAGTAAAAAAATTTTTCTCCAACCACATCCGTCGGGTGTGTTGATTGTTGTCAGATGCTATACACATTATAAACTTGCAGGGTGATTCCTAAATACAGAGGGTTAGAATGCAGTACCGAATTAAAAAGTCCACAGTTCTCTTGACGCTATGTAAAGCAAAAATAATTTGACAAAAAATAGTAAAGTGATAGAATTTTCTATCCTTCCTAAAAAGGAGGTAAAATGAGGAAAAAGATTAGGAGAAAAAAAGCTACAAATAATTCTTCGCTAAAGAAAACTTTGAGGATAAAAAAAACATTTCCAAAAAAGCCTACATCAGGAAAAATTGTAGAGAAGATTAAAAAAGGGGTTAAGAAAGTATTAGGAAGAAAAAGAACTGCATCTAAGAAAAAACGGGCTTCTGAGAAAGAAAATCCGCCTTTTCTGTTGAAAATGGCAAATTCAGAAAAAGAAAAAGTAGAAATTTCAAAATTTACTCCCGCACAGGTTATTTTAGAGGAACCAAAAGAAGTAAAGTTAGAAGAAAAAAAATTAGAGAGAAAAACAAAAACAAAATTTCAACTTCCTTTACGCTATTATGATAACCGAATTATACTTCTGCCACGTGACCCTTGGTGGTTGCATACTTATTGGGATATTGCAGAAAGCAAAGTGGAGGAAGTAAAATCTTTAATTCCTTTTGAAGAAAAGGATGATTTGAGGTGGATTTTAAGAGTTCATAATGTGGGGGAGAATAATTATTTTGATTTGGATATTATTCCTGAAGCTTGTAATTGGTATATTAATGTAAATAAACCAGAGACAACCTGGTATGTAGATATTGGTTTAAAGACAAAAAAAGGAAATTTTTTCTTATTAGCCTCTTCCAATAAAGTCAAAACTCCCTATTTTGGTATTTCTACTCTTCAGGATGAGGAATGGGTGTTGCCAGAGGAAGAATATTATAAAATTTTGGGATTATATGATTTGGGAAGAAGTTCTCTGGAGAGAAGAAAGAAATTAGAAGAATTTTTAAAATATGGAATATCCAGTGGGGTATTTTCTCCAGGAATTTCTAGTCTTTTCTCAATAGGGATAAAAGAAAAGCAATATAAAAGAAAGTTCTTTCTTGAGGTAGCTACTGAGCTTATTCTTTATGGAAGGACAGAACCGGATGCTGAACTTACAGTAGCAGGAGAAAAAGTTAAACTTAACAGAGACGGGACTTTTTCTTTAAGATATATGCTTCCTGAGGGGAATTTTGAATTTCCTGTGGAGGCAGTTTCTCAAGATAAAAAGGATAGGATAAAGATAACTCCTGTAGTTTCTCGTTCAACAAAATAATTGTTATGGAAAAAGGTTATTTAGCTTTAATTTTACATGCTCACCTTCCTTTTGTTCGCCATCCTGAATATAAAGAATTTTTAGAAGAGCGATGGTTTTTTGAAGCTCTTACAGAAACTTATATTCCTTTACTTTCTCTTTTTGAAAGATTGGTTAATGATAAGATAGAATTTCATCTTACCTTAAGTCTATCTCCCACTTTACTTTCTATGCTTAATGACGCTCTTCTTAAAGAAAGATATATAAATTATCTTAATAAGATGATTGAATTATGCGAGAAAGAAATTGAAAGAACACGTTTCTCTCCTTCTTTTCATAAATTAGCTTTAATGTATTATTATCGTTTCTCCAGAACAAAAGATAAGTTTCTTAATCAATATAATCAAGATTTAATTAAAGAATTCAAAAAATATCAGGATAAAGGATATTTAGAGATAATTACCTGTGCTGCTACTCATGGATTCCTGCCTCTACTTCTTCACAAAGAAGCAGTAAAAGCTCAAATTGAGGCAGGTGTTTCTTTTTATTCTAAAATTTTTTCTAAACCACCTCAAGGCTTATGGCTTCCTGAATGTGGATATTTTGAAGGATTAGATAAGTTTTTAAAGGAATGTGGAATAAAGTATTTTATTTTAGAAACTCACGGAGTGCTTTTTGCTCGTCCTCGCCCCAAATTTGGAGTTTACTCTTCTTACTATACTAAAAATAGAGTTGCTATCTTCGGAAGAGACATTGAAACTTCAAAAAGTGTCTGGTCTTCAATTGAGGGGTATCCGGGAGATTACAATTATCGGGAATACTTTCGTGATATAGGATTTGATTTAGATTATGATTATATTAAACCTTATATATCTGCTTCTGGCGCAAGAATTTTTACAGGAATAAAATATTATAAAATTACTGGCCCTACTCCTTATAAAGAGCCTTATGTACCTGAGAAAGCAAGAGAAAAAGCAGCAGAGCATGCAGGAAACTTTATGTTTAATCGGGAAAGGCAGATAGAATATCTTTACTCGGTGTTGGGGAGAAAACCTATTGTTGTCGCTCCTTATGATGCAGAATTATTTGGACATTGGTGGTTTGAAGGCATTGATTGGTTAGAATTTTTAATCCGAAAGATAAAATATGATCAGAATATATTTAAATTAACCACTCCCTCTTTGTATTTAAAACTTTATCCTAAGAATCAATTGATAAATCCAGCTCCTTCCAGTTGGGGATGGAAAGGATATTATGAGGTCTGGCTTAATGGCTCTAATGATTGGATTTATCCTCATCTGCATCGTGCACAAGAGGTAATGATTAATTTAGCCAAAAGATTTAAGAATGTAAATGGAGAAAAAAGAAGAGTCCTTAATCAAATGGCAAAAGAATTGCTTCTTGCTCAAGCAAGTGATTGGGCATTTATGATGAAGACAGGAAATTTCTCTGAGTATGCTAAAAAAAGAGTAATTACTCATTTAGAAAGATTCTATCTTTTAAAACAATTCTTAGAGAGAGATTTTATAAACTATGAGGTTTTAGAAGATATAGAGAATAAAGATAACATCTTTCCTGATTTGGATTATTCTTTATTCCACTCTTAGAATGGATAGTCCTACAAAAATAGTTTTTATCTGGCATATGCATCAACCTTATTATAAATTACCCTCACAAGAATATTATTATTTAGGATGGACACGCCTTCATGCAGCAAAGGATTATTATGGAATGGCAAAGATAGTGGAGAAATTTGATAAGTTAAAAGTTACTTTTAATTTTAGCGGTGTTCTTATTAAGCAACTTTATGATTATATTTATAATAATGCCACAGATTTATATGCTTTACTTACTTCAAAAAACCCTCGTTTTTTAACGAAAAAAGAGAAAGAATTTATTATAGATAGATTTTTCTCTGTAAATTTTGAAAGATTTATTCGCCCACATAGAAGATATTTCCAGCTTTATCAGAAAAAAGTAAAAAAAGAAAAATTTTCTTCTCAGGATATTTTAGACTTACAAGTTCTTTTTAATCTCTGTTGGTTTCATCCCTACACTTTCAAAGAGGATAAAAATTTACAGGAGATAGTAAAAAAAGAAAAAGGCTATTCTTTTTCAGATAAAAAATATATTTTCCAAAAACAGAGAGAGATTATGCAAAAAATCTTCCCTCTTTATAAGAAATTACTTGAAGATGAAAGGATTGAGATAAGCGTTTCTGCTTTTTACCATCCTATTTTGCCTCTTATTTATGATACAGATATTTTAAAAGAATTTCCTTATCTTAAAAGACCACGTCTAAGATTTTCCTCTCCTCAGGATGTATCCTGGCATCTTAAAAAAGCGAAAGAAATTTTTGAGAAAGTTTTTGAAAAGAATCCTTATGGAAGCTGGCCTCCTGAGGGAAGCATTTCTAAAGATATAGTGTCCTTTTTTATAAAAGAAGGATTTAGCTGGATTGGGTTAGATGAGGGAATTTTATTTAAAAGTTTAATGACAGATTATATTAGTTATGATTTGATTAAAAACCAGAGGCATTTAATCTACCAACCTTATGAATATGAAGGGTTGAATATTCTTTTTCGAGACAGAAATTTATCCGATGCAATAAGTTTTGTATATCAGGCATGGCAAGAACCTTTATTTGCCGCACAGGATTTAATAGAGCATTTTAGAAGGATTCACTACTATCTTAAAGATACTTTCAAGGAAAAAATTATAACTATTATTATGGATGGGGAGAATGCCTGGGAGTATTATAAAAACAATGGAGTAGATTTTTTAGAGAAAGTTTATACTCATTTAGAAAAAGAGGAAATTTTTTCTACAGAACTACCTCATCAAATTTTTAAAAACTTAAAACCAAAAAAATTGCCTAAGTTAGCAAGTGGTTCTTGGATAAATAATGATTTTGGAGTGTGGATTGGCTCAGAGAAAAACAATATTTGCTGGGAGATTCTTAAAAAAGTGAAGGATTTAATAGAAAAAAGGAAGAAAAAGATTGAAAATATAGAAAAAGTAAAGGAATATTTTTATATTTTGGAAGGAAGTGATTGGAACTGGTGGAATACTTTTGATGAACCTACAGGCAGTTTCCGTAAAATATATCTATCTTATGCTAAAAAGATATTTCAAATATTAAAAGAAAAGTTACCAAAATCTTTAAAAAAATTATGAGCAAGACTTATTTCCTTTTTGGAGTTCATCTGCATCAACCTGTGGGAAATTTTCCTCATGTTTTTAAAAAAGCTTTCGATGAGTGCTATCTTCCTTTTTTTAATATTTTAAAGGAATTTCCGCAAGTAAAATGCAATGTTCATATAAGTGGACCTTTATACGATTGGATTCTGGAGAATGAAAAAGATTTTTTAAATTTACTTAGGGATTTAGCCTCTCGAGGTCAGATAGAATTAATTAGTGGGGCTTATTTTGAACCAATCCTTTCTATAATTCCTGATGAGGATAAGTTCTCCCAAATAAAATTGATGAATGATTTTATTTATAAAAATTTTGGCAGGAAACCTAAAGGAATTTGGATTGCAGAGCGTATCTGGCAGCCTCACCTGACTAAAATTATAAATTTAAGTGGTTTAAGTTATACTTTTTTAGATGATACACACTTTCGCTATGCCGGGCTGATGAATAAGGAATTTTTTGGATATTATACATCAGAGGAAGATTTAAAATCTGTTTTTATCTTTCCTGTTAGTAAAACATTACGTTATAAGATTCCTTTTTCTTTACCTGAGGAGGCAATCTCCTTATTAGAAAGTTTCTCTTCTAATAAAGATATCCTTGTTACTTTGTTTGATGATGGAGAAAAATTTGGACTTTGGCCACATACATTTGATTGGGTATATAAAAAAGGATGGCTTAAAAACTTTTTTTCTCTTCTTACAAGATCTGACAAAATTATAACTGTTAAAGCAGAAGAAGCAATAGAAAAATTTTCTTCTCAAGGTCTAATTTATCTTCCTTGTGCTTCTTATGAAGAAATGGGAGAATGGGTGCTTGAGCCTTCTGCTTTTTTTGTATATGAGGAGTTAAAAAATCGTCTTAAAAATAAACCTGAATTTTTTAATTTTTTAAGAGGAGGCTTTTTTAAAAATTTTTATACTAAGTATCCTCGACTAAATTATCTTCATAAAAGAATGCTTTATTTAAGTCAAAAGATAAATAAATATGGTGATAAAAAGAAAGATAGAAAGATGTTTACAAGTCTTTGGAAAGCTCAGTGTAATTGTGGTTATTGGCATGGAATATTTGGTGGTTTTTATCTTTCTCATATAAGAGGAGCAATCTATGAGAATTTAATTAAAGCAGAGAAAGAATTAGATAAAAAAATAGGAAAAGAGATTTTAAAAGAAGAAGTTGATTTAGATTTAGATGGATACAAAGAGATAATTTTTAAAAATAACCATCTTAGTTGTGTCTTTTCTCCTCGTGGTGGAGCGATATTAGAGTTAAGTTATAAAAATAAAGCATTTAATTTTTTAAATACGATTACACGTAGAGAAGAATCTTATCATAAAAATATAAAAGAGAAAATAAAAAAAGATTTAAAGGATGTAGCCACAATTCATAAGATCATTCAGGCTAAAGAAGAAAATTTAGATAGATACTTGATTTATGATTGTTATGAGAAGACAGCTTTAATTGACCATCTTGTTAGCAAGGATATAACTTTAGAAAAATTTAAAAAAGCAGAAGGCTTTGAGAGTTTAGCAAATAAAGAATATTCCTATGCAATTTTTAAAAAGAAGAAAGGCGTGGATTTACTTTTTAAACTAAAAAATAAAAAATTAAATTTTTCAAAAAGAATCGCATTTTTCAAAGAAGCACAAATTCTTGCAGAATATGCTTTTTCTTCCTTTGATTTTAAAAGATATAATTTTGGAATAGAGTTTAATTTATTTTTTCTCTCTCCTTCAGATATCAAAATTGAAGAGAAAGATTTTGCTCTAAAAGATTTTGTTCTTAAAGAGAAAGAAAGTCTTGAAATTAAGGATAATTTGAAGAAAATAATTATAGACTTTGATTTTAATGAAAAAATAGATATTTTTTTATTTCCTATATATTCAATTTCTTCTTCAGAATCAGGATTTGAGAGAGTATTTCAGGAGATTTGTATCCTGTTTATTCTTAAAGAAAAAAGTGAAAGGTTTCTTTTAAGTTTTCAAATAAAGGATTTTTAAAAAGGAGGAGGCATGGCGAGAGGAAAGGTCAAAAGAGTTGTAAGAAAAAAAGTTAAAAAGCAGGAGGAAAACTTTAATTGGACATTAGAAAAAATAGCAAATTTTGTAAAAGAAAAAGCATATTATATTTGGGAAGAAGAGGGAAAACCACAAGGGAAAGATTTAGATATATGGTTAAAAGCAGAAAAAGAAGTTCTTTCTCGGTTGATTAAAACTTGAGGAGGGGTGCGAGAGCCTGGTTGAATCGGCACGACTGGAAATCGTGTAGCCCGCCAAAAGCGGGCTCGAGGGTTCAAATCCCTCCCCCTCCGTAAAGTTAATATGAGAAAAGAAAAAGTTTATCTTTTAGATGTAGATTACAAAAATATAGGAGGGGGAACGAAAATTGTTCTTTATGGGAGAAATAAAAAAAGAGAAAAAATCGCAATAATTGATTCTCATTACCAGCCTTATTTTTATGTTTTGCCTTCCAATTTAGAAAAAGCAAAAAAGGATATAGAAGAAGTTTTAAAAAAGAGCAATTTTAAAGTAGAAAGAATAGAAAAAACAAGAAAAATATGGCACAATATGCACGATTTTCTTAAAATAACTTGCCGTTTTGCTCAAGAAGTATATAAAATACGGGATCTTATAAAAAAGTTAGAGGTAAAAAGAGGAGGTAGTGGTTCAGTTATAGATGAGTTTGAATATCAGTTAAGTTTTCCTCGAGGATATTTGGTGGATAAAGAGATTTCTGGAGTTGATTGTATTGAAGTGGAAGGAGAAGAGATAGAGAAGAAAGATATTTTTGATGTAGATATAGTTTTGGAGGCAGAAAAGATAAAAAAGATTGAGGAAACTTCTTCTTATAAAATTTTATCCTTTGATATAGAAGTGGTGGAAGAGAAAGGAGAAAGAAAAATAGTGATGATTTCTCTTTATGGAGAAAATTTAAAAAAAGTACTTACTTATAAAAAAGCTTCCTTTTCTTCTTTTGTAGAGGTATTCAGAGATGAGAAAGAAATCTTAAATAAATTTATAGAAATAATAAAAGATTATGATCCTGATATCATTGTAGGTTATAATTCTGATGGATATGATTTTGAAGTGATAAGAGAAAGGGCAGATAAATTAAAGATAAATTTAGATTCTCTTTCTTGGGATAAATCAGGAATTGTTTTTTCAAAGAGAGCACGCACAAGCATAGCAAGATTGAAAGGAAGAGTGCATATAGATATTTTTAATTTTGTAAATAATATTCTTTCTCCAATTTTGCAGACAGAAGTATTGAGTTTAGATGCTGTGGCAAGCGAAATTTTGGGAGATAAAAAAATTCAGATGGAATATCAGGATATACTGGAGGCTTGGCAGAAGAATAAAGATTTAGAGAAACTGGCATCTTACTGCCTTAAAGATTCCCAGTTAACTTTTAGATTGGCAAAAATTCTTTTACCCCAAATTTTGGAATTAACCCGTATTGTGGGTCAAAGTATATTTGATACTTCACGAATGATGTATAGTCAGCTGGTGGAATGGTTTTATACTAAATGGGCTAAAAAGACAGACAGGATAGTTCCCAATCAGCCTAAGTTTGATGAAATTCTTAAACGTCAGAAAGAGACTTATCTGGGAGGATATGTTAAAGAGCCTCAGGCAGGTATTCATGAAAACATTGCGGTAATTGATTTTGCTTCTTTGTATCCTTCTATAATTTCTACTTATAATGTCTCTTTAGAAACACTTAAATGTGATTGTTGTAAAGATAATGGATTTAGGATTGAGGGGCTAAATACTTGGTTTTGTAAAAAAAGAAGGGGGTTTGAATCAGAGATAATTGAGAATTTGCTTAAGGAAAGAGAGAAGTTGAAAAGAAGAATGAAGGAACTTAGCGAGGATAGTTTAGAATATAATCTTTTAGATAATCGTCAAAAGGCTTTAAAAATAATCGCTAATGCCAGTTATGGTTATTATGCTTTTAGTGCAAGTAAATGGTATAGTAAAGACTGCGCTCAGGCAATAACCTGGTGGGGAAGATTCTGGATAAAAAGGATTATGGAAGAGGCAGAAAAGCAAGGTTTTTCTGTTATTTATGGTGATACGGATTCGGCTTTTTTAGGTTTAGATAAGAAAAACAAAGAAGAGCTTTTTTCTTTTTTAAAAGAGATGAATAAGAAACTGCCTGGAATAATGAGGATAGAGCTGGAGAATTTTTATTTGAGAGGAATTTTTATTCCTAAGGAGACTAATAAAGGTGTAGCTAAGAAAAGATATGCTTTAGTTGATGAAAAAGGAAGACTGAAAGTAAGGGGCCTTGAGAAAGTAAGAAGAGATTGGTCAAATTTAGCAAAAAATCTTCAGGAAGATATTTTACATCTTATTCTAGAAAAAAATGCAATTGAGGAAGCAGTTCAATTGGTGAGAGAAAAGATCAAAGCTTTAAAAGAGTTAAAAATTAGTCTGCGAGACTTAACAGTTTATGAACAGATTACCAAGCCCCTTTCTGATTACAAGCTTATTTCTCCTCATGTTGCTGCAGCAAAGCGATTAAAAGAAAAAGGAATTCCTGTGGGGGAAGGAACGGTGGTAGGATTTGTGATTAAGAAAGGTTTGGGCTCTATCAGTAAGAAAGCATATCCGGTAGAGTTTATAAATTTGGAAGATATAGATAAAGATTATTATATTCACCATCAGATTTTACCTGCTTCTTTAAGGATTTTGAAAGTTTTGGGAATAAAGGAATCGGATATTTTAAATTAATTAAAAAGGAGGCAGAATGAAGAAAGGATTGATTTTATTTCTCTCTTTTTTATTTATTCTCAGTATTTTTTCTCAAACTAAAAAAGTGGTGATGATTATTGCCCCTTCTAATTTTCGTGATGAGGAGCTTTTTGTAACAAAAAAAGTTTTGAAGGATAAAGGTATAGAGGTAAAGGTTGCCTCTGTAAAAAAGACCTCTATCCATGGAATGCTGGAGGGAAGTATTATTCCTGATTTAAAACTTGATGAGGTAAATTTAGATGAGTTTGATGGGATAATTTTTGTAGGAGGCATTGGAGCTCAGTTTTACTGGGGGTATGAACCTGCTTTAAAACTTGCTCAAGAAGCTTTTAAGAAGGGGAAAGTTATAGGAGCTATTTGTATTGCTCCTGTGATTTTGGCTAATGCAGGAATATTGGAGGGTAAAAAATCCACTGTATGGCGTTCAGAAGCAGGAAGAATCAAAGCAAAAGGCGCTATTTATATTGAGGAATCTGTTGTGAGAGATGGAAATATTATTACTGCTTCAGGTCCTCAGGCGGCAGAAAAATTTGGCAAGATGATTGCGCAAGCTCTTTTTAAAAGATAAATTTATTATTTAAATAAGAAGATATATCGCAAAAGAAAAAGTAAAGAGAATACAAAAACCAAAACAGGAATCTCTTTAAGTTTCCCTTTTACCAGCTTAAGAAAAGTATAAGTAATAAATCCAAAAGAAATTCCCTCAGTAATAGAGAAAGTTAAAGGAATAGTAATAATAGTTACAAAAGCAGGAAAACTTTCTGAAAATTCATTCCAGTTAATTTTTCTTATATTAGAAAGCATAAACCATCCCACAATAATTAAAGAAGGAGCAATTATTGGATAAGTATTAAATCCGTCTATTTTTACAGGAGCAGAGACCATTTTTATTAAAGGATAAAATACTAAAGAGATAAGAAACATAAAAGCAGTAACTAAATTAGCAATACCGGTTCGAGCACCTTCAGCGATTCCGGTTGAACTTTCAATATAGCTGGTTATGGTAGAAGTTCCCAGAAGAGTTCCTGTAACTGTTCCTAAGGCATCAGAAAATAAAGCACCTCGTGCACGAGGAAGCTTTCCTTCCTTTAAGAAATTAGCTTGTTCTGCTAATCCAATTAAGGTTCCCACAGTATCAAATAAGTCTAAAAAAAGAAAGACAAAAATCACACTTAACATATTTATTTTTAAAGCACCCAGTATATCCAATTTTAAAAAAGTAGAAGATAAAGAAGGAATCCTGCCAATTATTCCTTCAAATTTTACCATTCCGATAAGAAGCGCAACAGCTAAATTAGAAAGAATTCCTACGAGGATCGCCCCTTTTATTTTTTTACTGATTAAAAAGGCAATAAGCAGAAGACCAAAAATAGAAAGCAGAGCAGATTTACTTTTAATATCTCCCAGACTAACAAATGTATGAGGATTTGCTTTAATAATTCCTGACCACTCCAGTCCTATAAGAGTAATAAGAAGCCCAATTCCTACACATATGGCATGTTTTAAAGAAGAAGGCACAGCATTAATTATTTTTTCTCTTAATCCCCAGAAAGAAAGAATTAAAAAAATTACGCCGGCAATGAAATTTGCTCCTAAAGCAACCTGCCAGCTTACTCCTAAAGCAAGACAGACTCCATATACAAAATAAAAATTATGTCCCATTGCTGGAGCTAAAGCAAAAGGATAATTGGCAAGAATTGCCATAAAAATCATTGCAATAGCTGAGGAGATGCAGGTTGCCACCATCACTGCTCCTTTATCCATTCCTGTCTGATACAGCACAATAGGTTGAATAAAGATTATATAAGACATAGTAAAAAAAGTAGTTAGACCTCCAATGATTTCTTTTCGCAGAAATGAGGAAGAAGTTTTTAAAGAGGGAAAAGCGTTTATCTTAAACATAAATTTATTTTAATAACTTGAATAAAAAATTGCAAGATTTTGAATAAGGAAGGATTAAACCTGATATGTAATGAGAATTGATAATTATTATTCGCATGTTTTCACCTTCTGGGAATAGCTTCCCATTTTAAATATCAACAAAACTTTAATTCACTCTGGGAGAAGAGGTTGTTTTATTTATCTTTCTTCATAAATGCAACTAAAATTTGCGAAAATATTTTACACTACCCTAAATTCGTGATTCTTTACATCGGTGTAAAATTGAGTATAATTTAATATGAGATCGGGAGGTGGCGCAGTCTGGATTAGCGCACTTGAATGGGGTTCAAGGGGTCGCGGGTTCAAATCCCGCCCTCCCGATTTTTATTATTTTAAGGAGGTTAATATGTATAAAGGGATAGAAAGAAGAAAGTATTCACGTGTTAATGCTACATTTGTTGTAAGTTATAAACCTAAGGAAATTCGGGAAGGATATGATTTGGTGCAGACCAAAAACATAAGTCAGGGAGGAATGCTAATTACTACTAACCGATACTTTAAAAAGGGAACACAACTAGAGTTAACAATAAGATTCCCTTTTGTCCCTCAAAAAATAATAGCCACTGCAGAAGTAGTTGACTGCAAAGAGATAGCGAAAAATTTTCTTTATGAAACAAGACTGAGACTGCTTGATTTGGATGTGGAGATATTCAGGAAGATTGGAGAGTATGTAAGAAAAGTCTTAGAGAAAAAAAATAAATGAAAAAAAGAATAGGGATAATTGGATTAGGTATTGTTGGAGAAGCTACTCTAAAAACACTGATTAAATATAGAAGTTTAATTAAGAAAAGAACTTCTGTAGAGATAGAAATTGCTCAGGTTTGTGATAAAAATAAAAGAAAAAAAGAAATAGCTGATAAATTTGGTCTTTCTTTTTCCTCCAACCCTTTCTCTATAATTGAAGATCCCCAAATTGATATTTTAGTAGAGTTAATTGGAGGCTTAACTCCTGCTTATGAATATATAACTGCTGCTATAAAAAAAGGGAAGAGTGTAGTTACAGCAAATAAGGCTTTACTTGCTCAATATGGAGAAGAGATTTTTTCTTTAGCAGAGAAAATGAAAGTTAATATAGGATTTGAGGCTTCTGTGTGTGGAGCTATTCCTTTAATTAGAAGTATTAAGCAGGGACTTGTAGGATGTGAGGTAAAAAAGTTATATGGAATACTTAATGGGACAACTAATTATATTCTTTATAAGATGCATACAGAAAATCTAGAATTTAATCAGGCATTAAAAGAAGCTCAAGAGAAAGGTTTTGCTGAAAGAAACCCTTCTCTGGATATAGAAGGAATTGATACTTTACACAAACTTTGCATTTTAAGTTATCTCTGTTTTGGTATTTGGCCTAAACAAGAAGATATTTATACTCAGGGCATAAAAGGAATTTCTTACTTAGATATTCTTTATACGGAAGAACTTTCTTATCGGATTAAGCTTTTAGCCATTGCTAAGAAAAATCAAAAAAAGCTTTCTTTAAGAGTTGCTCCCACATTGATAAGAAAAAATCATCCTTTATCTCAAGTGAGTTCTAACTTCAACGCAGTATGGTTAGATACTTATCCGGCAGGTGAACTTCTTTTTTATGGAAAAGGAGCTGGTGGATTTCCTACATCAAGTGCAGTGATTTCTGATCTAGCAGGAGTAGAGCAGGAGAAAGGATTTTTTTTACAGAAAAAGGAGAAAATAGAGATAGAAAAAATTAGTAACCTTAAAACTCGTTATTATATAAGATTCATGGCTCAAGATTTACCCGGAGTATTAGCCAAAATTTCAAAAATTTTAGCCTCCTTTAAAATTAGTATTGCTTCTGTAACCCAGAAAGAAAGAAGAAAAGGGAAAATTGTTCCCATCGTTATGCTTACTCACGAGGCAGAAGAGAAAAACTTAAGAGAAGCAATAGCACGAATAGATAAATTAGATGTAATAAAACCCCCCACTCAAGTAATCCATATTGAGGATGTCTGATGTGGAATCTTTATCAAAAAATCTCATTAACATTAGAAGATTTTTTAAAAAAAGAAAGTGTCCATTTAGATATTTCTCCTCCTTTTTGGGAAATCCCTTCTCAGGATAAATTTGGTGATTTAGCCGTTACCATATCTTTAAAATTAGCCTCTTTCTTAAAACAAAATCCTCAGACGATTGCTCAAAAGATAGCAGATAAACTTAAAGAAAAATTAGAGAAAGAGATAGAAAAAATAGAGGTTGTTTCTCCTGGATTTATAAATATATTTTTTTCTTCTTCTACTTTAAAAAAATTTTTATATTCTTTACTTTCTAAAGATAAAAATATTTTTCTTCATTCTCTCCCTAAAAAAAGAATACTTTTAGAATTCGTAAGTGCTAATCCTACCGGTCCCTTATCTATTGCTCATGGAAGGCAAGCAGTAATTGGAGATACTTTAGCTAATTTTTTTGAATTTTTAGGCAATAGTGTGATCAGAGAATACTACATAAATGATGTAGGAAGACAAATAAGTTTACTTATTCAATCGGTAGAGGAAAGAATAAAAGAACAAAAAGGAGAAAAGTTTGAAATACCTGAAGATGGGTATTATGGAGAATACGTAATTGATTTAGCTAAAAAAGCTTTGATAAAAAATCCTAAAAATTTAGAAAAATTCATAATTTTCTCTATTCTGAAACAAATAAAAGAAGATCTTAAAAAAATTGGTGTAGTCTTTAAAAGCTGGGTCAGTCAGAAAGAATTAATAGAAAAAAAAGAAGTGGAGAAAGTAATTAATCTTTTAAAAGAAAAAGGGTTAGTTTATGAAAAAGAAAAAGCCTTATGGTTTTCTTCTACAAAGTTTGGTGATGATAAAGATAGGGTTCTTAAGAAAAGTGATGGAGAATTTACCTATTTTGCTTGCGATATTGCTTATCATAAAAACAAAGTAGAAAAGAATTTCAACTGGCTAATAAATCTATGGGGTCCGGATCATCATGGGTATATAAAAAGAGTAAAAAGTGCCTTTTCTGCTTTAGGATTTAATGAGAAGATTTTAAATATTATAATTGTGCAATTAGTAAGTTTGAAAACAAAAGAAAGGATGTCTAAAAGAAAAGGAAAAATTTATCTTCTTTCTGATCTTATAGAGGAAGTAGGTAGAGACACAGCACGATTTTACTATCTTACACGTCGCAATTCCTCTTTATTAGAGTTTGATATAAAGAAAGCAAAAGAAATTTCTTTTGATAATCCTCTTTATTATATTCAATATGCCCATGCAAGAATCTGTAGTATTTTTAAAAAGGCAAAAAGTAAAAGAATTCAATTTAAATATATTGATTTTTTAAATGAAAAAAAAGAAATTTATCTTTTAAGGAAACTGATTCGTTTTTATTTTTGCTTAGAAAAAATTTATTATTTCTTAGAGCCAGTATTTTTAGTTGAGTATTTAAAAGAATTAGCCGCAACTTTTCATAAATTTTATGAAGAAGAAAAAGTAATTACTCAAGATAAAAATAAAATGTATGCACGTCTGCTTTTGCTTAAAGGAATAAAAAAAATATTAAGTTGGGGATTAAATATTTTAGGAATTAAGCCTAAGGAGAGAATGTAATGAGAAAGGAATGGAAGATTAAAAAGTTTTCTGAAAAAAGTTTAGACTTAGCAAAAAAATATAGTCTTCATCCTATAACTATTCAGTTACTTCTCAACCGCAATATAAAAGAGGAGGATTTTTCTTCTTTTCTAAACCCTCAAATGCGAAATCTTTTCTCTCCCTTTCTTCTTCCTGATATGGATAAAGCAGTTTATAGGATTAAAGAGGCTTTAGAAAAAAAGGAAAAGATAGTTCTTTTTGGTGATTATGATGTAGATGGCATAACTTCTTTATTAATTTTTTATGATTACTTAAAAGATTCCTCCTTTTCTTTTTCTTTTTACATTCCTCACCGGTTAGAGGAGGGATATGGATTGAATAAAGAAGCAATAAAGAAAATCAAAAAAGAAAAAGCAAGTTTACTTATTTGTTTTGATTGTGGAACAAATGCGTATGAAGAAATAGAGGAAGCGTATAACTTGGGAATAGACACAATTGTTATTGACCATCATACTCCAAAGAAAAATCTAAACCTTGCTTATGCCTTCGTTAATCCTAAAAGAAGCGATTCTTCCTATCCTTTTAAAGATTTAAGTAGTGCTGCTTTAACGTTTAAGTTAGTGTGGGCTTTAAAAGAAAAAATACCTCTACATCTTTTAGATTTAGTTGCTTTATCTATTGTCTGTGATGTAGTTCCTTTAAAAGGTGAAAATCGTATTCTCCTTAAGGAAGGAATTAAGTGGTTAAGAAGTGGCCATCGGGAAGAGATAGAACTTCTCTGCAGGTCCGCACGGCTTAATTTACAGAACCTTACTCCTTATCATATAGGATATATATTAGGACCAAGACTAAATGCTTGTGGAAGAATTTCTTCTGCCCTAAAGGTTTTAAATTTCTTCCTGACTAAGGATAAAAATGAAAAGAAAAATTTAGCTTATCAACTGGAAGAATATAATCAACAACGAAGAAAAATTGAGATAGAAGTTACTGAAGAGGCAGAAGCAATGGTTAATGAGGAGGATTTTGTTCATGTTCTTTATAAGGAAAGATGGCATCCAGGAGTTTTGGGAATTGTTGCCTCTCGCATTGCAGAAAAGTATTGGCGTCCAACTTTTGTTGTAGGAATAAATCAAATGATTGGAAGAGGTTCGGCACGTTCTATTCCTCAAGTTAATCTGGTAGAAGTCTTAAGTTTGTGCCAGAAATATCTAATTACCTATGGAGGGCATAGAAAAGCGTGTGGATTTAAAATTTATGAAAGTAATTTGGAGGCTTTTAAAGAAGAAATCAATTCCATTGTGAAAGATAAATTAAATGGAGTTTTTCCTCGACCTTTTTGGGAGATAGATATGAAGATAAAATTTAAAAACCTTAATTTTAAATTATTAGAGGAGATTAAAAAATTGGAACCTTTCGGAGAAGAGAACAACCTTCCTCTTTTTCTTACACAAAAAGTGTTTCTCAAATCTTCTCCTAAGAAAGATGGGGGGAAATATCAGCTGTGGGTTAGTGATAATGAATTAACTATGGAAGCAGTTATTTACGATAAAGAATTGATTGATTTTGTAAACTATAATTCTTCTTTAGATATTATTTATTCTCTTGAGAAAAGTTTTTATCCCAACCAGATAAGGCTGGTAATAAAAGATATAAGGTTAAGTTAAAGAATCCAGCTTTCCACTTTTTATACACTTAGTGCAGACAAGAATCTTTTTCACTTTTCCATTAATAATTACTTTTTTTCTTTGTAGATTAGGGAAAAATCTACGTTTAGTAACTCCAGTGACTTTTTTCCCCACTCCTCCTTTTTTCTTCGCTAAACCTCGGCGAGATACAATATTTCCCCCTAATGACTTTTTTCCGCAAATTTCACATCTTCGTGCCATAAAATTTTATAATATAGTTAAAATAAAATTTGTCAAGTTTTTTTAATGTGGAGTTTACCCATTTTTTTCAAGTATCCATAAATGATAGAAGAAGTTGTTTAGGTTCTATCTTATAAGTTTTCTTATCTTGAGAGCATTTCCATTTAGTATTAAAAAGTA
>Ga0190363_1000339_pt1 | contig 27250 bp, 26 predicted proteins | sample 48721867_MG_FD_161272 | JGI IMG/M metagenome (GOLD analysis project Ga0190363, IMG submission 161272) | Hydrothermal vent microbial mat bacterial communities from Southern Trench, Guaymas Basin, Mexico - 4872-18-6-7_MG | ecosystem: Environmental > Aquatic > Marine > Hydrothermal vents >... | reverse complement strand
CTTCTGCACATGTTGCTTCATCTTGAGCTTTATAGAGATAATCGATATCGAAGGCTTATGGAAGAATTATCGTCTTCGATAGTGGAGGGTCAAGATGTCTGAACGTAAAGGCTCAGGTAAGGTTTTCAGGAGACTTTTGAGATATCTCTTAGCCTACAAGCTGCATTTAGCCTCGGTTATACTACTCACGCTCATAAGCAACGTGGCCGACCTTCTGGTACCATGGGTGGCTAAAGATATAATCAACGAGGTCGTCGAGGGTTCGACGTCTGAGATATGGCTGTACGCGCTATCCATAGTGGGTTTAACGGTCGTCAGCGGCATACTGTTCTTCTTCAGAAACTACCTGTCGAGTTTGACGTCGCAGAAGATAATACACCACATGAGGCTTGAACTCTACAAGCGGCTTCAGGAACTCTCCTACAGCTTCTTCGACAGGGTCGACATAGGTCAGATAATAACCCGGCTAACCAGCGACATGGATACCGTAGGCTCCTTCATAGGATTCAGCATACCGCGTCTGCTGAGCGCGGCTTTCATGCTTACCCTAACGTCTCTCATGCTTTTTTCCATGAATATTCCGCTGACTTTCATGACGCTCTCGATAACCGTGCCGGTCATAGCCTTAGTATCCCTGATATTCGTGAAGCTTGTCCGCCCCATATTCGAACGTAGGTGGACTGAAGTCAGCAAGCTGAACACAGCGGTCGCTGAAGCGGTTTCAGGTTTCAGGGTCCTCAAAGCCTTGGGTGCTGAGAGCTGGATGTTTAAACGCTTCGACTACAGAAACCGCCGGGTCTACGAGCTCGAGATGCTGTCGGCAAAGCTTAGTGCTCAAACCTGGCCCTTTCTGAACCTCGTCATAAGCCTAGTCTCTACCCTCATATACTGGTACGGAGGGTTGAAGGTTATAGAAGGCGGTTTCAGGGTCGGTGACCTCGTGGCCTTTACCATGTATCTGGGATACCTCGTCTGGCCTATAATGATGTTCGGATTCACGATGGCTCGTTACCAGAGAGCCAACGTATCGGCGAACAAGATATTCGAGGTCTTAGATACCGAGCCAGAGGTCAAGGAGAAGCCTGACGCGGTCGAGCTTCCCCCGGTTAAGGGGCATGTTGTGTTCGAAGACGTGGTTTTCGGCTACGAGCCTGACAAGCCCATACTCAAAGGTGTGAGCTTTGAGGTTAAGCCTGGTGAGAAGGTCGCTATAATCGGGGCTACAGGCTCGGGTAAGAGCACGCTTATAAAGCTGATACCTAGGTTCTACGACCCCCAGAGGGGTCGTATACTCATAGACGGCTACGATATCCGGGATGTTAAGCTAGACTCCCTACGTAGGCAGATAGGTATCGTTCACCAGGACGTGTTCATATTTCCGACGACCATACGGGAGAACATAGCATACGGCAAGCCTAACGCGACTATGGAGGAGGTCGAGAGGGCTGCTAAGGCCGCTCGTATTCACGACTTTATAATGAGCCTTCCAAAGGGTTATGACACGGTCGTGGGTGAACGGGGTGTGACGTTGTCCGGTGGTCAGAGACAGAGGCTAGCCATAGCCAGGGCGCTTCTTATAAACCCGAAGATTCTCATACTCGACGACTCCACGTCCAGCGTAGACTCTGAAACAGAGAGGGAGATCTACGAGGCGTTGAAAGAGCTTATCAAGGATAGAACGGTTTTCATAATAACCCAGAGGTTGTCGACGCTTAAGCTTGCGGACCGTATAATAGTTCTCGACGATGGACGTGTCGTAGAAGAAGGCACTCACGAAGAGCTTATGGCTAAAAACGGGCTGTACGCGAAGCTATACAGAGCTCAGTTTCTAGGCTCGGAGGAGGTGTAGGCTATGGGATGGTACTTCAGACATTATGCCGAAAGGGTCTCGGATGAGAAGCCTGTTAAGGTTCCTACCACGATACTTCTCAAGTGGTTTGCAAAACTATTGGCTCCGATGAAGCTCGGGCTCGTAGCCATGTTGCTAGTGGCTATAGGCTCCATAGGTCTAAGCATGGTAACCCCCTACCTCAGCAAGCTTATCGTAGACGAGGGGATAATGGCTGCCAACATGAGTTCTCTAACATTCTACGCGGTCCTACTAGCTTTAGCCGCCGTAGCCCAGTGGGGGATAGGGGCCTCTAGGCGGTACTTATCGGCATACCTCAACCAGCGGCTTCTCTACGGTCTCAGGACACGTGCCTTCAAACACCTGATGGAGGTCGATATACAATACATAACCGGAAGACCGGCCGGTAGAACGATCTCGTTGATAACCAACGATATAAACGCCATAGGTGAGATAGTTACCTCTGGTGCCATAGACCTGTTGATAAACGCGTCCACCATAGTCGGTGCGCTTTCGATAATGCTGAGCATGCATCTGACGTTAAGCCTAGCCGTGTTATCGGTTTTACCGCTCATGATAGCGCTCACCTACTTCTTCGCACGTAAAACCCGTAGCGCATACAGGGAGACCCGGGTTAAGATAAGTAAGCTCACGAGTAGCGTCGAACAAAGCGTGGCCGGTGCCAGGGTCGCTCAGGCGTTCACGAAGCGTAAAAACATAGACTTCAGCTCCTTCGAGCGTGTAAGCCGTGAGACGATGGCTGCGAACGTTAGAGCAACGCTCATATTTTCGCTTGTCCGTCCCTCCCTGGACGCGATCAACGCGCTCGTAGCTGCTATACTGATCGGCTACGGAGGGATGCTCGTGGCTTCTCAGCAGCTGACGATAGGCACGCTCATAGCCTTCTACGGCTATGTGCAGATGTTCTTCAGACCGGTGATAATGCTTACGACCTTCTACAACACGCTTCAGTCGGCTCTGGCGGCGGCTGAAAGGGTCTACAGCTTCCTCCAGACTCAGCCGTCGGTCAAGGACGAAAGCTACGCTAAGGAGCTGGAGATAGAGAAGGGCGAGATAACGGTCGAAAACGTTTATTTCAGCTACGGCTCAAACCCCGTATTCGAAAACTTAAACCTCAAGGTGAGACCGGGTGAAACCCTAGCGGTCGTCGGACCTACCGGCGCCGGTAAAACCACGCTCGCAAACCTACTCATGAGGCTGTATGACCCTCAGAAGGGTCGTATACTCATAGACGGCCACGATATCAGAGAGTTCAAACTCAGTTCACTGAAGCGTCAGATGGCCTTGGTACCTCAGGAGCCCATACTGTTCAACGACACGGTTTTGGAAAACATAAGGATAGGCTTTCCTGATGCCTCGGACGAGGATGTTAAAAGAGTAGTCGCAAGTCTAGGCCTCGAGAAACTCATCGAAAATCTTCCAGACGGCTACGAGACCGTTATAAGCCCGGGTGGCGAGAACCTGTCTATGGGGCAGAGACAGCTGATAAGCTTCGCGAGGGCGATGCTTAAGAACCCTAAGATCCTGATCCTCGACGAAGCCACTAGTAGCCTGGACCCATACACGGAGGCTATGCTTCAAGACGCTATGATGAAGCTCATCACCGGGAGGACCTGTATAATAATCGCGCATAGACTCTCTACCGTTAAACTCGCAGATAGGATCATAGTCTTAGACCATGGTAAGATAGTCGAGGAGGGAACCCATGACCAGCTTCTACGTAGGGGAGGCCTATACGCTAAACTCTATGAGACACAGTTCGGTACGCTTAAGCTAGCGGCTAAATCCGAAGCCGGGTCGTTGGGGCCAACGTCCCGCTAAATACAGATTAATAGACTTTTTTATATAAAAATGTGTATAATGCTTATCTAGGGGCTCTTAATTTACTCCATAAGAGAAATGGAGAAGCCTATAATAATCCTCGATGCCATGATGCCCTATTACATGAAGGCGTATCTCATGGTTCTAGGATATCCGAACGTCTACCATCTAAGAGACATCTGCCCGGTCGATGTCGACGATACTGAGGTCAGGCGTATAGTCGAGTCTAAAAGAGCGATACTCGTGACGAGAGACCGTAAACACTTCAACTGTCTCAAAGAGGGTCGGGTTTTAATACTGAGCCGGGAAGACCCCTACTGGATGTTCCGCGAGGTCTTAGAGGGCTTATCGTTCATGGGCCTACCTCCTAGACTCGAATGGCTTAACAACCCAGGCGAAACCTAGTGCTAAGACTTAGCTAGCTCGTCTAGGGTTTTAAGAAGCTCCATGACCTTATCCTTCTCGACGACCCCCGAGGCCGCTACCGCGTGTCCATCCGCGAATCCTCCGTGTCTCGAACAGGCCTCAGGAAGTATCTTGGACAACGGGGGTTTTCGACCGTTTAAGATGTCCTGAGTCAGCGGTCTAGGGGCTCTCGTGGAAAGCTTGACATATTCTTTGCTAAGCCTGCCATAGCCCGGTATCTCGGGTAACACGTCCATGTAGCCTACGATGTACTTATCCTGGTCTATGAACCGCTGATACCGTAGATAGCTGCAGAAGCTTCCTATGACCTTGGTTCCCATACCCCGATAAACGCCGCCGTCTGAGAACCACTGGATCGCCTCCATCCTCCTCAGCCCTCCTCTTCTAAGCCTCGTGAGAAGCGTAGCGTTGGCTCTCCTCCTCTCCTCCTCAAGCTTAGAAGCCTCCTCGTAATCACGGTCTTCAAACCCATCCATACACGCTCTTAACGCCCTGGACGGTCCACCCTTGTAATAGCCTACCGAGGCTAGAACCGACAGTAACGTCGAGTATCGTTTATAGGAGAGCGGCTTACCGAGGTTCAGAACCCTGTAGCCTGCCTTACCCCTAGGCTCGACCACCCCGTTTTCCAACGCATCTTTCAAGGCGAGCATGTTCAACCCTGTGAACGGGCCGGGTATCTCAGCGGCGCCTATAACGGCTAAAGACGATAGGTCAACGTTATCTGGGCTTAGGGCTTTAGCAAAGAGGTATGCGACTGTCGACGCAGAGGCATCTCTTTCGCCGGATAGCCCCCAAAGCTCGGGATTTAGGTTCAATACATCGGGTCGTTCAGACTCGGTAGTGTCATGGTGGTCTAACATTATGGTTAAAGAGCCTTCAGGTGTTTCTTTTTCTACCAGTTTTACATGGGCGGAGCCTATGTCCGTGAACACATATAGCCCAGCTCCACGGGAGTATATGCCTCTTAAAACCTCGGGATACAGCTTATCTATACATATGGTTTTGAAGCCGAACCCGGCTCTTTTAAGCGACTTAGCCGCTATAGCCGCTGAGCACACCCCGTCTGCCTCATCGTGGTGGATTATCAAAGCCTCTCTAAAACCGGAGGTAACGAGTTTATCGGTCGCCTTTTTCAAGGCGTTAAGGAACCCCTCCAGCCCCATAGCTACCCGATCATATATTCAGAGCGAGAGAGGGAAAAAGCTTCCGCCGACCTCGACATCGCTACGATCAGCTTATATCTCGTCCAAGAGATATCGAAATGAGGGAGGTGAAGCGTTCTGCTTTTGAAGGTTAAGAGGCTTTACATCGAGGCTGGTGGTAAGCCTATAGTCCTCTTGAATAAGGATGATGCAGACGATTTAGGTGTTAGGGCTTTAGGCCGGGTTAGGCTTAGGGCTAACGGTCACGAGCGCACGGCTATCGTCAACACAACCTCCAGGGTGATCGAGAAAGGCGTAGTAGGTGTATATGAGGAGGTGGCTTCCAGGTTAAACCTTGAGGATGGATCCGTTGTCGACGTTAGGCTGTCTGAGCCTCCTAGAAGCATATTCTTCATAAGGGAGAAGCTCAAGGGTAAGAAGCTCACCTACAGCGAGATCTACGAGATAGTCAAAGATGTGGTCGAGGGTAACCTGAGCGAGGTCGAGATATCAGCCTTCGTGACGGCGTTGCACACGTTCGGCCTCGACCTAGACGAGGCTACGAACCTGAGCATAGCTATGGTTGAAGTAGGAGAGACTTTGGACCTAGGCGATATATTGGTCGTGGATAAACATAGCATCGGGGGTGTACCGGGCGATAAGACCAGCTTGGTAGCCGTACCCACCGTAGCCGCGGCGGGTTTAACGATCCCTAAGACGAGTTCTAGGGCGATAACGAGCGCCGCCGGTACGGCCGATAGGGCTGAGGTGCTTATGCCCGTGTCGCTCGACCTAGATGAGATCAGGTCTGTCGTCTTGAAGACCGGCGGCTGTCTAGTCTGGGGAGGTGCGCTGCATCTATCCCCGGCCGACGACATATTCGTACAGATCGAGTATCCGTTGGCGATCGACCCGCTTCTGTTGCCGAGTATAATGAGTAAGAAGAAAGCCGTCAACGCTAAGATGCTTGTTATAGACATACCGACCGGTAGGGGGACCAAGGTTAAGACGATAGGTGAAGCCAACGCTCTGGCTAAAGACTTTATAGAACTCGGTAGGAGGCTGGGTATACAGACCGGGTGCGCCGTAACCTACGGGGAGCAGCCTGTAGGATATGCCGTGGGCCCCGCGTTGGAGGCTAGGGAGGCTCTTGAAACCCTCATGGGCTCTAATAGGGCTGTGGACTTAGTCAGTAAAGCCGCTAACATAGCGGGTGTGCTCTTCAAAATGGCTGGTGTAGGCGATGCGGAGACGGCGCTTCGGTTGATACGTTCGGGTAAGTCTGAGAAGAAGTTTAGAGAGATAATCGCGGCTCAGGGTGGAGACCCGGATGTCAAGCCGGATGACATACCTATCGGGGATAAGACCTATGAGGTTAGGGCTAAGCGTCGGGGACGGGTTTTATGGATCGACAACGGCAGGCTCGTAGAGGTGGCTAGGGCGGCGGGCGCGCCTAAGGATAAGGGAGCCGGTATACTGCTTAATAAGAAGATAGGGGAGCACGTGGAGGAGGGGGAGCTGTTGTACACCATATACTCTGAGTCGTCTGTGAAGCTTCAAAACGCGATAGAGCTTGTGGAGGCCAGAGACTTCATGGGCATAGGTAGGAGCATGGATATGCTCATACAGTTCATAGCTGAACCGCCGGTTTACAAGAGAAGGTTCGAGCTAGAGCGTTAAACGGCGGTCCTAAAAAGTATGAAGAAGGGTGATGGTGTCTAGAAACTTCGTCTCCTGCTCAGTATCACGATCACGGCTATCGCCACTACTATGGCGGCAGCCATGCCTCCGAGTATCACAGGGTTCTGATACCAGGCTAAGACCACTTTAACCATGACACCCTCGCTCTCGAAGCTCTGGTCTACGAAATCGTAGACCGCTTTCACGGTGAATTCTCCCTCTTTTTCAAGCTTCAGCCTCGCCGAGAACCTCCCCTCCTCGTCGGTCACGGCCTCGGCCGATCTAACACCGTCTACGACTATGTACACCTTTTCCCCGGCCATAGGATTACCCAACACTCTGAGGATTCCTGAAACCTCTACTTCTCCGCCTACGTCGACCTCCCTTCTATCGACCGTTATCTCGATATCAGGCGGTGACCATATGATCTCCAGCTTCCTAAGACTGTGGCTGTACGTCGCGTATACGACGTAGCTCTCTCCCATAAACTTCACACTCGGCTTGACGAGTTCACCATCCACCAGGATCACTATTACACCGTTGACCAAGGTCTTGGGGATGGATGCGTTTAACGCACCTAAAGTACCTTCGACGCCTGAAACTGTGATCTCCAGCCTATCGTCTGCAAACGTCGGCGCCTCCACCAAGCTTGAGTTCGTGAAGACCTCGACGACGTACTCAGCTCCATCAACAGTTTTCTTAACTTCTATGTAGTTGAAGTCTATGATGCCTATAGTGTTAGGCTTCTTTATCAGCTTAAGCCTATCTATGGCACCCAGCTTCTTGAACCTCCACTCTATCCTATACCTCCCCCCTACGGCAGCCGGCTCGGCTATGTACTCCTCAGCCGCTAGGGGTATCTCGACCTCGACCATCTCCTCGGCGTCTGAACTACCTTGAACCACAAGCGTAAGCCGATTCGAAGGCATAACCTCTGACGCAAGGCTTACGACGCTTAAGAAGTCCGGTATAGACTTAGGCTTTATCTTCAAACCTGAGAGATTAAGCATCGCGTATCCTTCATCCAGGTTTACATCCATCGACACGGTCAACCCATCGACGTCGAACTCGCTGTTGGTTACAAGGTCGTATACCTCTAGAGCCAGCTTCTGAACATCCTCCCTACCCTTCCCAGCCATAAACGTCAACTGAGCTCTGAGAAGAGCCGTCCATACAATCTTGTACTGCTTCCCTAGGTCTCCGCCGTAGACCGTATAGCCTTCGAAAACAAACGCCCCATCCTCCCTATCCCAGGTCATGTTGAACTCGGCGTCTTCAACCCAAGCGTATCTAGTCTCTAGTAGGCTCAACATAGCCTCCAAGGCTTCCCTAGTCTCCTTCGGTATTTCAGGCATCGGAGCCGGTGGGGTGACCGGGGTCGAAGGGGTTATAGGCTTCTCAATAAACCTCCTAAGCCCCTCTACCAGGTTTCCTGATACTCTAGCTTCGAAGAGTAAGCTCGCGGAGTCTGGTTCTATGGTGTAGTCTTCAAGCTTTATGCTCAGGTCTATCAGCTCATCTGAGGCTTGAATCACAGCAGCCTCTATAAGACCCCTCAGGATGGGCCAGGCCACGACCATATCCCTGACATCCGACTTCGTCATGTTCAAAGCCTCATAGTACAGGGTGACTTCTAAGGTGATGTTGATATCCGAGTATTTCTCGACTACGTTCCCGTAAGAGCTCAGCTCGACGCTTACCTCTATGGTCTCAGGTAGGCTGAAGTTTGCGTTTACATGCCACCTCGTCTCGTTCTCGTTTCCACTTCCCTTAGCCACGATATCCAACACCATCTTCTCCAAAGCCTCCTCGACCTTAGGGTCGGGGATTTCAGGCATCTCCACGAAGCCGCTGGCTCTCTGCTCAACTTTTCCACCGACCAGCCTACTAGTCATGTTTATACAAATCCTGGGGATGCTTACATTCCATCTAGGTCTCTCTAAATTAGCCTCGAACGTCCCGGTTAAGCCCACGGAGTCGTCGGGATAGATCTTAAGCACCACCACACCGCTGACGTTACCTGGTCTGAGAACGGTAGGCTTGACGTATGGAGCCTGGCATCTTACAGCGTTTAAGCTCGAAGCGGTCGTAAGAGTCAGAGCTAGCAACGCTATCATGTAAAATGTCGAGATACGTCTTCCCATACCTCTACACACTCCTCGCTTAAGATGGGTTCAAGCAGCTTTTAACTAATAAGGGTTTCAAGCCTATGCGGTGACCAAAACAAGAAGCGTCTAGAGGCTTGTTCCACTTCATATTGTAAAACGGTTCGAAGTTTATTAGAGACCATGAGCTTGGAATCTTCTAGGGATGCGCGGTGGTTAGGGTATACCTCGAAGTCTACGGCTGTAGCGCTAACGTAGCCGACGCCGAGATAATGCTAGGGCTACTCAGGAGTCGGGGCCATGAGACGGTGAAAGACCCGAGGCTCGCCGACGTAAACATCCTAGTGACCTGTACGGTTAAGACACCTACCGAGCATAGGATGATCTATAGGATTACGACCCTATCGAACTTTGGTAAGCCGCTGATAGTCGCGGGTTGTATGCCCCTTACGGGTAGGGCCATAATAGAGCGTATAAACCCTAAGGCCTCTCTCCTAGGTGCGAGGGCTATTACGAGGATCGAGGAAGCCGTGGAGGCTGCTGTCGAGGGTAGGCGGTTCGTCAAGCTTATCGAACCTGATGAGGTTAAGCTCTGTAAGCCCAGGTTCAGGCTTAAATACCCCGTCGGTATCGTCCCGATAGCCCAAGGATGCCTAGGAAACTGCAGCTTCTGCCAGGTTAAACTGGCTAGGGGGAGGCTTAAAAGCTATCCACCTGACATGGTGGTCGAGGAGGTCCGTAGGGCTCTAAGGCAGGGCTGTAAAGAGATATGGCTGACGTCTCAGGATAACGGATGCTACGGCTTCGACATAGGGTCTGACTTAGCAGAGCTGCTCGAGAAGATCCTGAGCATCGAAGGGGACTTTATGGTTAGGGTCGGGATGATGAATCCATCGTATCTATCTAGGTTTCTAGACAGGCTTCTCGACATGTACTCCGATGACAGGATCTTTAAGTTCGCCCATATTCCTGTCCAGTCTGGAAGCGACAAGGTGCTTAGGGATATGCGTAGGGGATATACGTCGTCCGAGGCTGAGGAAGTCATGCAGAGGTTCAGAGCCAAATACCCGAACCTAACCCTTATGACGGACATTATAGTCGGCTATCCGACGGAGTCTGAGGAGGATTTCGAGGAGACATTAGCCTTCATAGCGCGTGTGGAGCCGGACCACGTCAACGTCTCGAAGTTCGGAGCTAGACCTGGAACAGAAGCCTACAAGCTTAAGCCCCTACCCGTTAAGCTCGTCAAGGAGAGGGTTAAACGTTTAAACGCTATATGCTCCGAGGTCTCCTATAAGCGTAACCTATGCTGGGTCGGCTGGGTAGGCGAGGTCTTGGTCGAGGAGCCTGGTCTGAAGCCTAGGAGCTGGATAGCCCGGAACACCTCTTATAAGCCGATAGTCCTCCGGACACATGAGGATCTTTTAGGTAAAAGGTTAAACGTCAGGGTCGTGAAGGCCTATAGGAACTTCCTCCTAGCCACCATGCTGTCGTCGAGTTAGACCCCGACGTTCTAAAATAGCGGTCGTATAGTGTATGCTGTTTAAACACAGTTTTCAAACCACCTGGCATCCCCTCCTCAGCCGTTTAAATACCTCCGTGGACGATGTATTATCCACGTAATACCAATAGCTATTTCTAAACATGTGCTATCTATAGGTGGTTCAAAGGGGGATGCTATGATGAAGCTTGTGTCGGTTCACCTACCTGAAACCTACCTTAGAGACCTAGATGTTCTCGTTAAGGCCGGATACTACCCGAATAGAGCCGAGGCCATAAGGTCCGCGGTGAGAGACCTTCTGATACGAGAAGTCTGGTATAGACGTTTTGACATAGAAGAAACAGCCGAGTAACTTAACGACTTTAGCCCGTTAGAAGGTGGTGGGGCCGGCCGGATTCGAACCGGCGACCGACGGGTTTCACCTAGCGCTCCAGAACCCTCATCATCCCCTGATTAGGGTCTTACCCTGGTCGCTCTCCGGCATCTGGAGCCCTTAACGAACCCAGCCGGTTTAAGGCTGGGCTTGTCGTCATGCCTGGCTAGACTACGGCCCCCACCGAGATCACAGGTTTTAACTAGGCTCTATATTAAAGTTATCCTCCATCGTCAACCTACTAGGGGCAGGATCTCTGAGGCGACCATGTTTATGAAGTCTGTTTTATCCATGTTGCTGAACGCCACTACGACGCCGTCTCTGGTAAGCCCGATCGTAACCCCATAGCTCTTAGCCACCGTGACGAGGTACCAGATGCTTCCCATCGTCAGGTAATGGCTATACAGGTCTGTCTGCCTAAGGTCAGGTCCATATAGCGATAGCTTATCGAGGTTCGGCACGGGTAGGCTGTCGAAGAATATGACCTTGGTGCTCTCCGGGTTTTTCTCATGATACTCCCTCATCTTCTCAGGGCTTATAGAGACGTTAACTATGTATCCCTTGGAGATGAAGAGTAGCTGGCTGAACAGGTTTGCAACCCTGTTGGCGATGCTCTTCCTCTCAACCGCCAAGAGAAACGTCCCGCCGGCTGTCTTGAAGAAAGCGAAGGTCACGTATAGGGTTCTCGGGACAGGTATCCTGTTACCCCTATGGTATGTGAAACGCAGGGTATCCCACGCTAAGACCCCTCTCAAACTGTTGAAGCCCACGGCCAAGTCCAAGACCTCTGTTATCAGCTTAATCCTATACGGCTCCTCCTCGAACTCATCCTCGACCCTGTATCCCCTAAGCTTCTCAGCTATCCTCGATAACGGTAGGTCCTCCACAAGCCTGAAAACCTTACCGGCTAAAACCAAGGAAGAACACCTTTAAACCTCGTCTACTCGACCAGCGGAAACGCGACTTTCTCCTCCTCCATACTAGCCTTGTAGATCGCCAGCACAATCTCCAGAGACTTACGTCCCTCCTCACCGGTTACCATGGGTTCCCTATCCTCGACTATGGCTGAGAGGAAGTCTTCGACCACGGCGTTATGCCCTGTAAGGCTGGTCTTAATCTCCTCCTCGCTCGGAGGTTTCACGTCTTTGACAGTCCAGACCGTTATCCTCCCGTCTCTTACGCATACCGCCCCCTCAGAGCCGTATATGTTCAGACATGTTTCCTGAGGCTTTATGGAGACGCTTCCGACGATGTAGCCTAACGCTCCGCTTCTAAACCTGAGGATCGAGACCGCTAAGTCCTCGACCTCTATGTGATGCGTCCTAGTGTCGCATATTCCATACAGAAAATCCACGGGCCCCATGATCCACTGCAGCAAGTCTATCGTGTGGATCGCCTGGTTTATCAACGCCCCGCCTCCCTCGGTGGCCCGCTTCCCCCTCCACGACTTAGCCACCTCATCTCGGAAGTAGTATCTAGCCTCCTCCCTATACCACTTCACCATCGCCTCGGCTAGGACAGGTATACCGAATCCTCCGCCGTCTGAAGCCTCCTTGATCCTCCGGTAAAGCGGGTTGAACCGGAGCTGAAACACTATACCGAGCTTTACACCGTTGTCTCTACAGGCCGCTATCATCTCATCGGCTTGTCTCAGACTTATGGCCATAGGCTTCTCGCATAGAACATGTTTACCTGCCTCGGCCGCCGCTATCGTCTGCGAAGCGTGAAGATGGTGAGGCGTGCATATGCTAACAACCTCCAGCTCGGGGTCTCGTAGAAACTCTTCTAAGCTGGTGTAGTAACGTGGGACGCCGAACCTCTCGGCCATGGCTACAGCCCTCTCGCGTCTTATATCGCAGACCGCTACAAGCCGAGCCCTGCTAGACCTCCTATATGCCTCGGCATGAGCCGTAGCTATGCCTCCGCAACCGATTATACCCGCACCTAAAACCCTACCCATAGGTCTCTAGATCGGATAAGCTGCAGCTATACGGTTTAAATTTTCTCCCACCCCAGAAGAAGCCGTCGGAAGAGCTTCTCCGAGGTCGGTTTAAGAGATAACTACATTATAATTAAAAAAGAGAGTTGTGGACCTAGTGGTGCTTTGAAGGAAGAAGCTTTTATCTGCGTATGTCTATTAGGCTTCTGGAGGTGTTGGAACGTTGGAGGAGAAGCCTGTATTTTTCGTGAACGAGGGGGAACGGCTTGTCGGTATGCTCCATGTTCCTGATGAGACGCCTGCGCCGATCGTGGTCTTCTGCCACGGCTTTACAGGTCACCGGATCGAGGCTCACCGGCTCTTCGTCCACGCGGCCAGGGCGTTCTGTAGGCATGGATTCTTAGCATTGCGTTTCGACTTCAGAGGGTCTGGCGAGAGCGAGGGGTTGTTTCAGTCGATGACCGTTTCGGGGGAGGTTAGCGACTTGAAAGCCGCCATAACCTGGGTCGAAAACCTCGATGAGGTTGAGAAGGGTAGGGTCGGTGTGGTTGGTTTAAGCCTAGGAGGGGTGGTCGCCATACTGACGGCTTCTCAGGACGATAGGATCAGGGCTGTGGCTGCATGGAGCGCGCCTGCAGACCTTTCAGAAGTGGCTAAAGGGGTCCTCGGCGGTGTGAAGCTTGAGGAGGTCGCGTCTAGGGGTTACCTAGACCTTCCGTCTGGCTACCGTGTAGGTTACGGCTTCGTATCAGAGGCATACTCTATGAAGCACGCTGTCTTATCGGCTGTCTCGAAGATTTCGCCTCGGCCGCTTCTGATAGTCCACGGAACCGAAGACCAAGTAGTTCCGCCTAGCCACGCCGAGAGACTGTATAAAACGGCTGGAGAGCCTAAGAGCCTCTTCATGGTCGAGGGTGCAGACCACACGTTCAGCCGCTGGGAGCTTCAGTGGAAGGTCATAAACCACACGGTCGAATGGTTCGAGGAAAATCTCAAGTAAGACTCCTAAGCTTAAGCTTGTTAACTCCCTTTCTTCTCTTGCTACGAGAAGAATTTCACGTTTTCTAGAGAAACCTTATGAGCTATAACCTCTAATGATCTATCGAATCCGTATGGTCGTGAAGATCGGGATCGTAGGTTCAGGTTGGGCTTCTCACATGCATGTCCGTTGTCTCAAGGAGAATCCCAAGGCCGAGGTCGTGGCGCTGGCGGACGTAGTCAAGCCCAAAGGGCTGTCCTTCGCGAAAAAGTACGGTATCCCGAAGTTCTATGAGTCTCCTGAGAGGCTTTTCGAGGACCCTGAGGTCGAAGCCGTCTACATAGCTTCTCCGCCTAAGTTCCATGTCGTCCAAGCCATAGCTGCTTTGAAGTCGGGTAAGCACGTGTTCTCTGAGAAGCCTCCCGCCATAAGCCTCGAGGAGGCTGAGAAGCTCGTTAAAGCCGTGGAGAAAGCGGGTTTAATCTATCAGGTGGGCTTCAACAGGAGGTTCTGGCCGGTCTACAAGAGGCTTAAGGGGCTTGTGGATTCTAAACGTCTCAGACCGTTCGTGGTCGATATCAAGATGGTTCGGGGTGAGATGGAGAGGCCGCCGTGGACCAAGGTCAGGGAGGTCGCCGGAGGCTTCTTGTACGACAGCGTGATACACATGCTAGACCTATCCCGTTGGCTCGTAGGGGAGCCTGAGACCGTCCGGTGTCTGGCTAGGAGGAACATATACCCGCATCCAGACGGCTTCGTGATCATGATGGAGTTCTCCAACGAGGAGAGGACGATCCTATCGATAACCTCAGCCGGGCATGCGTCGTGGGTCTACCCGTTCGAGAGGGTCGAAGTATACGGAGACCACTGCTCGGCGATAACAGAGGAGAGCCTCAGGCTCACGTTCGCATGGGGTAAGGAGGATATCCCGAACGTCGAGGTGCATCAGTTTACGAAGCTTCCGGAGCATGTAGCTTGGGGCTTCAATGAGGAAGACGACCTCTTCGTCGAGGCGGTAGATAAAGGCGTAGCTCCTCCGGTCACGGTCGAAGACGCATACAAAGCCGTAAAGCTCGTAGAAGCATGCTACACCTCAGCCGAGGAGAACGGCGAACCCATAGAGATAACCCGTTAAAGCCTCTATACCGTTGCGTCTAAAGAGCCGTAGATCCTCGAAGCCGCTTGCTTTATCCAAGATGTGCTCGCAGGAGAAAAACTATTTAATAGTGATAACGCTCCACAATTATCGTGAGGCTAGATTGTGTTTTCTGCAAAATCGTAAATAATGAGGTAAAAGCTTTAAAAGTATATGGATGTTAATCCCGTTAGTCTAGGACACACTATAATTATCCCAAAGAAACATTACGTGTGTATTTTCGACATTCCTGATGAAATTTTGAAAGAAATAATCTCTGTCTCAAAAATGCTCGCTGAAAAGTATAGAGAAAAGTTAAACATAACAGGTGTTAACATTTTGCATGCCAGCGGAAAGGATGCTCAGCAAAGTGTTTTCCACTTCCATATACACTTGATCCCAAGATATCCTAACGATGGTCTGGACCTATGGATCCATAAATACCCTAGACGCAAGGTCAGACTGGAAGAAGTGGTCGAGAAGATCATGAGAGAAAAAACTTAGCAACCGTATTACTTACGTTATTCTTTAAGGTTTAAATCTAAGGTCCCACCTTATGTAAGTGGGACTATGAGCTTCAGGTTGAAGGTCGACTCTAAGGGCCGTATTCGTCTTCCGCGTGAGGTTAGGGAAGAAGTCGGCGACATCGTCATTCTAGAGAAGACGGAAAATGGCTTCGTATTGAGACCTGGGGAGTTGGTTGGCTTCTTGAAGGAGTTTAGGGAAGTGATCGCCTCGGTACCTCTAAGGACGGGTGAGCCTGAGAACTGGCCCCCGTCAAGGATGAAGACCATATGGAGGTCTTCCTGATTGCTCGTTGGGCTGGATACAAACATCCTATGCTACTCACTCGACCCAGCCTATCCGGAGCACGAAAGGCTTAAGGGTCTTCTGCTTAACCTATCTCCGGAGCACCGTGTAGCCGTCAACCCGACGATACTTCATGAGACCTATCATACACTCGTCTATGGTCAGAAGTGGGTTCCCTCGGAAGCTAAGAGGAGGCTTCAGATGATCATCCGACATCCGTATGTCTTGTTCTTCAACCAGACTAAGAGGACGTGTATCGTGGGGTTGAACCTAGCTGTTAAACACGGCTTAGGTGGTAGAGACGCCTTGATAATCGCAAACTTCATCGTCAATAAAGTACCTATCATATATACCCGCGACAAGGAATTATTAGCTCTGAACAAGATATCTTGGGGAAACTGGGCTCTGAAATTCATTGACCCACTTTCTGAGAACTGACGCATCGGAAAGATCCCGATATGAGGTTAAGATAGCTTCTTTGGTAGGTTTTCTGGGTCTAACGTTATGTCTTGTAGCTTGTTTTCTTGGATAAAGGCTCTAAGCTGCTCATCTACTGTTAGAAGGTACGCCCTACTTGCCACAGCCGCCGAGTAGAGGAGATTATCAAATAGATCTTTATGTCCCATTTCGTAGAGTTTTAAGGCTTCCCTGAAAACCGTCGGAGTTTCACTCACCGCTTCGAGGCTATAGATAACCGTGGAGACTCCTGCTTCAACCATCGTAAAAGCTTCTTCCGGTTTTAGACGGTCATGCCTCAGCATTCTTAAAAGAATGAAAACGGCTTCTAAAAGACTGTATCTGGAATAATAGACCTTGGCTTCGCGTCTATGTTCAGCTAAGAACCTTAAACAACGTCTAATTCTTTCTCCAGTATCTACCCCGAAGGAGGGAAGTAGAAACGAGGTATCGAGCAGTATAGCGGGGGTCATCTCAGATACCCAAAACTTCCCGCTGAGCCTCTAGGCTCGATTCTTCGACCTCTTCGGGTGACAGTTTAAGTTTCTTCGGCGTTTGGAGAGAGGCTTCGAAGAAATCTCTCGGCTTTCTGAGCACCAAGTTATCTCCCTCGACCATAAGGATCAGCCTATCTCCCTCCCTTATCTGTAAAGCCTCAGCTATACGCTTAGGCAGGTAAACAGCATACTTCTTACCGACCTTAACATCGATAACCTGACTCATCCCGAATCTACCAGAATATACCAGGTAAAACCAGATAAAAGTTTTATGACACCCCTCAGCCGAGAATTCTATTCCGCTTCAGAATGAAATATCGAGAGAACTGAGCGGCTTTGGCTTTATGATAATTGTGTGATAACGCTTATACTGGATACATCCGTAAAGCCGATAGTAGAGGGGGTGCATTTTATGGGTAGGGCTCGTGTCGTCACGGTGTGTCTTGCCCATAGAGGCTATAGCACGGTCGAGGAGAACCGTAGGTATGCTTTGAAGCTCATAGACTTGGCGTTTAGGTTTAAACCGGACATAATCTGCCTCCCAGAGGCTTTTACGACCTTCTCCGTCACCGGTAAGTCTAAACAGGAGCTTGCTGAACCTGTACCCGGTCCTACGACCGAGGCGGTCGGTAAGAAGGCTCGGGAGGGTAACTGCTACGTCATATGCCCGATAATAACGAAGCGGGATGGAAGGCTTTGGAACTCCGCAATCGTAGTCGGTAAAGACGGCGACATAGTGGGCGTCTACGATAAAGTCCACCCGGTGACGAGTTCTCACGATTACACGGAGTTTGAAAGAGGGGTCGTGCCTGGTAGGGATTATCCGGTGTTCGACCTTGATTTCGGCAAGGTAGGCGTCCAGATATGCTTCGACATATGCTTTCCAGAGGGTTGGAGCGAGCTGGGTAGAAGAAGAGCGAAAATGGTGTTCTGGCCGTCGGCGTACAACGGAGGCTTCCCGCTTCAAGCATACGCTTACGTAAACGGGTACTACGTGGTATCGTCGGTACGTTCCGACAAATCTAGGATAATAAACCCCTGCGGGAGAGTGGTGGCCGAAACCGACCGGTTGACGAACATAGCCTATTACGATGTAAACCTCGACTACGCGATAGTTCACTACGACTTCAACCATAGGATCCCCCGTAGTATAAGTGAGAAATACGGAGACCGCGTTAGAATATCGTCATACATAGACGACGATGCATTCATAGTCGAACCTATGGATGAAAGTATAACCGTAGAACAGCTTCAGAATGAGTTTAAATTCGAATCATACCGGCAATACATTCAGAGACATCGAACAGCATACAAATATGTACGTGAGGGAAAACGGCCGCCACCGCAGAAAGCTGCACATGGAAATAGACCAATATATGAGCAAGAAAACCCGGTAGACAAGACTTGAACCTTAGAATGGAAACCGCTGTATCCGCGACCTTTATCCGGTCGATCCGCCTGTTTAAGGCTTACGGCCATAGGTTTCTCGCATAAGTGGTGGGGTGTGTATGTACTCACCGCGTCAACCTCAGGATCCCTTAAAAAGCTTTGAAAGTCTGTGTAACATCTCGGGGTGTTAAACATCTAGCCAGCTTAACAGTCTGCTCCTTCCTGACATCGCATACCGCTATTAGACGCATAATTCCAAGTTTTCCCGGCTTCAGAACCTTTTTTACTAATGAAGGCTAAACTTTTAGTGCTGGACCATGGGTGGGCTGGAGGTATTATTCCTAAACCTCTCAGATGTCCAGAGCATTCTATCTATGGAAGACGCCTTGAAGGCTGTGGAAGAGGCTTTTAGAGAGAAGGGGCTTGGAAGGGTTCAGATGCCTCCTAAACTCTACGTCTACTTTCCGAGATACGGTGGAGACTTCAGGGTTATGCCTGCATACCTTGAGAAGACCGGGGTGGCGGGGGTTAAAACGGTTAACGTGCATCCAAAAAACCCTAAGCTCTACGGTCTTAGAACAGTTATGGCTATCATAGAGCTTCTAGACCCTAAAACTGGAGCACCCCTCTGCATCATGGACGGCTCCTGGTTGACGGCTATGCGAACCGGTGCGGCTGGAGGGGTGGCTGCCAAATACCTGGCTAGGAGAGATTCTAGAGTTGTAGGGTTGGTCGGGGCTGGGGTTCAGGCTAGAACCCAGCTTGAAGCCTTAAACCTGGTTTTAAACTCCATAGAGCGTGTGAAGGTTTTCGACATAGTTGAAGAGGCGGTTTTACGCTACGCCGGGGAGACGTCTAAACGCTTAGGTTTAGACGTTGAGCCTGTTTCAAGCGTCGAGGAGGCTGTTAGAGGAGCGGATGTCGTGGTCTCAACCACACCCTCTAAGTCACCTGTGGTAATGGATGAGTGGATAGGTGAAGGCGTCCACATAAACGCCATAGGCGCCGACGCTCCTGGGAAGCAGGAGCTCGACCCCAAGATCCTTAGAAGGGCGAAAATAGTCGTCGACGATATGGAGCAAGCCGTCCACAGTGGGGAGGTTAACGTTCCGATATCCCAAGGTCTTCTAAGCACCTCAGACATATACGCTGAGATAGGTGACATCGTAGCCGGCAGGAAACCGGGTAGGGTCTCACCATATGAGATAACGGTCTTCGACTCAACCGGGTTGGCTATACAAGACATAGCTGTAGCCTGGACCGTCTACAGGAGAGCCTTAGAAAGCGGGGTGGGGTTGCGGCTTAAGCTCATCTAACCGCTAAGCAAATCTATAAGCCTTCGATCACGAGCCGTTAAGCCGAAACCTTTAACCTCATTTAAATATGTTAAAGTATGGGATCTAATATCTGATCTGTTGGTGGAACGTTTGAAAGCCCTTCTACTCGATGCGGAGTGGTCCCCTAAACCCGGATACATGCCTAGCCGTGAGGAGGAGGAAACCCGTAAAACCCCGATGGGTAGCCGTGTCTGGCGTAACCCAAAGCTATCCCTCGTAGAGAAGCCTAAGCCCAAGCCTAGGGGTAAGCAGCTCCTTGTGAAAGTTAAGGCTTCAGGGATATGCGGCTCAGACGTCCACATGGTCGAAAGCGACGAGGAGGGATACATGCTTTACCCTGGGTTGACGAAGCTTCCGGTTGTGATAGGCCACGAGTTCTCCGGCGTGGTCGAGGAGGTTGGAGAGGAGGTTTCGATGTTTAAACCAGGAGACCCGGTTACGGCTGAGGAGATGTGGTGGTGCGGCGAATGCCTCTACTGTAGAGCCGGGCTACCTAACCACTGCGCACGGCTCGAGGAGATGGGTTTCACGGTAGACGGCACGCATTCGGAATACGTCCTGGTGCCTGAGAAGTATGCGTGGAACATAAGCCCGATACTCGACGCGGTTAAGAGCGAAGACAAGATGTACGTGCTCGGAGCCACGGTCGAGCCTACTAGCGTGTCTTACAACGCCATGTTCGTCAGGGCAGGTGGCTTCATGCCCGGCGCCTACGTGGTGGTCTACGGAGCCGGACCCATAGGTCTAGCGGCGACCGCGCTTGCCAAGGCCGCTGGGGCGTCGATGGTGATAGTCTTCGACCTCGTCGAGGAGAGGCTTAAAATAGCCAAGGACATGGGTGCGGACTACGTCTTCAACGTCGGGAGACTGGCCGAGGATGGTGTTAGACCTAGCGATAAGGTCTTGGAGCTGACGGGCGGATATGGGGCCGACCTGCAAGTCGAGGCCGCCGGTGCACCGCCTAAGACGCTTCCGGAGATGGAGCGTAGCCTCGCTATAGGAGGTAAGATCGCTTGGATCGGTAGGGCTGACCGGACGGCTCCGATATTCGTCGAGAGGTTCCAGACGCATAGGGCTCAGATATACGGTAGCCAAGGCCACAGTGGGCACTTCGTGTTCTACAATGTGATAAGGCTAATGGCCTCGGGTAAGCTCGATACGAGTAAGATGGTGACGGCTAGGTTTCCGCTCGACCGCTACGAGGAGGCGTTTGAGCTGCTGATCAAGGGTAGAAGCCACGCTAAGGTTCAGTTTAAACTGTAGCCTACGGTTACCGTTATCTATAGGAGTCTCCATATATCTACCTGGGGGATGGTGAGAGTTGGAGTTTAAGCCCCTGAGCGAGAGGTGGTGTAAACCCGTCCTGAACAGGTATGGGAAGAAGATATACCTCGACCAGATGACGGTCGAGGAGCTTAAGGAGAGGGTTGAGGAGAATGACATAGTGATAGTTCCGGTCGGCTCGATGGAGAATCATGGCCCCCCCTCACCCATAGGTGAGGACACGTTTATAGGCGTCAGCATCGCCGAGAGGGCGGCTTATGAGACCGGGGTTACGGTTGCCCCTCCAATATTCTACGGTAGCCATCCGAGCCATCACTATGGGATGCCCGGCACGATACCCGTGTCTAAGGATGCATTCATAGGGTACTTGGTGAGCGTGGTCAAGTGGCTCAGCCACGCGGGTTTCAAGAAGATAATCCTCTGGAACAGCCATGGGCAGGAGTACGTCCTACCGATAGTCAAGGATAAGGCTATAGTCGAGGAGGGGGTTCACGCTCTGATAATGGTTACGAGCTGGTGGAGCTGGGTTCAAGACCTCCTGCGTAAAGCCGGGACCGGTGAGGAGATAGCGCCCGGTGTCAGGCTTGAGACACCTTTCATACACGCCGACGAGGTCGAGACGAGCTGCATATGGTATGTGGCTCCGGAGCTCGTGGACGTCGAGGCTATGAAGAGGTCTAAAACCGAGAAGATGACCCGCTTCATAGACGCTAGGTGGATAAACGCGGCTGGAAACGTGTTCCCGGATAAGCCGTTCAACTGGTATGACGTGAGCAACCCTCCTGAGATATACCACTACAGCCTAGGAGTCGTCGGGGACGCGTCTAAAGCCGACATAGAGAAGGGTAGGGTTCTCATAGAGAAGTCCATAGAGAGGTTCATAGAGTTTCTCGAGTGGCTGAAATCCGAGTATCCACCCGGTAGGGTTCCGAAGACCTGGATAGACCCTAAAGACCTCAAGTACGATAAACCTTGAAGGTGGACGCGGGTCTAGAGGGGAAACCTGGGTGAAGCTCTCAGCCGTCTACGCCCTGCCGGGTAAAGCTAGGTTCGAGTACGTACTCAGGGGAGAGCTTGAAGAAGTACTCGGGTTCATGGCTGAGCTCGGCTACGATGGGGTGGAGTACAACATACCCGACCCCTTCAAACTAGATTTCGACAGACTTTTGAATACCACTGAGGCTTACGGCCTAAGGGTCTCCGCCATATCGACAGGTCTAGCGTATCTAGAGTATGGGTTGAGCCTAACCCATCCAGACCGGGATGTTAGAGATAAAACCGTGGAGTTTATGGCGAAATACGTAGAGCTCGCCTCGGTCCACAAGTCGGGTGTGGTCGTAGGTCTCATAAGGGGGAAACGCGGAGGGAGAAGCGTCGAGGAGGCTCGTAGGCTTCTGGTGAATTCCTTGAAGCGGCTTAGGGATCCATGCGAACGTCACGGTGTGAACTTGCTGCTCGAACCCTTGAACAGGTACGAGACGGACCTCGTCAACAAGGTCTCCGAGGCCTTATCGATCATCGGGGAGACGGGAGGCTGGGTCAAGCTTCTCTTCGACACCTTCCACATGGGCATCGAGGAGCGGAGCCTCTACGACGCGATACTCCACGCGGGTCCGAGCATAGGGCATGTTCACGTAGCCGAGAACAACAGGCTTCCACCAGGCATGGGTAGTATAGACTGGGAGAAGACGGTTTTCCGCCTTCTAAGGGTCGGCTATAGGGGGTATCTAAGCCTAGAAGCCATGCCTGAGCCGAGTTTAAAAGAAGCCCTAAAGCAGACCGCAGACACGCTTAAACCGTTGATTACTTCGCTATGACCCATAGATTTAAATCATCCCTTATGAAGGTTAAATCGTCCAAGATGGTGGTCATAGGTCATAGAGGCGCGCCTTCTCAGGCGCCTGAGAACACGATACCCTCTTTTCTAAAAGCCATAGATGTCGGGGTCGACTTCATAGAGCTTGACGTACGTAGCTCGAGAGACGGTTTTCTCGTGGTGATGCACGACGACAGGGTCGACCGTACGACAGATTCGAAGGGCCTGGTCTCGCGTTTCACTCTTGAGGAGCTTAGGTCTATGGACGCCGGAGCCTGGTTCAGCCCAGGGTTCAGAGGCGTCAAAATACCGACGTTCGAGGAGGTTTTAAACCTGGCGAAGGGCAGGGTCTCGGTGGCCGTGGACCTCAAGGAGACCGGTATCGAGGATCGTGTCTTAAAGCTGCTAAGGTCCTATGGCTTGGTTTACGGCTCGATGGTGATCGCTCCCCCAGAGGTGGGTAGGAGGGTTAAGGAGTCGGAGCCTAGGATAACGGTTCAGGCTGACTTGAACGTGGGGAGAAGCTTCGAAGGGTCCGTGGACGAGCTTGTGAAAAGCCTCGTGGACATAGCTTCGATACGTATCGAAGAGCTATCCCCAGACGTGGTTAGATACTGCCATAAGAGGGGTCTCCTCGTGAACACTTGGGTTGTCAACACGGTCGAAGACGTCCTGAGGTGCGTCGAAGCAGAGGTCGACTTCATAACCACAGATACCCCCAGGCTGGTGATCGAAACCCTCCGTGGAAAAGACCTCTGAACAGGCATTCCGACCGTTTTAATTTAAACGTGTCTTAAAGGAAGGAGCTTGTTTTATAGATTTAAAATAAAAGCTTAAAACGCACCGTTTATTAATCTTTATAAACGAGGGGAAATGTCTCAGAAACCTTCTAGCACATATCTGATAGTCGGGCTTATAATCGGCTTGATAATCGGCGCCGCGATCGGCTGGGCCGTAACCCCGAAGGGGGTTCCCGAGGAGGAGTATAACGCCGTGGTGTCTGAGCGCGACGCCCTTAGGTCTGAGCTTGACGCGATCAGACCTGAGTACGAGGCGCTTAAAGCGCTCGTAGGCACCCTACCCACCGATGGAGTCATAACGATGAGCGCTTGGAGCGCGGGGTCGCCCGTAGACTACTATAGGGCTGAGAACCTCAAGAGGGCGGCTAAGCTCCTCGAGGCGCTTCTGAGAGGGGTGGGTCTCAACATTACGATAGAGATGGACTCCTACTATGAGCACGTGTCTGACTGGGGTGCCTGGAAGAGTAAGTTCGCCAGCGCTTTCGAAGCCGGCGAGGCTCCTGACATCATATCGGGTATAGATATGGTGGAGGCGGCGGAGGCCGGTTGGATAGTGTCGGTCGACGAGTACTACGCGAAGTACAAGGACCTTCTCGCCGACATCCCCGAGTACCTCTGGGACGCGGTCAAGTATAAGGGTAAGATGTGGGGCGTACCCCAAGACGTAGCGAGCCAGGTGTTCTACTTCAGGAAGGACGTTTTGAGGCAGCTTGGATGGAGCGAAGAGGAGATAGATGCCTTACCCGATAAGATAGCGAAGGGCGAGGTCACCTGGTACGACCTGGCCGAGGTAGGTAAGGAAGCCGTAGCGAAGGGGCTTGTCCAGTGGGGCTTCTTCCATAGACCCAACTGGGGTACGAGCCTAGAGATACCGTACTACCTGGCTGGCGGGGACTTCTACGACGTGGAGACGGGTAAGCTTGTCCTGGATAAGTCGGCTTTGAAGGATATGTTTACGCTGTTCTACACGTTGGCGCAGGTCGATAAGGTGCTTCCGGATACGATGATAGGGACGAGCTGGAGAGAGATCCACATGGGCTTCGTCAACGGCAGGGTTCTGTTCTGGCTGGGCGGTAGCTGGCACTGGGGCGAGTGGCAGAAAGTCGAGTACCACGAGACGCTGGGCGCCGTACCCGAGTCCTACCTCTGGGAAAACGTAGGCTTCGCCCTGTACCCGGCGCTGGAGAAGGGTGGGAAAGCCGGTGTGACGACTGGGCCGTGGAAGTACTACATCTGCAGCCAGTCTAAGTATCCTGAGCTGGCGTTCCTCATATGCTACTTCGCAACGATACCTCCGTATGATACGGACCACGCCTTGACCAGCAGCCACCTACCGGTCCGCTACTCGACCCTGAACTACCCGCCGTTCGTGGAGAAGGGCGGCTTCCTATACAAGGTGAGCACCTTCGTGGCTAAACACGGTATGAGCAAGCCGATACTCCACCCGAAGTGGGGTATCCTGAAAGACATGCTCCTAGAGCACCTGGTTAAGGTCGAGAAGGGCACTTTAACCCCCGATGAGGCCGTCGAGAGCCTGGTGAACGCGGCGCAGGCTGAGCTTGGAGAAGAACTTATAGTCCGAGAGTGAAGCCGGATGAAAAGGTACGTAAGAGAATCCCCTATTTTTTTAAGTTTAACAGGTTTCCTCAAGAGGGTTAAACAGTACATACCTAGGGGTGTGTCGGGTAAGGTACTTCCTTTCTTCTTCATGTCACCCTTCTTCATATTGATAAGCGTCATGTGGTTTGCCCCCGTGGGTATAACCACGTATATGGCTTTCACGAAGACCCAGTGGACCATAACGAACATGCAGTTCATAGGGCTTGATAACTTCGTCAGGATATTCACCCGTGATATACGGGTCGTAGACACGATCTACGTAACCGTGCTGTACGTATCCTCCGTCCTAGCGATAAACGCGTTCTTCAGCCTCGTGTTAGCCATCTTCACCACGTACTTCATCAAGAAGGAGCCTATCTCCATGGCTATAAGGCTCGCGTGGCTCATACCTAGGATAACACCCGCCGTGATCTACGCGCTCCTATGGAGGTGGTTCATAGACCCTAACATAGGTCTCCTGAACACCCTTCTAGGGTCGCTCGGGTTACCCACGCCGAGGGATTGGCTTCTAACACCTCCCTACTCTCAGATACTCATGATAGCCGTGAACGGCTACGTAGGGGCATCTTTCGGCATGATAATATACTCCGCCGCGATAACGTCCATACCAAGAGACATATTTCACGCAGCTATAGCAGACGGGGCTACGGACCTGCAGGTGTGCCGGCACATAATCCTACCGCTGCTTAAGTGGCCCATATTCTTCGTAACGTCCTGGCAATGCCTCAGCCTGATATCCTCCTACGAGCATATACTCGCGCTCTGGGCCGGAGGAGCCGGGGTCGCTAGGGCTGCGGAGGTTGAGGTCTGGGCGTTGTACGCATATTCGAAAGCGTTCTACGCGTCTGAGTACGGGTATGGGGCGGCTCTCTCGATATTTCTCGTGGTCATAGGTCTGATATTCATCTTCATATTCTTCCGAGTCTTCGGGTTTGAGAGGATGATGCAGCCTTCGAAGGTGGAGGTGTAGAGGATATGGCGTCCAAGAAATCCGGATACAGGGCGGCTATAAGAAAGGCGAAGCTCATGAACCTGCTGAAATACGTCATAGTGTATTCTGTGCTTCTGATACCGCTCATCCCGATACTGAGCATGATCGCGTGGTTGGTCGTCCAAAGCTTCAGCGAAGGCCCAACCTCAGGGCTAATCCCCAGGGGCTTCACGCTTGAAAACTTCAGGTTTCTATGGCATCCGATACGGTTCGGGCTGTCTGAGTATCCGAATATATGGCCTATAGTAGGTAACTCCCTGATACTCGCGGTCGGAACGGTGGCGTTCGAGATCCCTGTAGCCGCCCTAGCGGGGTATGCGCTTTCGAGGATGAAGTTCCCTGGCAGGGTGGCTACTATGAAGCTTATAGTGGCGCTTCACGCTTTCCCAGGCGTCATACTCTTGATCGCGCTGTTCTATATACTTAACCGGCTGGGTCTCTACGGTAAGGGGATTCTCACCCTGATAGGTGTCGCCTTGGTCAAAGCCGGGTTAGGGGTTCCGATGGATACATGGATCCTCAAGGGCTTCTTCGACGGGATACCTTGGGAGCTTGAGTGGGCCGCTATGGTCGACGGGTGCTCTAGGTTTCAGACGTGGAGAAAGATTCTACTCCCGATCATAACTCCGGGTATATCCGCCGTGGCCATATTCTCTTTCATGGGTGGCTGGGGCGAGTTCCTGCTGGCTTACACGTACATTAAGAGGAGGGAGTTCTACCCGATCTCCGTTTTCCTATACAGCGTCATAGGGGAGTTCGTGTTCGTCGACTGGGGTTTACTCGCCGCGGTGGCGTTGTTCTACATGATACCTATACTCGTGTTCTACGCGTTAACCCAGAAGACGTTGCTTAAACTCCAGCTTGTAGGAGCCGTGAAGGGATAAACCCATTTAGACTAGGGCCTCACCGTTTTTACGGCTGAATATGTGAACTTTATCTAGGTTAAACGATACGTTGACCACGTCGTTGATGTTATATTTAACCCCGGACACGACGGCCTTGATTATAAGGCCACCGACCTTCAAGTTGACTATCGTATCCTTCCCAAGAGGCTCGACCACGTAGACCAAAGCCTTAAACCCTCTTTCACAGCCCACGATTATGTCTTCAGGTCTGACGCCCAACACGACATCCTCGGAAACCCGGTCCTTCAAGACATCGGCTATATCGGCCGGAAGCTCCACCGTCAGCTCTTCAGACGTGAAGACGATCTTCCCCTCCCGCTCCTCCAAGGAGCCTTCGATGAAGTTCATAGGTGGGCTTCCTATGAAACCGG
>Ga0190363_1000338_pt1 | contig 27343 bp, 29 predicted proteins | sample 48721867_MG_FD_161272 | JGI IMG/M metagenome (GOLD analysis project Ga0190363, IMG submission 161272) | Hydrothermal vent microbial mat bacterial communities from Southern Trench, Guaymas Basin, Mexico - 4872-18-6-7_MG | ecosystem: Environmental > Aquatic > Marine > Hydrothermal vents >... | reverse complement strand
CAGAAGTATTTCTTACAGTACGGGCATCTGAACGGTAAGACCACTTCTTTACCGCAGTATTCGCACTTAACCATCAGATTCCCTCGATATATTACCAGATCGACGTCGTTAAAAACTTATTCCCGACGTCGGATTATTAGATTCGAGGAGCGAAGATGCCTAAGTTAAGCCTGTTCAAGTATACCCAGAACATAATAGTCCGAACCGACCTGGTTATGAGCTGTGGAAAACTCTCCGCCCAGGTAGCCCACGCAGCGGTCGCAGCCTCAGAGGAGGCTAGGAGAAAACGCTCAGAGTGGTTTGAGGCTTGGCTTAAAGAGGGACAGCGGAAAGTCGTCTTAAAAGTGGACTCCCTGGAAGAGCTTAGGACTCTTAAAAAGGAGGCGGATAGACTAGGTATACCAAACGCTCTCATCGAGGATAGGGGTTTAACCGAGCTTCCACCTGGGACTATCACATGCCTAGCCGTCGGTCCGGCGCCTAGAGAGCTAGTCGATAAAGTAACTGGTAAGCTGAAGTTGTTAGAATAACTCTTCGGCTTTGGGAAAGTTGAGGTTTTCTAAGAAGACCTTCTTGAACTCGGGTTTAAGGTAGAATTCTACAAACCTTATGCGCTGAGCTAAGATCCTAGCTCTAGCCCTCTCCTCTTGAGATATAAGACACATCTTAGCACCAGCTCCTGCAGAGTTGCCCACGCTCTTAATCTTGTCAAGACCTACGTTAGGTAGTAGACCTATTCTTACCGCACTTCTAGGGTTTATATAAGAACCGAAGGAGCCGGCCAGATAAATCGCCGATAGCTCTTCCAATTCGACACCTGCCTCCCTCATCAATAGGCTTATACCGGTGGCGATGGCAGACTTAGCGAGCTGGATCTCCCTTATGTCCCTCTGGGTTATGGTTATAGCTTCACCTACACCGGTTTCTTCAGGCTTGGCTAAAACAAACTCGTAGCCCAAACTACCCTTGACAAATCTACTAGGCATCTTAGACACTCTAAACCTACCGTCTAGACTTAACACCCCTACACGTAAAAGCTCGGAGACCGCGTCTACGACACCTGAACCGCATATCCCTATCGGTTTAACGTCTCCTACGACCTTATAGCAAATTCCGTCAGAATCTATGCGTATGCTCTCTATCGCACCTTCAGCGGCTCTCATACCATGCCTTATACGAGCACCCTCAAAGGCAGGACCCGAAGCACAGCTACATGCGTACAAGTTTTCCCCGTCGTTAAGGATTATCTCCGTGTTCGTACCGACATCTATGACCATGCTAGGCTTCTTGGACTCGTAGACTCTAGTAGCTATGACATCGGCTATGGCATCCGCCCCCACAAAACCAGCTACTACCGGTAAAAAGTGGAGATTAGCTGACTCGTTAACCCTTAACCCTAGCTCAGAAGCCGGTAAGTCTATGGAATCCTGTACCACCGGAGCGAAAGGCGCTAAACCCAAGGTCTTAGGTGTTATTCCGAGAAGTATATGGTGCATGGCCGTGTTCCCGACGGCTACAACCTCATATATTTCCTGAGGATTCACCTCCGTATAATCACAAGCCTCCTCTATGAGACTGTTCAGCCCCTCTATAACCGCTCTTTGAAGAACAGTCGTTCTTTCAGGGTTAGACGCGTATGAGATTCTGGAGATCACATCCTCTCCATATCGGACTTGAGGGTTCAACATAGACTTCGCAGTCTCGGTCTTGCCAGTCCTGAGGTCTACGAGGTATATGGCGAGCTTGGTCGTACCTATGTCCACGGCTAAGCCGTATAATCCAACCTCTTTATCGATGGGGTTGACGTCTAAAATCCCTAACTTGGTGTGGTAGACAACTCTGATACTCCATCCGCTGGTTCTGAAAACGGCGGGTAGCTTCCTTATAACGCGGAGATTCGGCCTAGATGCCGCTTCGACATCTATAGATGCTTTTAGAGCGTCTAAAAACCTTCGATAATCCGCCCTCAAATCGGTTAAACCCGGTTTATCTACGTGAACATCGACCTCTCTAACCATCGGGTTAAACGTCACAGCAGCTTCTAGCCCTTCGACCACAATTCTAGGAGCTCTCTTTAGACTTTCCCTCGGTATCTCCACCTCCACGTCTCCTAGTATCTTTGTCTGACAGGCCAGCCTGAAACCCATTCTAATTTTTTCACCTAAGAGTTTGAGTTCTTGGCTCGAGGGAGAGGAGACATCGCCCTTTAAAACTCGGACTACGCATTTACCGCATAGACCTTTACCACCACATATACTCGGAAGCTTTACGCCGCTTCTTCCAATAGCTTCAAGAATCGTTTCCCCTTTATGTACTTCAATCCTTAAACCTAGAGGATGGATCGTAAGCCTAGCCAGAAGGATCACCTCCTTTAGCTTGGGCTCGTCTTATCGATAAGCGCCGCCGCCAAGATAGGTAATGCCACCGTGAAATCGCAGGGTACCGTGACCTTATAGGCGTCAGGTTTCACTTTACCCCAGCTTACGGCTTCCTCGAACGTTGCACCGGACAGCCCACCGTATTCAGGCCTGTCCGTCGTTATTTGGACGGCGTATGTCAGGGGCTTCGAAGCGGTCATAAGGGCTTGGTTGAGATAATTCTTCGGCACACCCCCGCCAAGTATGAGGGCACCGGTCTTCTTGGAAGACCATACTAGATCCAGTATCTCAGCCTGGTCTCTGAACAGGTCTACCTTTAGACCGCTGGTCTGAGTGTATATCCATACCTGTAGACCTAGTATGCTATCGTTTAAAGCCGGGCAGAATATCGGTATCCCTCTTTCACTACAAACCCTCAGTATGGAGTTCTCGTCTTCAAGCTGTTCACCTAGTCTACTTAGGAACTCCCTACCGCTCATGGTCCTCTGGGGGAAACCCTTAAGAAGCTCTCGCAACTTCCTCTCCATGGCCGTGAAGCTTTCCACCTTAACATAAACGTCGTATATTCTACTCAAGCCCTTTTCTCTAAGCTCTTGATCGTCGATGTATGGACTACCTCTCAGGTGATGTTCGCCGATGGCCTCTAAAAAGTCATGTGTCAGATTAGCCCCGGTAGTAACTAAAACGTCGAACAGCCTCCTCTTCAATAGGTCAGATATCACTAGCCTCAAACCTCCTGGGACGGCGGCACCTGCAACCGTTAGGAACTTTAGGCAATCAGGGTCATCTACCATACGTACCAATATGCTGTAGGCTTCGTGAAGCCGTCTCGCGGTGAAGGAGCAATTACCGAACTCTTCCAAAAGCATCGAAACGTCCATGCGAGGCTTGACTTTCACGTGACGTATGGCCTTCATCTCTAGACCCCGAGCCGTATTCTCTGGTTAAGCTTATCTATAGTAGCAGGAAGATCTTAGTTAAGGGTTGCTGTTGGCGGTCGAGAAGTATCGGCTCGAGGTTAAGCCTTTGAAGAGAGCTATGAGGGTCGACCGTAGCCTTTTAGATAAAGTGGAGGGTTTAGGAGCTAAGTTTGTCAGAAGGATGCGGAGGGAAGCCGTGGATTGCCCCGTTAAGAACCGTACGGTTTCCTTTCTCGAATGCTTCACGTGTCCGAACTTTATCAGAAGGTTTAAGGGAGTTGTTTATTGTAAAGGTGATAGTGTTTGAGAATTAAAGCTAGAAGCATTTTCCTTATGGTGAACGTAATTCTCTTCGCTATGCTCTTCTACTATATATGGAACGTTTTTCTTCCCCAATACGAAGGACAAACCTACTACGATACCGTCGAGAAGACCGTCATAGTCGTAACGATAATGCTCGTCATAGCTATGGTAATATCCTCTGCGGCGATCCTCATGTCTAAGGAGCCTGAAGAACCTGAGATTATAGACGTAGGGAAACACTAGCCACCAGCCGTGCACCCATACAGGTCTTCAGCCACCTCCTCTAGACCAAGTTGCTTAAGCCTTTCACGGCTCGGCACACCATCGCTCCTCCATCCTCTGAGCCTATAGTATTCGGGTAACATCTTATCGAGCTCCACTATCTGACCTGTAGCTCCACCCTCTTTCAAGGGTTCCTTGAGGAGCCTCTCCGGAAGCCTATCGTCCTTAGCTCTCACACCCCTCTTAACGCATATAACCCGTTTGAGGTTGTAGATGCGTTCCCCTATCTCCATGAGAGCCTTAACCGTTATACGCTGGCCGGTGACCATGGACAATATAGCAGCCACAGCCGCGGGTGGTATGAAGGTAAACTTACATAGAATCAACGAGTCTAATACATCATGCCAATCCTGCATAGTCTTGACGATCTTAGGCTTGGACTCTAAGTCGAACCTGTATACCCTCTCATGTATACCTAAGTCGGGTATACGTTCACCTTGCTCTATGAGAAATACTTCACCCCTGAGATGGCAGGCGCCTCTGTGTGAGGTAGCATACTGGAGACCCATGCCTTTAAAAGCCCTGGGGTCGTGCATCGGTATCTCGAGCCCCTTAACGTGCATAGCTATGCGTTCGGCCTCCCCACCGATCTGCTTGGACATTCTTCTAACCCCCTCGGAGAGTAGGGCACCTATGCCCTTGCGGAAAGCTATTCGCTTTATGAGTTCGATCAACAAGTCAGGGTCGCCCCATCGAATCTCCAAACCGTCGACCTCTCTAGAGACTAACCCCCTGTCGCAGCATTCCATGAGGAACGCTATGGAGACACCTGTGGTTATGGTGTCTATACCATATCGGTTACATAACTCGTTAGCCTTAGCTAAGGCTTCAAGGTTATCGATTAAACATAGTGCTCCTAGGGAAGCTACGGTCTCGTATTCGGGACCCATCCCTTCCTCAGTCTTGTAAGGCCCCTCTTTGACCTCTACTATTCTGCCGCATGCTATCGGACATCTAAAACACGCCCAATTCCTCTTCAAGATACTCTTAGACATCGCCTCCCCACTGATTTTCTTTATACCATCCCAGACACCTAGGGTGAAATGCTTTATTGGTACGTCCCCGTACTCATACATCATCTCCATGATACCGTCCGTACCGTAGGAAGAGTATATCTGAACGGTCGGATGGCTTCTGATAGTTACGTAAAGCCTCCTTATATAAGAGGAGAGCCTAGCCTCCTCGGCGGCCGGTATGGTTCTAACCGAGCCTTTAACGGCTATGGCCTTCAGGTTTTTAGAACCCATAACTGCTCCAAGACCGCATCTACCAGCCGCCCTACCTCTATCGTTTATTATATTCGCGTATCTTACAAGCCTCTCACCTGCCGGCCCTATGCAAGCCACCTTGACGCCGGGCTCCAGCTCCTTCTTCAGGGCGTCTTCACACTCGTAAGTGTCTAAGCCCCAGAGATGCTTGGCGTCCCTTATCTCACATCCATCTTCGTGGATCCAGAGATACACAGGCTTATCGGCCTTGCCTTCGACGATCACCCCGTCGAAACCCGCGAACTTAAGCTCTGGACCCCAGTAACCGGCTGAATGGGACTCAGCCCATATACCCGTCAGGGGCGATAGAGCACAGACCGTATAGCGCCCGGCCGACGGAGTTATCGTCCCGGTCAGAGGCCCGGTCATGAAGATCAGCTTGTTATAAGGGCTTAGAGGGTCTACATCCATCGGGGTTTCCCGGTATATAATCCATGCGGCATATCCGCTTCCACCTATGAACTTTTCGGCCACGGCTTCGTCTAAAGGCTCTATAGAGTATGAAGAGACGCTTAGATTTACCCGTAATATCCGACCGGTATAGCCTCCTTTGAAACGTTTAGCGGCCATACATGAGGGGTTCTGTAGGGGGCTTATTAAGCGTGATGGTTCTTGGTAAGACTTAAATAAAATGCGCCACTCTTCTGAAATCGAGTGCGTCCTATGGTTAAGATCTCTGTAATAGGGGCAGGAAGTATAGCTTGGTTCTCGACCCTGATTCACGACCTTTGCCTGACCAAAAGCCTATGGGGTAGTACCGTCTCACTCATGGATATAAACGAGGAGCGTTTAAACCTTAGTTATCTCTTCGCTAAGCGATATGCCTCTGAGGTGGGGGCTGATTTAAAGTTCGAGAAAACCACGGATAGACGGGAGTCTCTAAAGGACGCCGACTTCGTGATAAACACTGCCATGGCGGGAGGGCATCAGTATTATGAGGATATGAGGAGGATCTCTGAGAAACATGGGTACTATAGGGGTATAAACAGCGTAGAGTGGAACATGGTTTCAGACTATCACACGATCTGGGGTTACTATCAGTTTAAACTTATGATGGATGTAGCCCGAGATATGGAAGACATATGTCCAGATGCATGGCTGATTCTACTTGCAAACCCTGTATTCGAGGGTACCGCGCTCATCTCTAGGGAAAGCAAGGTGAAGGTTATAGGTCTCTGCCACGGACACTTGGAGGCTAGGGACATAGCACACGTCCTAGGGTTGGATCTGAACGATGTAGAGATGGAAGCTATAGGGTTCAACCACTGCATATGGCTGACGAAGTTCCGGTATAAGGGTGAAGATGCGTATCCGCTTATAGACGAGTGGATCGAGAAGAAATCGCAAGAGTACTGGAAGACTTGGTATAAGGCTCAGAAAAGCCCCTTCGACCTACAGATGTCCCCCGCGGCGGTGGACATGTATAAGACGTATGGGCTTTTCCCGGTGGGTGACACTATAAGGAGCGGTACGTGGAAATACCATTGGAACCTAGAGTTAAAGAAGCGGTGGTTTGGCCCCGCCGGTGGCCCAGACTCTGAGATAGGTTGGCGTATCTACTTGGAAAACCAGAGGAAGTGGATCGAGTATTTAACCGAAAGAGTCCGCGACCAGACTAAACCGTTGACGGACATATTTCCATCTCGTTTAAGCGAAGAGTCTGTCGTACCTATAATAAACTCTATAGCAAACGACCGGAAAGGTGTGTATCAGGTTAATATTCCGAATGAAGGGATGATAACCGGTATTCCCGACGACGTAGTGGTCGAGGTGCCAGCTGAGGTAGATGGCAAAGGTGTACACAGGATCTACTCGGGGTCCTTACCTAAGCGTGTGATGAACTACGTCATATATCCGAGGATGTTGAGGATGGAATGGGCTCTTGAGGCGTTTCTGGAAGGTGGAAGAGACCTGCTATTCGAGTGGCTCATAGTAGACCCGAGGACAAAGTCGAATGAACAGGTGAATAAGGTGATAGACGACTTACTTTCGCTACCTGGGAACGAGGAGATGGCTAGACACTTCAAGTAACCCTTTTTATTGTTCTTAGAAATATGCTTCGGAGTGTTATTTTTCAGAACTTTCTATGCAAAAATTTATAAGCATATGAGTGTCTAATTAAGAGACAAGATAGCCGATGTTTAACACGGAGAATCTATGCCCCGGCTTCGGAAAAACCTTCGACAGCTATAGCTTTAGCTATTTCTTCTTCTATAGCTTTTGAAGCTGGGGACCGTCTCCGGTTCTCTTTCTCCGTCATCCTCTCCGGAGGTGTTCTCCATGGTCTCTGGCGGGAAGGTTATCGTCGCGAAATTCGGTGGGAAGACCCTGTCGGACGGCTCTAGGGTTAGAGTAGCCGCTGAGATGGTCGTTAAAGCAGTCAAAAACGGATTGAAACCCGTGGTGGTTGTATCAGCCATAGGTCATACTACGGATGACCTCATAAAGCTGGCCCGCGAAGCCTCGGAGAATAGAATATCTCCCGAGAATCTCGATGATATACTCTCTATGGGGGAGAGGACGAGCGCCAGAGTTTTCGCGTCGGTTTTGAAGGTCTTCGGCTTAGAAGCCGTTTACCTAGACCCATGTATGGATGAATGGCCTATAATCACGAACGATGTTTTCGGCAATGCTGAACCGATTCTACCGCTGACGTACGAACGGATCAGGAGGGTAGTGAAGCCGCTAATCGAGAAGAATATAGTTCCGGTTATACCTGGCTTCATAGGTAAAACTTTAGATGGACGTACTACAACCCTCGGTAGAGGTGGAAGCGATATAACGGCTTTGCTCATAGGTAAGGCGTTAGACTCTGAAAAAGTCGTGCTCGTCTCGGATGTCGACGGTATAATGACGGGAGACCCGAAGGTCGTAAGCAATCCGAAGGTCTTGAGGGAGATCGACGTTAAGACTCTGGCTGGCTTAGCCGATTCAGACGTGAAGTTCATCAAGAAGAAGACCTTGAAGTATAAACCATCGAACATCTCGGTGAAGCTCATAAGCTTTAAAACCGGTAGCTTAGACGCGGAGGGTACGACAATCAAAGGCTCGTTATCTAACCCAGGCTTAAAGTTCGATGTAGAGGTCTGCGAAAAAAACGTCGCAGCCCTAACGATCGTAGGTAGGAACATCACAAGTAGACCAGAGGTCTTAGCCAAGCTTCTTAAAGCCATCGGCGATTGTGGTCTAAGCCCTCTAGGCATATCTACAGATTCTGACTCGATAATTCTCTATATCCCAGAGACTAAGGGCGTAGAAGCGGCCAAGAGAGCCCACTCTGTGGTTTTAGAAAACCAAGAAGTTCTCATCGCCGTGGCCTTAAAGAGAAAATTATCCATGGTTAGAGTTAAGGGTTTAGGCCTTGAGGAGACGCCGGGGATCATATTCAAGATCTCTGGTCCATTAAAGGAGAGGGGGATGAATATACACGGTATGCTTACGATAACTTCAAGCGTGGTGGTGATACTTGACAGAGATAAAGTTGAAGAGGCAGCTAAGCTGATAGACGAGTCGTTAAACAGGGGTGGAAACCATGGTTGAAGTAATGGTCATAGGCGCGACAGGGGTCGTTGGTCAACAGTTTCTGGTGGCCTTAGCAGACCATCCATGGTTTCATGTCGCTAAGCTCGTAGCTTCCCCTAGGTCAGCGGGCAAACGCTACGTCGACGCTATAAGGGATAGAGCGACAGGCTCCATAAGATGGTATTGTGACGAGCCTTTACCCGAACACTTCAGAGAAATCGTAGTGGAGAGCTTTAGAGAGGAGCTTTTGGACGACGTAGACTTAGTCTTCACGGCTGTAGAATCAGACGTAGCTAGGGAGATCGAGCCTAAGATAGCTGAGAAGAAACCTGTCATAAGTACGGCTTCGGCTTTCAGATACGAGGAGGACGTGCCTTTGATAATTCCAGGGGTAAATCACGACCATGCTCCTCTCATAGAGAGACAGAGACAGAATAGGGGCTGGAAGGGCTTCATAGCTCCGATACCTAATTGTACGACGACCGGCTTGGCCATATCGATCAAGCCTATAATGGACGCATTCGGACTTAGAATAGTGCTCATGACGTCTTTACAGGCCTTATCAGGTGCTGGGAGGTCTCCAGGCGTCATAGGGCTGGATATACTCGACAATGTCATTCCCTATATACCTAAGGAGGAGGAAAAAGTTCAGAAGGAAACCTTAAAGATACTTGGCAAGTATATGGGAGACCACGTCGAGCCTGCCGGGTTTAAAGTTAGTTGCACGTGTACTAGGGTTAACGTTAGGGATGGTCACACAGAGTGTGTATTCCTCTCTACCGAGAAAAACGCTACCGTAGACGAGGTTAAGAGCGTTTTAAGAAAGTTTAAAGGATGCTCGGATATGGGATTGCCCTCATCTCCTAAGAGGATGATAGTCGTTCATGAGGACCCGTTTAGACCCCAGCCTAGGCTTGATAGGAACACAGAAGACGGTATGGCTACCGTAGTCGGTAGGGTTAGAGAGGATCCGGCTCTCGAAAACGGCATAAAATACGTTCTTCTCTCTCATAACACTAAGATGGGCGCGGCTAAGGGCGCCGTCTTGTTAGCCGAACTTCTATATAAGGAGGGATACATTTGTTAGAGGAGGGTTTTCCGTGAACGGGAAGGTTAGAAGACTCTCCCGGATCTTTCGAAGCGACGGTAGAACAGTGATAGTCCCTATGGACCATGGAGTGACACTTGGACCGGTGAAGGGGATAGTAAACATATCTAAGACTGTAGAGGTTTTGAAAAAAGGCGGTGTAGACGCTGTCCTTGTCCATAAGGGTTGGGCTAAGAGAATAGATACTCGCGGTATAGGGCTTATTGTGCACATATCCGCTAGCACAAGGCTCGGTCCAGACCCGAATTGGAAGGTTGTAGTAGCCTCGGTCGAAGAAGCCATTAGGCTAGGGGCGGATGGATTATCCATGCACGTGAACATAGGATGCGAAAGAGAACCTGAGATGCTCAACCTCCTAGGTTTGGTCGCTGAGTCATGTGAAGACTGGGGTATGCCTCTTCTAGTCATGGCTTATCCCAGAGGCCCGAAGATTTCGAATCAACATGATCCAGAGTTGGTGGCCCACGTAGCCAGGGTAGCGGCTGAACTCGGAGCCGATGTCGTTAAGACAAACTATACCGGTAGCGTCGAAAGCTTTAGAAGAGTCGTCGATGGATGCCCCGTTCCTGTCGTCATAGCTGGTGGGCCTAAAGCTCACTCGGTCAAGGAGGTCCTTCAGATGGTCAAAGACTCTATAGACGCGGGTGGAGCAGGAGTCTCGATGGGTAGGAACATCTTCCAACACGACAACCCTGAACTGATGACTAAAGCTGTCGCAGGTATCGTGCATGAGGGACTTAGCGTAGACGAGGCATTAGAAATCCTACGCGGTGGTTAGGCTTGCCTAAAGAAGTTTGGATTCGATTCTGCGGTGAACCTGAAGGGTTTAGACGATTTGTGGAAGAGACCAGGGGGCTTGTGGACTACTATCTGGTCGAGGATGAACGGTTGGCTTCAGAGGCTAAATCTCTTGATGCTAAGACTGTTTCAGAGAGCTTGGGGGATCTGAAACTCGTCTCTCGCCTAGAGGACGTTTCTCCGAACTCCTGCTTAAAAATCGAAGTCAAAAGCGGGGGGGACGAGGAAAAGGCTGTCAAAGCCTCTTATATGGGGTGCAGATACGTTCTCGTTAGATGCTCTGACTGGAAGATCATTCCATTAGAGAATCTGGTGGCAAAGCTTCACGGTAGAACCAAGATAATAGCGGAGGCTTCCGGGATAGAGGATGCCGAAACCCTTCTGAAGGTTCTTGAACTAGGTGTCGACGGCGTCTTGATTGAAACGGACGACCCAGAGGAGGTTAGGAAGCTACGGGAATCAGTCGATAGAGTAGTTTTAAAAACCAATGTTTTAGAGCTGAGGAGGGCTAAGGTCGTATCCATTAGACCTCTTAAACTCGGAGCTAGGGTATGCTTAGACACGTGCGACATGCTAAACCCATGCGAGGGGTTCCTAGTAGGATGTCAATCGGCAGGGCTTTTCCTTATAGAAGCAGAGGTGCATGGAAACCCCTACGTCGAAGCCAGACCCTTCAGAGTCAACGCAGGCCCACCCGCATTGTATATCCTCGCTCCTGGTGGAAAGACCAGATACCTATCGGAGCTTAGGGCAGGTGAGACCCTCCTAGCGGTTAAAGGCGACGGAACTTTCAGAGAGGTAGAGCTTTGCAGGGTTAAGATAGAATGGAGACCCCTTAAACTCGTCGAAGCCGAGTACGAAGGAAAGGCCTATAAGGTTGTTGTTCAAGACGCCGAAACCATAAGATTCGTTACCCCGGAGGGGTCGAGATCGCTGGCTGAGCTTTCACCGGGGGATGAGATTCTCATATTTGTTCAAGAGGAGGGGGGAAGGCACTTCGGAACTCTTGTAAAGGGAGAGAGGATAATCGAGAGGTGAACTTTCAAATTTGACTAAGAACTACAGGGTGTGTGTTTGTATAAAGGCTAGAGACGGTAAGGAAGCCGTTAGAATGCTCGAGGAGGCTGAGGCATTATCTGTAGACCTGGCCGAGGTTCGATTAGACCATATGACGAAGCTTGACGGCTTGGGGGAATTGCCTTGTTCGACTAGACTTCCTCTTATCGCTACACTTCGACCTAAGAGGCAGGGTGGTATGTTCGAAGGAGAAGAGGTTGAACGGATAGATATTCTACGGAAGTCGGCTGTCTTAGGCTTCGAATACGTGGATTTAGAACTGGACACACCCGGTATAGATGGATTAGTTGAGGAGCTCAAAGGGCTCGGCATTAAGGTGATCGTTTCTCACCATGATTTTAAGAGAACCCCCGATATCGAAGAACTCAGATGGCTGCTCTCAAGAGAGCTGAGTTATCAACCAGATGTATGTAAACTCGTCACTTATGCTAGAAGCCTAAGGGATAACCTCACTTGTCTAACTTTATTATCGGGACTAAGAAGTGATATTAGAGCCGTATGCTTCGCTATGGGCGAGCTGGGCTTGGTCTCCCGGGTCTTAAGCCCCCTATATGGTGGGTTCTTCACCTACGCTTCTCTTAGGAGGGGCTTGGAAACGGCTCCAGGCCAGCTGACGGTCGAAGACTTAAGAACGATCGTTAAGCTCATCGGAGGGTTAGAGGGTTGAGGATAGACGGTAAGACGAGGCTCCTATGCCTTATAGGAGACCCTGTTGAACATTCCCTAAGCCCTATGATGCATAACCTATCCTTCGAGAAACTAGGGTTAAACTATGTCTATATGGCCTTCAGGGTAACTAAGGAGAGACTTGAGACCGTAGTCGAGGGATTTAGAGCAATAGGGGTTAAAGGGTTTAACGTTACGACCCCTTTGAAAAGGGATATAGTGGTTTTCTTGGATAAGTTAGACCCGAGGGCGGCTAAGATAGGTGTGGTCAATACGGTTCTAAACGACCACGGTGAATTCATAGGATTTAACACAGATGGCGTCGGCGTCGTCAAGGCTTTAGAGGATAGAGGCCTCAAACTAGACGGCTTAAGCATAGTCCTCCTAGGAGCCGGTAGCGCGGGCAGAGCGATCGCGTACGCTCTTTCCGAGATTCCATGCCGCTTAACGATTTTAAACCGAACCGCCGAGAAGGCTGAATCCCTAGCCGAGGAGCTTTCAGATGGTTTAGCCGAGGTCTCCTGGAAACGGTTAACCATAGACTCGTTGACCGAATGTGTTCCTCGAGCCGATATCCTGATAAACGCTACGTCGGTCGGTATGAAACCCAAGGATGCGGAGACACCTGTTCCCAAGAGGCTTCTGAGGAAGGAGCTGGTGGTGTTCGATATAGTTTACAACCCGCTCGAGACGAGGCTTCTTAAAGAGGCTAGGGAAGTAGGGGCTACTACGTTGGACGGCTTAGAGATGCTCTTACATCAAGGTATTGAGGCATTTAAGATATGGTTTAATCTTGAACCACCTGTCGGGCTTCTCAAAAAGGCCATCGAGGAGGTTAGGAGGAGAAGTCTTGGCTGTAGGTGAGGCAGTAGCTTACGGCGCCATCACGGTTGTAAACGCCTTGGCAACCGGTAGAGGAGTAGCTCTGGGTGTCAAGCTTTGGACTAGGGCGAGGGTCAGGTTGACCGATAAACCGGGTATAGTGGAGGGGGTTATACTTTCAGACCCGAGAGAGGATAAGACCCTCATGAAAAAATGTGTTCTTAGGGTTCTCAGGAGATTTGGTCTCGAGAAGACGTATGGAGCATGCGTCGAGACTGAATCGAATATCCCGATAGCTAAGGGTCTTAAAAGCAGCAGTGTAGCATCAAACGCCGTAGTCTTAGCAACGTTAAACGCCCTAGACGAGCGTTTACCCGATATGGAAATCTTAAGGCTCGGTGTCGAAGCGAGCTTTGATGCAGGAGTGACAGTTACGGGGGCACTGGATGACGCATCTGCGTCTTATCTAGGAGGGATAACGGTTACCGATAATAGGGCATTTAAGATTCTCAAGCGATTTGAGGTGGATGAGCGGCTTAAGGTTATCATATCCGTCCCTGAGTTTAAACGGTATACAACCAAGATAGATTTATCTCGACTTAAGCTTATGGCAGATGGCCTCGACTCGGCTTTCAGAGAGGCTTTAGAAGGTAGGTGGCAGACCGCTATGAAGCTTAACGGCGTTGTTTGCGCTTCTGCCTTAGGCTATAGAGTTGAACCCATTTTTAAAGCACTAGAACTAGGCGCGGTAGCATCAGGTCTATCGGGTAAAGGACCTGCTATAGCGGCCATAGCCTACGAAGATGCTATTCCACGAATCATAGAAGTATGGAAAAGTCTAGGAGGTACTATCATCAAGACCTCTGTGAATAACGAGAAAGCGCATATGCTCAGGTGACAGACGATGAAAGCGGTTTTAAAGAGCGGCGTCGTCAACGGGATCGTTAAAGCGCCGCCGTCTAAGTCGCAGACCCACCGGTTTTACGTGGCAGCTTTACTTAGCGAGGGGTTAAGCATAGTCGAAAACCCTTCGACGTGTCTAGACGCTAAGGCTACGCTCAGAGCCGTTAAGCTCATGGGATGTAAGGTCTATAGGAGAGGCTCAGAGGTTAAGCTTCTAAGTAGAGGATTTCCAGAGTCTCCAGAGGATGTTATATATTGCGGGGGCTCCGGAACTACTATAAGAATTTTTACGGCGGTATCGGCATTGGCACCCGGCCTAACGGTTCTTACAGGCGATAGGTCGCTTAGGAGACGGCCTATGAGCCCTTTGTTGGATGCGTTGAGGCAACTAGGTATTCGATGCTACTCATCTAGAGGCGGACGGCCTCCTATAGCGGTATTAGGCGGCTCTCTTAAGCCCGGTCTTGTGAAGATAAGAGGAGACATAAGTTCCCAATACATATCTGGGCTGTTGTTTACTTTGGCCAAGGTTGAGGGGGAGTCTATTATTCGGTTGACTACGCCCTTGGTTTCTAAGCCCTACGTCGACATGACCTTGGATACCCTTAAGATATGTGGCGTGAACGTTTATGCGTCTGAAGACTATAGGGTTTTCAAGGTAAATGGCCCTTATGAGTTTAAACCGTTTAAAGCTATGGTGGAGGGGGACTACTCCTCCGCAGCCGTCTTGATGGTCGCCGCCGCCGTTACAGGTGGTAGAGTCAAAGTCGAGGGACTTAAGAGGGACAGCCTTCAACCCGATAGACGCATCTTGAAAGTTCTCGAAGAGGTCGGTTGCCATGTTAGGGTCGAAGACCAGTATGTGGAGGTAAACGGCTCGGTAGGCGTCTATGAGCCGTTTGAAATAGACGTGTCTGATAGCCCAGACCTAGCGCCTATTCTAGCGGTTTTAGCGTCCTCTTGTGAAGGAGTGTCCAAGATAACCGGTGTATCTAGACTCAGGTTTAAAGAATCCGATAGAATTGAGGCCCTAACGTCTCAGCTGGGTAAGATGGGTTTAAGGATCAGGGCTTATGAAGACTGCATAACGGTTGAGGGGCCTTCGAGGTTAAGGGGGGCTGTTATAGACCCAAGTAACGACCATAGAATAGCCATGGCATGCGCTGTAGCCGCTTTAAAGGCTCAGGGTGAGACCGTTATAAGGAACGCGTCTTGCGTGAATAAATCATACCTCAACTTCTATTGGGATCTGAAGGACTTAGGCGTCGACGTTAAAGTGATAAGCCGGAAAGGAACACTTGGTTAATTTTTTATATCGGTTATAGGAGTCTCCTAGGTGGTCTTATGATCCCTAAACCCGGAAAAACCCCTTTAAGGCTTCTTAAGAGCTTCTCTAGGCTCTTCGGGGTTAAGGTCTACGGTAAGCTTGAGCTTGTAAACCCGACTGGCTCTCATAAGGACCGTGAGAGCTGGGAGGTTTTAAGAGATGTCAAGGCTAAGGGGTTTAAGGCCGTCGGATGTGCAAGCACCGGTAACGCCGCGATATCCCTAGCCGCTTACGCTTTTATGGCGGGGATCGAATGCCACATATACGTCTCGGAGAGTATAAATCCGGATAAACTCGCGTTGATAGAGGCTTTCCACCCGAAGATACACATCGTTAAGGGAGGCTATGGAGAGGCTATAGAGAGATGCAACAGAGACGCCGAGTCCATAGGTTTTTACAACGCTAACCCAGGAGTCTGCTATGCCAAGATCGTAGGCAACTCTCATATAGGAGCCGAGATCGCGAGTAGACTCAAGCCTAAATATGTAATATGTCCGACGAACAACGGAACTCATATCGTAGGCGTATGGACTGGGTTAAGGGATACCGGTGTCAAACCTGTGATGGTGGCTGCAACAGCCGAGGAAACAAGGGTCGCAGATAGTATAGCTGGCTTTCACAGACTCGAGGGTGAAAGACTTAGAAATACCCTTCAGGAAAGTAGCGGCTTTGCGGTAGATGTCTCAGACGTAGAGATAGAGGAAGTCTTAAAACTTCTTGTGAGGAAGGAAGGCATAATAGCCGAGCCTGCCTCAGCCGCCTCCTTAGCGGCTTTAAAACATATACCCCTAGAACCCGGAGACGTGGTCTGCTGTACGATAACAGGCTTGGGGCTGAAGTTCCCTAGGATACTGAAGCTAGTCTTATGAAGCAACCTTTTACCGGAGTGTTATTGGGGAAACCCTAAATTCACCTTAGATACCTTTTAAGCACGGGATCTTTTTGAACTCTATAGGCCGTCATCTCATTATGACATGCTTTGGTGAAAGCCATGGAAGGCTTGTAGGGGTCGTCTTAGACGGCTGCCCCGCAGGCCTCCCACTTAAGGAGGAGGACATCCAACGGGATCTTGACAAGAGGCGGCCTGGTCTTTCGGAGTTATATTCCTCAAGGGCTGAGGCCGACAAGGTTGAGATAATTTCAGGTGTCTTCAGAGGCTACACGACAGGCGCTCCGATATGTATGGTCGTTAAAAACCTAGACGTAGATTCCTCCGTCTACGAGGAGTACCGGTTTAAACCCAGACCTGGTCATGCGGATTACCCAGCCTACGTCAGATACGGGGGGTTCAACGATTATAGAGGTGGAGGGATGTTCTCTGGACGCTTAACCATAGCGTACGTCATGTCCGGCGCTGTGGCTAAAAAGCTCTTGTCAACGATCGGCATCGAGGTTTACGCCCATACCGTTCAAATAGGTCCTGTGAAACTTGACAGAAAGCCGACCCTCGAAGAGCTGCGTACTAAGGTTTACGCAAGCCCTGTCAGGTGCGTAGACCGGGAGATATCGGAAAAGATGGAGGCTATCATAAGGGAGGTTAAGTCCAGGGGAGATAGCATAGGGGGGGTTGTCGAAGGTTTAGCGTTTAACGTACCGCCGGGTTTAGGAGACCCGTTATTCGGAAGCCTAGACGGCGACCTAGCTCATCTCTTGTTCAACATACCCGCTGTTAAAGGCGTAGAGTTCGGGACAGGCTTCAAGGTGGCTATTATGAAAGGATCGGAGTTTAACGACCAGTACGTCTACAGAGGCGATAGAGTCGAGACTTTAACGAATAATTCGGGTGGGATCCTAGGGGGTTTATCAAACGGGATGCCGATATCTGTTAGAGTTGCTTTTAAACCCACTTCTTCAATAGCTATAAGGCAGAGAACGGTAGACCTACGTGAAAAGGTCGACACATTTATAGAGGTTAAGGGTCGACACGACCCATGTATAGTCCCTAGAGCCGTACCCGTCGTGGAGGCTTGTATAGCGTTCACCCTAGCCGACCACTGTATAGGGCTAGGTTTGATACCGAAGGTTTTAGGCCGTAAATCTTAAACCTTAGAACCATACAAAGCCATCTTAAGTTTTAGAGGGTCGGTGTAGATTTTTGGATATTAAGGAGCTGAGGAAGCAGATAGATCGGATAGACTCTGAGGTTCTTAGGCTTCTAAAGGAACGGGTTGAGATAGCTAAGGAGATTTTAAAGGTTAAAAGGGAGCTGGGTATGCCTCTTAGAGATATTGGGCGTGAAAGGAGGATACTAGAGCGTATAAGGGATGAAGCCGATAGGCTTGGGCTTAACAAGACGATAGTGGAGACTATATTCAAGGAGATCATAGGGTTATGCCTTTCGGCTCAGCGTAGAATTAGAGTCGCATATCTCGGGCCTAGAGGCTCGTTCACCGAGGAGGCTGCCAAGAGGTTTTTCCATGGAGCTGAGATGGAGTATATACCTAAGCCATCGATACCCGAGGTGTTCAGAGGAGTTGTAGCAGGAGAGGCCGATAGGGGGGTTGTGCCCGTAGAAAACTCGTTAGAGGGCTCGGTAAACCTCACGCTAGACCTTCTCTTCGACACGCCTTTGAAAGTTTGTGGTGAAATCGAGCTTAAAGTCGAACATTGCTTACTGGCGAATCCAGGCTCTAGGGTCGAAGATATACGGGTCATCTTCTCCCATCCCCAGGCCATAGCCCAATGTAGGCGGTTTATCGAAACTATGCTTCCACAAGTCGAGGTCGTCGAGGTTCAGAGCACGTCTAAAGCCGCCGAAGTGGTCAAAGGGTTAAGGGGTGCCGCGGCGATAGCGTCCGAGTTTACGGCGGATATCTATGGCTTAGAAGTACTAGCTAAATCGATTCAAGACTATCACGACAACTATACGAGGTTCTTCGTCTTAAGCCCTGAGGACCATCCACCCACAGGTAAAGACAAGACCTCTCTAATCTTCTCGGTCCCTGATAAGCCCGGCGCGTTATACGAGGCTTTAAAGCCGTTCGCAGCTAGAGGTATAAACCTGACTAAGATAGAGTCTAGACCAACCAGAGGTAAGCCTTGGGAATACGTCTTCTACATGGATATGGAGGGACATAGGTTCGACGATGAGATCAAAGAAGCTGTAGAGGAGCTTAAAGCGATCGCAAGCTTCGTTAAAGTTCTGGGAAGCTACCCGATGGCTAGGAAGAGCGATTAAACTTAACGTTAAATTTTACCACCGGCATTAGAGTCTCTCTGAGAGGGGTGTAGAAAACTGCTTAGGAGGTTTTTAGAAGAGGTCGAGGTGCTTTACGTAGACGATGAGGTAGAGCCGGATTACGGTTTTACCGAGTACTTGAAAAGAGAGGATAAACCTGTCGTCTTCAATAGGGTTAAAGGGTATACAGGTCTGAGGGTTGTGGGGAACCTATGCGCCTCGAGAAAGATGATGGCCAAGGCCTTAAACATACCCTATGATAAGCTTCACGATGTCTGGGTCGAGGCCTTGGAACATCCCAAGCCATACGGGTATACGGATTCGGCGCCTTTTATGGGGGAAAAATTCGAGAACCCGGAAATCTCAAGACATTTACCCTTCCCCCGGTTTTACAGAGGGCTTGAGAAACAATATGCTACAGGGACGATAGTATTGGCTAGAGACCCTGAGACCGGCAGGATGAACGCATCCTTTCACAGACTTATGCTACTCGGGGGGAATAGGCTGGCGATCAGACTCGTTCCAAGAGACTTATACAGGTTTTATATGATAAACAAGGAGGCTGGTAGAGACACTAGGGTCGCTATAGTCTCAGGGGTTCATCCATCGATATGTATGGCCGCCGCCACGTCCTATCCGGACCTTAACGAGCTACAGTTAGCTAGGGTTTTCCATGAATTTGAATGCGTAGACTTGGACGGTTTAGACGTACCGGCGGAGGCTGAAGTCGTCATGCTCGGCAGAATCTTGAAAGACGTGGAGGTGAACGAGGGGCCCTTCGTAGATTTGACGGAAACTTTAGACATAGTCAGGCGTCAACCCGTCGTAAAGGTGGAGAGGCTTTACATGCGGGATGAGGCATTATGGCATGTAATACTACCTGGCGGCCTGGAGCATAAGCATCTCATGGGTGTACCTCAGGAGGTTAGGATTCTTAGGATCGTTAGAAACACTGTACCCACCGTAAAGAGGATATACCTCACACCTGGTGGATGCTGCTGGCTCCACGCTGTCGTTTCGATCAGGAAGCTTCGTGAAGGTGATGGAAAGAACGCGGGATTAGCCGCCTTAGCAGCCCATCCGAGTTTGAAGATGGTTATAGTGGTTGACGACGACATAGACGTCGAAAACCCGTATGAGGTCGAATGGGCTTTAGCGACTAGACTTCAACCGGATAAAGGCATCGTTGTGATCCCCGGCGCTAGGGGGTCGAGTCTAGACCCGTCTCAAGGTAAAAAGGGCCTTACAGCCAAGTGGATCATAGATGCTACGATACCCTTGGAGATGAATAAGGAATCCTTCAGGAGGATCGTTTAAACTTGTACTTAACCAGACGTGAGGAGCGTATTCTCAAGGGTGAAGAGGGTTATGCTAGGCAGAAGGCTATGGAGATACTGGTAGCCTTAGGCGAGATCTATGAAGCGGATAGGCTTATACCCGTCTCTTCGGCTCAGATAGCCGGTGTCAGTTATACGTCCTTAGGGGACGACGGTATAGAATGGCTTGAGTCGTTAGAAGGAGCTCATGTAACGATACCTGCGGTGCTTAACCCAGCCGGCATGGACCTTGAAAACTGGAGACGTATGGAAGTAGACCCTGAGTACGCTAGAAAGCAGATCAGGATTATAGAAGCGTATAAGAGGCTGGGTGTTAGACCATTATGCTCCTGTACTCCATACCTGCTAGGTATGGTTCCTATGCTCGGTGCACATGTAGCTTGGTCTGAGTCCTCAGCCGTGTGCTACGCTAACTCGGTCTTAGGCGCTAGGACAAACCGAGAGGGAGGGCCATCAGCCTTAGCGTCGGCGATAATAGGTAAAACGCCTAATTATGGATACCACCTTGATGAGAATCGTAAAGCGGGTTTAATCATAGAAGTCGAGGTTGAACTTAAGACGATAAGTGATTATAGTGCCTTAGGATATTGGGCTGGTAAGCTAGCCGGGTCTAACGTACCATATTTCAAAGGCTTAAAGGGTGTGGATAGCGTACGTTTGAAAGCTCTGGGCGCCGGCTTAGGCGCCGGGGGTAGCGTAGCTTTATACCATGTCAAAGGTGTTACACCTGAGCATAAAACGGCGCTGGTAGAGAGGGTTGAGAGACATCAGTTCGGAGAGGTTGAACTTAGAGAAGTGTATACAAACTACTTTAAGCCGATACCCGACCGTGTCGACTTAGCGGCTATAGGATGCCCTCATGCGTCTCTCGATGAGGTTAAAGAAGTCGCCGAACTCGTGAAGGGTAGACGTATCAAAGACGATTCTAGGCTTTGGGTCTTCACCTCGATAGCCGTCAAGAGGATGGCCGAGAGATGCGGATACCTAGATATCATAAGAGCCGCTGGGGGGGAAGTTTACGCAGACGGCTGTATGGCCTTAGCCCCGCTTAAAGACATGGGTATAGAGAAAGTCGCGGTAAACAGCTCTAAAGCCGCCTTTTACACTCGTCTTTTAGCTAAGGTCGATGCGTACTTCGGAGATCTTAGGCAGTGTATAGAATCGGTTATAGAGAGGTGAGGTCTTACGATTATCCGGTGTAGACGCATATCCGGCGGATACGGTGAAGGCTATGCTTTGGTCTCCCCTGAGCCGATAAGCTTCTTCGGCCAAGTCGATAGGTCCACAGGGGTTATATGCGACGAGAAGCATCCCCTTTATGGAGAGAGCGTATCGGGTAAAGTTTTGATACTCCCTCGTGGTAAGGGCTCGACCGTCGGATCCTATGTCTTATACGGTCTAGCTAAGAGAGGTAAGGCCCCCTCAGCCATAATATGCCTAGAGGCCGAACCTATTATAGCAGTTGGGGCGATAATGGCGGGTATACCTATGGTGGATAAGCCTGAGAGCTACGTTTTCGAAACAGGTATGTTCGTCAGAGTATATGCGGATAGGGGCATTATAGAAGTCCCGGGTCTTTAACCTGGTTTTCGAGGGCCTTCACTATCCTAGCTACCGTTTCATCTTGCTGCTTCAAGTCTAAGCCGTAGAAGGCTACGTCTAAACCCTTGGCTTTCAGCATTTTCTCGAGCATCTCGATGAATATTCCCTTTCCCGGGATCCGGATGCTTCCAACAGCTGTACGTTTGGATGTCGTGTAGACTCCGCATGTCGGAGAGCCTTCTACGCCTATTACCGCTAGAACCCTCAGTTTTGGATCGACCGAAAACCTTGTAAAAGCCGTTAGGTCCTCCACGGCCTTTTCCGCCAGCTTCCTACAGTGGTCTGTAAACCCAGGTAGGCTCATATACTCCTCCTTCGTCATGGGTTTCCTAGGATTACCTAGAAAACCGAATTCAGGACATGGAAGCTGGTAAAGACCGATTCCCAAGGGTTTAAGTCTTTCGAGAAATTTGACTATGAACCCCTCGACCCATCCACCTGAACCTTTCCAGAACCATCGCGTAGTTTGGTTAAGTATACAGTGGGAAACGGCCACTACATAGCCTACATGTGGAGCACCGTTCAACAGAGACCCCAAGTAAACATCTATCCCAGGTTGGGCTCTTTTACTTTTACCGCCACGCTTTCCCTGTCTATACGGGTATCTTTACGCCGTCTGGGCCTCGTTTGTACAGACCTAGTTCAGGCATCTTCCTCAGCTGGGGAGCTGAAAAGACGGGGCCGTCTTTGCAAACTCTGTAAGGTCCTATACAGCAACTTCCGCATATGCCTATTCCGCATTTCATGTACGCCTCTAGGCTCGCCTGAATCTTTAGATTCCACGTCTCACATAGCTCGTAGACCCTACGTATCATAGCCGGTGGACCGCACGTATAAACCACGTCATAGCTAGGTTTAGACCTCTTCAAATGCGTCTCGAAGAGCTCGGAGACTAGGCCTTTAAACCCGATGCTACCATCATCCGTCGCTATCATGACAGCGCCGTTCGGTCTCACCGCTCTCTCGACCCTAGCTAGTTGGAAGACATCGTGTTTGCTTCTAAATCCTAGAAACACCTCGATCCAGCATCCATAGTCTTTAAGCTTATCCACCAAAGGTAGTAAGGTAGCCAGTCCTACACCACCTGCCACCACGGCTACGCGACCTTTAACGATCTTGAATCCGTTACCGTAGGGTCCTCTTACGCCTATGAGGTCATCCGGCTTTAGCCTATGCATAGCCTCGGTTGCATCGCCGACTTTAGCGACGGTTACGCTGCATAAATCTCCTATCGTGGAGAGGCTTAGGGGTATCTCATCGACCCCGATTATCCAGACCATAACGAACTGACCTGGCTTAGCCTTCGAGCATAGAGCGTCTTTAAACCAGAACGTTTTAACCCGCGGGTTTTCTCCGACGACTCGGACGAGTTTTACTATCCGTCTAAAGTTGATATTCGTACTCATGAAAACCTACCTCCTGTGCGCTAAACCCCTCACCTCATCTATGGAACTATAGCCCCTCTCCTCAAGAAAGTCCCTCAAACCCTTGAGTATCCTCTTGAAAACCCTTAGCCCACCTCTAGCTATGACCGAACCGAGTTGAACGGCCGTAGCCCCAGCCATCAGGAACTCGATAACATCGCGTGCGGTCTCCACTCCTCCACACCCGAAGACCGGTACGTCTAGAGACTCTGTGATCTCGTAGACGCATCTGACCGCTATCGGTCTTATAGCTGGACCTGATAAGCCCCCGAAGACCCCTGCTAAGACCGGCCTACCCACCTCTATGTCTATACTCATGGCTCTAACGGTGTTTATGGCCGTTAACGCGTCAGCACCGCCGTCTACAGCCGCCTCGGCGATTCTGACTATATCGGAAACGTTGGGTGAAAGCTTAACTATGACAGGCTTATCGAGATGTCTTTTTAGTGTTCGAACATAGGATTCTACGAGGACGGGGTTTTTAGCGATTTCCGATATACCATCCACGTGAGGACAGGAGACGTTGAGTTCGACCGCGGAGACCACATCGAAGTCTGAGACGATTCTACCGATTTCGACCAATTCGTCCTCCGAGAACGCGTAGATGCTCAATATGATGGGGTCTTCCAAGCCTCTAAGCGTCTCTAGCTCTTTCATAAACTCCTCCAGACCTGGGTTTGGCAATCCCATAGAGTTGAGGAGCCCGAAGCCTAGGTCGACGACCGTGGGGTTTGGATGACCTTTTCTAGGCTTAAGCCCTATGGACTTGGTGACAACTCCTCCAGCTCCAGATTCGATAACTCTTTTGAGAATAGGGGCCGTCAAACCCAGTATTCCAGCGGCTAATATGAGGGGGTTCCTAAACCGCAAACCCAGCGTTTCCACTTTTAACATGGGTTCGATAGATGCTAGGTCCGTCAAGCCTAAAAATAGTTTAAACATCAAGTTTTTAAGGTTGTTCGACTAGTCTCTTTCTGGAGGTGTTTGACACATGCCGACCCATGGAAGCCTGACTAAAGCGGGTAAGGTTAGAAGCCAGACTCCTAAGATACCTGGAAGACCTAGGAAGTTTCCACCGCCCAAGGTTAGGAATAGAAGAAATTACGTTAAACGCCTTATACTGAATAGAAAACCCGGTCAAAACTGGATGCTAGGAAGAGGAAGATAGCCGCTCCTTCTCTTTCTCGCCTTCTGGCAAAGGTGGTGGCGGAGTTTTAGTAGTCGCCATAGCCCAACCTATCCATATGAGAATTCCCCAGAAGACCAGTACGAGTATGTAAACAGGTACCGCTAGGGCCCACCAGCTAAGTTGCCTACCGAGAATCTGCCAATCAGATGGGGATAGGAACAGTAGCCATGTGTAAAGCAATACTGTTATTATACTCGATATGCATATTATTGCCCCTATGGTCCTCTCGTTCATGGTAAAGCCTCTAAAATTTAGATCGAGACCATGCTAATATTATTAACTTCTAGCTCTCACGGTTAATACATCTCCTTCCACCGAAACCTTGAAGTCCTCCTCCAACCTCTCCTTTCGAAGCAGATGCTTAATCCAAACTTTAAGTGTCTTTTTACCTAACCCCACGGCATCAGGTATCTCGATGATCCCGTCTCTGAGAACAAGCTTCGAGCCGAGTTTAGTCTCTAAAAAGCTTAGCAGAGCCTTAGATGCGTCGCGGTTCTTTTTCTCAAGCGCCTTCACATCTACCCTATATCCGACCATAAGGCTCATCCTCCAGGCTTCGAAACTCTAACGGCTATAACCCTAACCTGGTCTGCGGTGTTCTCACACCAATCCGCCACGTTTTCGAGAGCGTCTAGAAACTGAGCCACCATTATCACCTCGCCTATGGCAAGGTCTCTACAGCATTCAGCCTTAGCAAATACCCTACGACAGTTCTCATAGAGGTCATCGATATTTTCTTCAAGTTTCTCGACCTGATCAGCGTTTTCAAGAGCTTTATCTACATCCGTCAACAGAAACTTCACAGATTTCTTAACTATGTAAACGCATTCTTTAACCCTCTCAGCCATCCTTAAGATGTTATCCTTAAGCTCTTCGTTAAGCTTCTCTATCTGAATAATGGACATGATCCTGCCAGCTTCCCTAGCCCAGTCAGCTATCCAATCGATCCTCCTTACCAGATCCATCAAAACAGCCTTATCCTCGGACAGAAGCTCACTACCTGATAGCTCGTTTAAGATATCTCTCCTAACGTAGTCAGCCTCCTCTTCTTTACGGGAAAGCTCTTTAAGCTTTTGAAGGGGGCTTTCTAAACCGCTTATGGAGAGAGCGATTGCCTCATATAATGCTTCGACGCAACCTACGGTTAGGTTAAGGTGAGACTCGATATGTCTTATAGCTAGGGTTCTACGTCGTCTACGAAACCATTCTAAAAGCTCCATACTCACTCGTAAGCCTCCAGAGTAAGCTATTACTAAATTAGTTAGAGATAGGACGTTAAAAAAGATTATTTAGGCTCTATCTATTCTATGTTTAGTCTCAGAAGGGATGATTGATGTCTCGGAGACGACGAAGGGTCATACCCTCAGAGGGATACCTCTTACTTTTGGTGGGGATTCTGATAGGATTCTTGCTTTTCACGATTATATCCGCCGTGTTTTCACTTGAGGCTTTGAAATCGCTGATCCCAGGTGAAAAAAAGCATACTCTGCATGTCCTCTACACAAGTGAAAAACAAAGCTGGATGGAGGAAGTCGTACCGATGTTTGTAGAGAAATTCAAGGAGGAACACGGCTACGAGATAAGGGTCGAGCTTACCGTAGCGGGGTCCCATGAGACAGTGAACCTAATTTTACACGGTTCCGTCAAGCCTGTAGTTTGGAGCCCGGCGTCGAGCATATGGATCCCTTACATAAACTATAAGTGGAAGAAGTTGGGTTATGGATACGTCCTCGTCGAGGAATGGGAGCCGGTCTTAATAACCCCCACGGTGATAGTAACCTGGCGTTCTTTCCTAGAAAAGTACAAAGTCACGGGTTTTCTGAGTCTTTACGAGCTTGCTAAGAGGGGGGTGGAGTTTAAATACGGGCATCCAGACCCGATGTTGAGCAACGGAGGTGTTACAGCTGTTCTACTGGAGATAGCAGAGGCTGCTCATAAACCCGTCGACGAGCTTACGGTAGAGGATTTAGTAGACCCACATGTTCAAGAGGTTGTTAAGACGATAGAGTCTAAGGCTGTCTACTACGGTAGGAGCACCGGATTTTTCGGTAGATGGGCTGTGGAGAACGGTCCTTCGGCTATAACGGTTTTCTCGGTCTACGAGAACGTTGTGATAGATAACTCGGTCAAGGCTTTGAGAAAATGGAACGACCAGCTTGTGGCGGTGTATCCCAGCTTCGGTACCATACTTAACGACCATCCCTTCGCGATCTTAAACGCACCATGGGTCAGTGAAGAAGAGAAGGCTATAGCTAAAGAGTTCATACAGTTTCTCCTCAGCAAAGAGGCTCAGGAAAAGGCGGTAAAGCACGGTTTTAGACCTGTTAGAAGCGATGTCGAGCTTGACCCCGAGGTCTTCAGCCCAGAAAACGGTGTAAGCTATACGTTAAACATAACTTTTCATAATCCGCCTAAAGGAGAGGTGCTAGACGGTCTCTTTACGGTATGGGTTAAACTTAGAAGCAGAGGGTAGATAAGATATGCCGACCATATGGAGAATCCTTTCTAAGACAATCTTATGTTCAACTATGGTCGCCTTAGCCGTTTTAGTCCTCCTTCCAACGGTCTTTTTAGCATCGTTTCCGATCGTTTACTTCGACGAGGTTAGATACGAGGTATTCGAGAACCCGTTGGTCGGAGACGAAAATCTTAGAATGATAATATCCGTCTTACTGTTTTCGTTTAAACTCTCTATTTCCGCGGTTATCATAGACCTGATGTTGGGAATACCCCTGGCTTTTCTACTGGCTAGGGGGAGATTCCCGGGTAAAACCCTTCTCGAAACTTTGGTAACCCTCCCCCTAGTCATACCGACTTCAGGTTTTGGGTTTGCGTCGTTACTGACCTGGACCACGGTTTCAGGGATAGGGGGATGGTTAGGTCTAAATAGAGGAATCTTAGAAACTAGCGCGACCATCCCTGGTACAGGCATTCCGATTCTCATGCTTATAGTCCACGTAAGCCTAACCCTACCTTACGTCGTTAGAACCCTTCAGGCCAAACTAGTCGAGTTAAACCCAGTCTACGAGGATGCCTCTAGGACATTAGGAGCTACCTCCCTGACGACCTTCAGGAAAATCCTACTACCCCAAATTCTTCCCGCCGTTTTCTCAGGCTCTGTATTGGCGTTCGCTAGGTCGCTGGGCGAAACGGGGGCAACCATGGTCGTATCGGGTGTTAGGATAACCGCGGCGATAGCTGTCGTGAGGTGGGAGTTCGAGTTTAAGCTTGGTGCTGCG